>Ga0308165_1001206_pt1 | contig 37844 bp, 36 predicted proteins | sample PhyWR2_FD_201032 | JGI IMG/M metagenome (GOLD analysis project Ga0308165, IMG submission 201032) | Phyllosphere microbial communities from UC Gill Tract Community Farm, Albany, California, United States - DLSLW.R2 | ecosystem: Host-associated > Plants > Phyllosphere > Unclassified | place: USA...
CCCTGAAGTTACAAAGTTAGAACACGGCTGGGCCCGCCGGGTAACAGAAGGGATTCCAGGGGCCCGGGGTGAGCCTGTCAACAGAATCACCCCACCTTCCATCATCGATGTGCGTTGTAGCTGGGCCGAATCGGGCGCCGGGCTGCGTTGGCCGCTGCCGTCTGCCGTGAGGTCAGGCGGCCTCGCGCTCGATGATCGGCGGAGCGGTGACTTCAGAGGCCCGCCGCGCCAGCAAGGCGGCCTTTTCGAACTTGATGCAGTCGAGGATCTTGGCGCCCGCCATGAACACCGCGCCGGTACAGGCCAGGAACAGCAGCTTGCCGCCAAATCCCGGGAACCGCGTAAGATACACGCTGCCGCGCTCGACCGCTCCGAGGGCCAGCGCGTAGATTATCATGTACGCTTCCCAATTGGTCTTGATGATAAACAGGCGACCGATCTTTCGGAGCATTTCCATCCCTTTGTTCTGGCCACTGCTCAGCAACGTTCGTGCCAACCCTGCGTTCCCGCCGCACTCGATGCTTAACGAATGCTGGAATGTAAGGGTTACCGACGGCCCCTGTAAATCCGGAGGAATCCCTGTGTGCCGTCACATGACACTATTATAACCAATGGAACCCGGACCTTGGGCGCTGTTGCCAATCGCTCGAGGTTGGGCCATAGCCCTCTCCGATCCTTCCCCAGGGCAATTTGGTAATAAACGTGACCGCTACAGGCCGTATCCACGGCGTGTGCGTTCGCAAACCAGTGCGAGGAAGTATGACTGACAGGGTTGATCGTTCCGGGCTTCAGGTCGATGCGAAGCTGGCCAGGTTCGTCGAGGAGCAGGTGCTGCCCCCGATCGGCCATGACGCCGCCGCCTTCTGGCAGGGCTTTGCGCAGCTTCTGAGCGTATATGCGCCGCGCAATGGGGCGCTGTTGGGCACCCGCGATTCGCTGCAGATGCAGATCGATGCATGGCACCGGGCCCGCGCCGGCAAGCCCATCGACCAGGCCGAATACCAGGCATTCCTGCGCGAGATCGGCTATCTGGTGCCGGAGCCGGGGGCTTTCACCATTACCACTACGGGCGTCGACCCCGAGATTGCGACGATGGCCGGGCCGCAGTTGGTCGTCCCGGTCCTCAACGCGCGCTTCCTGCTCAATGCCGCGAACGCGCGCTGGGGCAGCCTTTACGATGCATGGTACGGCACCGATGCGCTCGACGCGGCGCCCGCGCAAGTTCCGGGCTACGATGCGGCTCGCGGCGCGGCGGTGATCGCTGCGGGCCGTGCGTTTCTCGATCAGGCAGTGCCGTTGAAGTCCGGTTCCTGGGTCGATCTTGCAGATGTTACCGCCCTTGAACTCGCTAACGAGGCGCAGTTCGTCGGCAAGACGGCGGCAGGCCTGCTGTTCGTCAATAACGGCCTCAACATCGAGGTTGTCGTCGACGCGTCGGGCCAGGTCGGCAGCACCGACAAGGCCGGCATTTCCGATATCGTGCTGGAAGCGGCGCTCACCGCGATCGTCGACCTCGAAGATTCGATCGCGGCGGTCGATGCGGCGGACAAGGTGCTGGCCTATGCCAACTGGCTCGGCGTGATCCAGGGCGATCTCACCGACACCTTCCAGAAGGGCGGCAAGGCGCTGACCCGCGCGCTGGCGCCTGACAAGGAAGTGACCCTGCCGAGCGGCGAAGCGGCGCTGCTGCCTGGGCGTTCGCTGCTGTTCGTGCGCAACGTCGGCCACCTGATGACCAACCCGGCGATCCTGCTGCCCGGCGGCGGCGAGGTTCCCGAAGGCATTTTGGACGCGGTCATCACCAGCGCCATTTCGGCGCAGGACGTGCGCGGGCTGACGAAGTACGGCAACAGCCGCGAGGGCAGCATCTACATCGTCAAGCCCAAGATGCACGGGCCCGAGGAATGCGCTTTCACCAACGACCTGTTCGATGCGGTCGAGGATTTGCTGGGCCTTGCCCGGCATACCATCAAAGTCGGCGTGATGGACGAGGAGCGCCGCACTTCGGCCAACCTTGCTGCCTGCATCCATGCCGTGCGCGAACGCATCGTCTTCATCAACACCGGCTTCCTCGACCGCACCGGCGACGAGATCCACACCTCGATGCAGGCGGGTCCGATGATCCGCAAGGCTGCCATCAAGGCGTCCGCGTGGATCGCCGCCTATGAGAAGCGCAACGTCGCCATAGGACTGGCGCACGGCCTTTCGGGCGTGGCGCAGATCGGCAAGGGCATGTGGGCCGCGCCCGACATGATGCGCGACATGATGGAGCAGAAGATCGGCCACCCCAAGACCGGCGCCAACACCGCCTGGGTGCCGTCGCCCACTGCCGCCACTCTCCACGCCATGCACTACCATCAGGTCAACGTGTTCGGCCTGCGCAAGGATATCGCCGCGCAGGAAGTGCCCGGCCTCGATCTGTTGCTGCAGGTTCCGCTGGCGGATGGGGTGAACTGGTCGAAAGATGAGGTCCGCGAGGAACTCGACAACAATGCCCAAGGCCTGCTCGGCTACGTCGTGCGGTGGATCGACCAAGGGGTCGGCTGCTCCAAGGTGCCTGACATCAACGACGTCGGCCTGATGGAAGACCGCGCGACGCTGCGCATTTCCAGCCAGCACATGGCGAACTGGCTGCTCCACGGCGTGTGCTCCCCCGATCAGGTGATGGATTCGCTGAGGCGCATGGCCGCCAAGGTCGATGCGCAGAACGCGGGCGATCCGCTTTATGAACCGATGGCAGGCAATTGGGATACCAGCATGGCGTTCCAGGCGGGCTGCGACCTTGTATTCAAGGGCGTGGATCAGCCCAATGGCTATACCGAGCCGCTGCTTCATGCCTGGCGGCTGAAGAAGAAAGCCGCTGGCTGAGGCTGGTTCTTCCGGTTTGAGTTCATAAATTCCGGCCCGCTAGCAGGCGGGCCGGAAACGCCACCGGAATGAACCGGAATTAACTCCAGAATAACTATTTGTACGTAGTACGTTTTCCAGCTCTGGCTAGGGAACGGCGGGCATGTTCATTCACAGACAGCGTATGCAGGCGCGCACGGTCGTCGCGGTAAAGGCAGCGATGCGCATTGGCGACCGGGTTGCGGACGCGACGCTGACCAATGCGTCTTCGCGAGGCGTTCTCGCCCTCGTTGCTTCGCCGCCTCCGCGCGGGACGGCGATTGAACTGGATATCGGCGGGCACATCCTGAAGGGGCAAGTGCGCTGGCGAGGCGCCGATCGCTGCGGCATCGCGCTGAAAAGCGAAATCAGTGTGGCCGACCTGATCGAAGGAAAGCTCGTTCCGCTCGTCTATGTGCCCGAGCGTCTTTCCCGCAGAAGCCCGCTCGAAATTTTCCGTGCGATGCTAGGGTAGGTCTTCAACGCGCGTCGAAGTCTTCGCGCGCGCTTTCGACACGGTCGAGGTTGGCCGCAGCCCATATCCATACTCCGCAAAAAGCCTCGCTAAGGCTCGATCCGAGCGGGGTGAGCGCATAATCGACGCGCGGCGGCACCACGGCATGGACGTGCCGGGTTATCATGCCATCGCGTTCCATGCGGCGCAGGGTTTGCGTGAGCATCTTCTGGCTGATGCCCGGCACAAGCCGCGCGATCTGGGTGAAGCGCTGCTCCCCGTGTTCCTCGAAAACTTCGAGCAGGATCATCGTCCACTTGTCGGCGACGCGGCCGATCAGTTCGGTCACCAGCGCCTCTATGCGCGGATCGATGACTTCGCACTCACGCATCCTAGTCGGGGGGGCGATCGCGTCGGGCGCTGCGGTCTCCATGAGACGGTCACTCTCTTTCGGGTAAGTATAAATCTTTGGGGTGCCTTCTTACCATTCGAATGTGGGGCGCTACATCGATGGCGTCAACTAAGGAGGTTCCAATGAAAAACACCGGAAACACCATCCTGGTGACCGGCGGCGGCTCCGGCATCGGCGAGGCGCTGGCACAGCGGTTTCACGATCAGGGCAATGTCGTGATAGTCGCCGGGCGCCGGCTAGAAGCGCTGGAAGCGGCATGCAAGGGCCGCGAGAACATGCATGCACTGGCGCTGGACGTGGAAAGCGCCGAGGGCATCGCCGCCTTCGCGGCGCGGGTGCTGAAGGACTTTCCGGCGCTGAACGTCCTCATCAACAATGCCGGGATCATGCGCTACGAACGGCTCGATACCGCGCGCGATCTTGGCGATGCCGAAGCGACGCTGGTGACCAACGTGCTGGGTCCGATCCGCCTGATCGATGCGCTGGTGGATCATCTCGCCGCGCAGGAGGACGGCGCGATCGTCAATGTCACGTCGGGGCTGGCCTTCGTCCCGCTTTCGGGCACGCCGACCTATAGCGCGTCCAAGGCGGCGATGCACAGTTACACCCAGTCTCTGCGCGAGATGCTGCGCGGGCGCGTGGAAGTGATCGAACTGGCGCCGCCTGCCGTCCAGACCGACCTTACCCCCGGCCAGAGCACCCGCGAAGGCTATCAGCCGCTCTCCGAATTCGTGGGCGAGGTGATGGCCCTGTTCGGGCAGGACCCGACGCCGGAGGAAATTCTGGTCGAGCGCGTCAAGCCCCTGCGCTTCAGCGAAGTGGAGGGCAGGCAGGGCGCGATCATGGCCAACCTCACGGCCGTTTCACGCAAGATGTTCGAGCAACTCGGAACCTGAGGGACAGGGCGCGCACTTGGTTGGTGCGCGCCCTGTTTTGCGCGGGGCCTCAGTCCTCGCGCGCGTCGAAGGTGGTATATTCGCGGCGGGTGAACAGCCACGCGCCGTCCACTTTCGCCAGTTCATCGACGTAGCGTCCACGCAGGCGCATGGTCTTGGACGTGGCCGGATCCTCGAATATTTCCGAGGTGTAGGAGATCGCCGTGGCCCGGTCGCCGTCCACCAGGATTTCGCCGGGGTGGGCGACATAGACCATCGGCCGCGCAGCGCCGCCGCCAAGGCCGTAGTGCTTCATCGATTCGCTCCAGCCAGCCACGATCGCCGCCTTGCCGGTGAACCCGCCCAGATCGGGAAATTCGGGCAAGGCCCAAAAGGCGTCCTCGGCCCAGGTGGCGGCCCAGGTTTCGACGTCGCGCGTCATCACGCCGTGGGCGTATGTGTCGAGCAGTTCGCGGATGAGGATGCGATCCTCCAGCGGTCCGGTGAATGCCATCGCTGCGTTCCCTACCAGGCGTGCTTTTCGCCGTTCCACTTGTAGAACTCGCCGGTTTCCTCGATTGCCCAGCCATCGGTAAGGGCCATGATCGAGGAGGCGCTTTCCTGCGGGGTGATATCGGCGCCGGGGCCGCTCATGTGGGTCGAAACGTAGCCGGGGTGGATCACGCCGACCACGATGCCGCGATCCTTCAGGTCGATGGCGATCGAGCGCGTCATGCGGTTCAGGCCGGCCTTGGCCGCCGCGTATCCCCAATAGCCGCCGTAGGGCCAGGTCGAGGCGCCAAGCTGGCTGGAGAAGTTGATGACCTTCGAACCCTCGCCAAGGCGGGGCAGGAAGGCGCTGAGGACGCGCAAGGGGCCCTTCAACATGATCTCGATAGACTGGTCGAAGTCTTCCCAGTCGATGTTCTCGAAATCGGCTTCGGCGTTACCGGTCACGCCGGCGACGTTATAGAGGATGTCGATGGGTTCAGCGCCGGTCGATGCAGCGCCGGACTTTACCGAAGCGCTGTCGCTCACATCCATCGTATGGACCGTCACCTTGCCGCCGGACGAAGCCGCGAGGTCGTTGAGGGCATCGGCGCTGGCGGCATTGCGCACGAGTGCAAACACGCGGTCGCCGCGTTCGAGGTGTTGCTTGGCCAGTTCGAACGCGATTCCGCGCGCTGCTCCGGTGATTGCCACGTTCGCCATCAGGTTTCTCCTTCGATTCAGTTCTCTGGGGCCTCGGGCAAAGCGCGAGGCCGGTTCGAATCGTTATCCCGGTCAAGTCTGGAAGAGTAGGCGCCGCAGGGACACCTGTGACTTTGGAGAGAACGGGGGGGAGAGAACGGGACGGGCAGGGCCGCCGCGTTCAGCGTTCCTCGCTGAGCCGCTGCATGGTGCGCGCGGCGAAATGGCGCAGGCGTTCAAGCCGCTCCTCGGTGCCGAAGACCGGCGCGTGGAGCAGCATGCCCATGTGGATGGCGCTGGTGAAGTCGTGCGCCAGCTTGAGGTTGTCCCAGTCTTCGCGCCACTGCGGGAAGGCCTCGATCATCTCGCTGGTCCAGACCGCGTCGTAGCGGCGCGCGGCAGGTTCGAAGATCGCGGCCAGCTCGCCGTCCGTCCGCGCTGCTACAGCCAGTTCGACCCAGGCGGCATAATCGCGCGTCTGCACCGAGCGCCAGTGGGCTTCGACCGCCATCTCGATCATCGGTTCGTCCACCCGGCGCGAAACGGCCTCGAAGTAGTCGGCAAGGAAGGTGCGCATGCGGTGGTAGACGGCGTGTTCGACCACGGCCGAAACCAGTTCCATGCGCGTCTGGAAATGATGGTGCATCGCTCCGCGCGAAACTTCGCAGGCCGCCGCCACGGCAGCGGTCGTCAGGCCGGGGTAGCCGCCCTCGACAAGGCAGTCGATCGCGGCGGAAACCAGCCGTTCGCGCATCAGCGCGCTTTTGCGCTGCTGCCATTTTTCGGGTGGGCCATTTTCAGGCGAGCGGGCGTGCATCTCGGGCGAGAGTGCGCTGAGCATCCGGTCCTGTAGAGACTGCGCCTTCAAGTATCTCTCCCCCTTCCGGCGTCAGCGGTGCGCTTGTCGCCCCTCGCTCGAACCTAGCCAAAGTCGCAGGTGAGCAAGTGGGCCATAAGGTAGCATAAAAAACCGGCAGGTGAGTCGGTTTATTTCGAAGCGACTGCGGATGGCCAGAGGCGCGCGAAAATGCAGACGCGCCCTGACCGGGAACGGGAGAGTTGAAAAGGCATGTTCCATTCACGCGCGAATTCCATCCCGAGGCTTGCCCCGTGGACGCAGTGACGACAAAAGCCCGCTTCGACCTTGAGGCCGAGGTCCGCGATCTTGCCGCGCGGCGCGACATCGCCGACGCGGCGGCGCGCTACATGCGCGGGCTGGACCGGCTCGACCCTGTTCTCCAGCGCACGGCCTTCCACGATGACGCCGTTGTCGACTGCGGGCTGATGAAGGGCTCTGCGGACGAATTCGTCGATTTCGCGCAAGGCTTCCTCGCCGACATGGGCGCCACGCACCACCTGCTCGGCCAGTCGCGTATCGCGGTCACGGGCGAGACGGCCAGCGGCGAATGGTATTTCCAGGCCTGGCACTCGCTGCCGACGCCCGAAGGCGGGGTGCGCGACCTGTTCATTTCCGGCCGTTACCTCGACGAATATGCCTGCCGCGATGGCGACTGGCGCATCGTGAAGCGCGTCCTCGTCACCGACTGGGTGAAGGACGATCCCGGTACACTCGATTTCTTCGCGGCCAACCCCGGAGCGCCAAGAGGCGGCCGGCGCGGCGCCGATCCCAGCCAGTAGAGCTTACAGAAAAAACGCGAAACCACAGGATACCCAGCCCATGAACATCCAGACCCAGGCATCGCGCTACTCAGCCGATTTCGACATGCCGGTGCGCGGCGATCCCATCACCGCCGACCGTTACATCTCCAAGGAGTGGATGGACGGCGAGATGAAGAACCTGTGGCCCAAGGTCTGGCACCTTGGCGGCCTGCTTGCCGAACTGGAGGAGCCGGGCGACATCATCCGCCACAACTTCGCCAAGGAATCGGTCATCATGGTTCGCCAGGAAGACGATTCGATCAAGGCGTTCTACAATTCCTGCCCGCACCGAGGTAACCGCCTGATCGTGGGCGAACAGGCCAGCGTGATGCGCATCACCTGCGCCTATCACAGCTGGACTTTCGACCTCGACGGTACGCTCGCCAAGGTTCAGGACCCCGACGATTTTGAGGGCGGTACGCCTTGCGGACGCCTTCACCTTTCCGAGCTGCGCTGCGAGACCTGGGGCCCCTTCGTGTTCTGGTGCATGGACGATGACGTCGCTCCGCTACACGAATGGATGGCGCCGCTGCCTGATCGTCTGAAGGGCTACGGCGTCGACAACTGGGTGCGCGTGCTCAAGGTGTCGGCGGACGCGGATTTCAACTGGAAGATCATCCGCGACAACTTCAACGAGAGCTACCACCTCCCCACCATCCACCCGGAACTGGCGACCTTTATCAACGACGGCCTGCCCGATACCCTGTTCGAGATGTACCCCTCAGGCCACAACTCGATGTGGATGAAGGGCCATCAAGCGACCACCCGCGTCGATTATCACACCAGCGAAGTCCCCGCCCCGTTGGGCGAGGCGGCTCGCGCATGGGGCATCGACCCCGAACCGTTCAACGGCCGGACCGGCGACCTTCGCGAAGCCATCATCGAGGCCAAGCGCCGGCTGGGTCCGGAGCGCGGCTACACCAATTACGACAACATGAGCGACCAGCAGTTGGTGGACTATTTCCACTGCACCCTGTTCCCCAATCTCACCCTGACCATGAGCCCCGAACAGCTTCAGGTCCTGCGCACCGAACCGCACCCGACCGACCCGGAAAAGTGCGTATTCCAGCACTGGTGCCTTTACCCGCCGGTAGAGGGGATGAAGGAAGTGTTCACGCCGCTGGGTATGTTGCCGCTGGAACATGACGCAGTGGCGCGCCACTCGGTCTACGGCGACGGTGTTTCGGTGGGCTACGTGGCCGATCAGGACCTGTCGATCGGCACCACGCAGCAGCAGGGCCTCAATTCTCGCGGGTTCAAGGGCTGCAATCTGCCGGGCCAGGAAAAGCGCATCCAGCGCTTCCACGAACTGCTCGACGATTACGTAAAGGGCGAGAAGCCGGCCTGAGCATGATCCCCGTTCCCGGCCGGCCCGGGTCCCACGTCATGCAGGTTGCCTTGATGGTCGACGACATCGAGAGCGCCTGCATGAACTGGGTGCGGACCACTGGGATCGGGCCGTTCTTCCACGTCCCGCGCATCGTGCTTGAAGAGTACGATTACCGGGGCCGGGCCGCTTCCGGCCTCGATTTCTCGGTCGCCATCGCCCAGTCGGGCGGGGTGCAGATCGAGCTTGTGCAGCAGCACTGCGATAGCCCTTCGGCCTACCGCGATACCATTGCCAAGGGGCATGGCGGCTTCCACCACCTTGCCATCTACACCGGCGACTATGACGCGGCCTACGCCGGATACGTCGACCAGGGCTTTGCCGCTGCGGTCGATGGCAGCTTCGGCGGTTTCCGCTTCAGCTACATCGACACCAGCGCCGCGATCGGCTGCATGATCGAACTGATCGAGGAAAACCCGCTGCAAGGCGATTTCTTCGCGCGCATCGCCGATGCAGCACGCGAATGGGACGGCGTAACCGATCCCATCCGCCCCGGCTTCCCCGCCGAGGCGCAATGACCGACAGCCTGAGAGGAATTCCCGACATGACTGCCTGCCCCGTTGAAGATCGCCTGGCGATCCAGGACCTGCTCGTCTCCTACGCCCACGCGGTAGACAGCCTGCACGACCTCGACGGCATCTGCGCCGTGTTCGAGGAGGACGCGGTGTTCGACCTGTCGGGCATCGGCTTCCCCAGCCTCAATGGCCACGGCGAGATCCGCAAGTTCTTCGAGGACACCTTCGAGGCGATGGCGGCGCACGCGCACTACCTCACCAACTTCGCGATCACCGCCTATGACGGCGATACGGCTTCGATCCGCGCCTATGTGATCGGCATGGGCAAGTACAAGGCGGGCGGCGGCATCACCGTCAACGGACGGTATTACTTCGACGTAGTGCGCACTTCTGCGGGCTGGAAGGCCAAGCGCTACACGATGGATTTCCTCATCCCGATCGAGGGATAATACGGCCATTTCGCCATTTCACACCGCCGTCACTCTGAACCACGTCAGGGTGACGACGGTGTGAAACACCAAGCCAATCAGGCTCCGGCCAGAGTCACCCCGAAAATCTCCTTACGGGGCCAACCGTCGTCGGCGTAGACCGGCTCGATCCCGGCGGCGGTGTAAAGCTGCACATGAAAGCCGGTAAGTTCGTACCGTTCCAGATGGCTGCGCATATCGGCATAAGGCGGGTCGGCGAAGTGTTGGAGCAGCGCCTCCTCGCTCTCCCACTCCTCGTATACGTGCATCTGCCCCGGTTCCAGCGGGTCCACTGCCCAGTTATAGGCGGTGCAGCCCGTTTCCTCGCGGGCGGCGGCAATATGATCGGCGCCGCTGACGATGATCTCGGCGCAGGTCTTCTCGTCGCCGGCGAAACGCAGCCAACCGGCCACGATGATACGCATGGAATAGTCCTCTCTCGATTATGTAGGGAGAGGCTAGGGCTGCCCCGGCACCCGCGCCTCTGGCACTTTGCACAGGTGCATGGCGGCCGCCCACGCCGTTCAAGGGCGGCAACACCAGAACAGACGACGGAGAGCGAGTGATGACGGGTCGGATCGAAGGCAATGTGGCGCTGGTCACTGGCGGGGCCTCCGGGCTGGGCGAGGCAATCGTGCGCCGCTTCGTGGCCGAGGGTGGCAAAGTGCTGATTACCGACATCGATGTGGCGGCAGGCGAGGCGCTCGCCGTCGAACTGGGCAAGGCGGCCGCCTTCGCACAGCTCGACGTGACGCAGGAAGATCAGTGGATCGCCGCCTTCGCGCGCATCGAGCAGAACCATGGCCGGATCGACACACTGGTCAACTGCGCCGGGATCACCACCGTCGGTTCAGTGGAGGACCTGACGTTCGACGCTTTGCGGCATGAACTGGATATCGACGTCGGCGGCGTGCTCCTGGGCTGCAAGCATGTGATCCCGATGATGAAGCGCACTGGCGGATCGGTCATCAACATCGCCTCGATGGCCAGCATCCGTGCACGTGACTACCTTGCCGCCTATAATGCGGCGAAGGCGGGGGTCACCCACATGACCAAGTCGATCGCGCTGCACTATGCCCACAAGGGGTACGGTATGCGCTGCAATTCGGTGCATCCCGGCGTGATCCTGACGCCCATGCTGGAAAAGGTGATGAACCAATCCGAGACGCCCGATGCGCTCTACGCGGAATGGGTGGCCGGGCATCCCATCGGACGGCTGGGCAGGCCCGAGGAAGTGGCGGCGCTGTGCCTCTATCTCGCCAGCGACGAAAGCGCGTTCGCGACCGGCGCGGAATTCGTGCTGGACGGTGGATCTTCGCTTTAGCCGTCGGGCAGGCTCAGGGCTCTACTGCCAGTTCCGGTTCGGGGGCCGGTTCACTTTCTCCAAGCACGCCTTTCCAGAAGTGCACGATGTTTTTAGCATTCACACCCCAGCTGAAGCGGCTGACGTGTTCCGCCACATCGGCCTGGCTGGGCGGATCGGAGAGAATGTCGCCGACGGCCGAGGCGATGGCTTCGGGCGTGCGTTCGGCAATCCGGCCGGCGCTTGCGTCGCTGACGATTTCACGCGCGCCGCCGATATCGGGGATCACGATGGGGGTTCCGCAGGCAAGCCCCTCGATCCACACGTTGGCAAGGCCCTCGCTGGCGGAGGGCAGCACCAATACGTCGGCCGCACATAACACATGTGGCAGCAGTTCGTGGTCTATCAGTCCCAGGAAGTGGACACGTTCCTCCACCCCCAGCCGCCGGGCGAGGGCCTTCAGACGCGCTTCATCCTCACCTGCACCGGCCAGCGCCAGCCGCGCTTCGGGCAGGCGGGTGAGCGCCTCGATAACGATGCCCTGGCCCTTGCGCGGGATCAGCGCGCCGGGCGTCACCAGCAGGGGCCCTTCGGACCATATCTGCAGGTTGGGCATGGCCGAAACCAGCGCGCGGGCGGCGCCGCGCTCGATCGGGTGGAACTTCTCGCGGTCCAGCCCGGTGTAGTGGATGGCGATGCGATCGGCCGGCATGCCCAGCGCGATCATATCCTCGCGCAGCGCCTGGCTGACGGCAAGCAGGCCCGCCGCCTGCGCCGCCGCATCGCGCATCTGCTTCAGGGCATGGGGGCGCTGGCCCCAGAAATGGATGTCCGCCCCGCGAGACTTGATGGTCAACGGCAGGCCCAGTTCGCGCGCGATGATCGCGGCGGCGGGGCCATCGGGGAAGAAGAACTGCGCGTCGACGAGATCGAAAGGCCGCTCGGCATGAAGGCGGCGCACCAGTGGCAGCACGGCATGCGCGATACGCGCCGGGTTGGTGTCTCCGCCGATCTTGGGAAAGGTCGTGAACTTGGGATAGTAGACCGGGAACCCGGCGGTATCACCGACATCGGGAATGGCCTTCAGCCGCGCATAGGGTTCGCGCATCGATAGCGGCCAGGGCGGCACGCCGATCGGGCTGACCACGGTAAGCTGGATATCCCCCTGCGCCACGACGGCGCTCATCTGGTTGCCGACGAAAACCCCGAACGAGGGCTTTACCGGGTTCGGGAAAAGCGTTGCGATCGAGAGAATATGCATTGAGGGGCGTGTGCCTTCAGAGTTTCCGGACCAGCATTTCGGCAACAGCCAGCCATGCGGGATGTTCCACGCTTACGCGGTCCTGTCCGCTGGTCGGAGGCAGAAGCACGATGGTATCCTCGCTGCCTTCGATCAGGCGGCCGAAGGAAAAGTGGCCGCCCGGGCGCGGTGCCAGCACGTCGCGGTTCATCAGGCGGGCAGCTTCGGCGGCGGGATACTGGCGCAGCCAAACCTGGTCGCCGGCGCGGTATTCGCCGCAGGATGCCTCGACGGCCAGCACCAGCCAGGGAGTGTCGGCGGCAAGCGAATGAGGCAACACCGCCTCGATCGGGGTGCGCAGGGCTTCGGGCCCTTTACCGCCCAGCGTGGCGACGATGCGGGCAGGTTCGGCGCCTTCGCTGCGCAGGAGGGTTTCCGGTTCGACACCCAGCGCGGCGGCGATGCGGTTCATCCACACCAGCGAGAGGTTGCGCATTCCGGTTTCGAGCCGGCCGATGGTCTGCGCCGTCGTCTGCGGGTCGCAGGCTAGCGCCACGTCGGCCAGGGTCATGCCCTTTTGCGCGCGAATGTCGCGGATGCGGTTGATCATGCTTCTGCCCCTAACCGATCTGGTTTTTCGCTTTCCTACAGGCCGAGGGATTTGGCAAGTCTCGAGGCTCAGCCGGAATCACGAGGCGGCGGCCATGCAACAGCAACCCGGGGCGTGGAAACCGACCGGCCTCAGCCTTCCACCTGCTCCGCCAGTTCGAGCCAGCGTTCCTCGGCAGCTTCCTTGTCGCCCTGCGCCTTTTCGATCGCGGCGGTGAGGGCGGCGAACTTCTTCGGATCGCGGGTGTAGAGCGCGGGGTCGGCCATTGCCTGTTCGTCGCGGGCGATGGCGGCTTCCAGTTCCTCGATGTGCTTGGGGAGCAGCTCGTAGTCGCGCTGGTCCTTGTACGAGAGCTTGGCCTTCTTCGCGGGCATTGGCGGCGGCGCGGCGGTTTCGGCCTTGGCCTTCTTGCCCGAGGAAGCGGTGCGTTCGCGGCGCTTGGCCTCCCAGTCGGCATAGCCGCCGACGATCACGTCGATGAACCCCGACCCGTCGAGGCCGAGCGTGAGATTGACGGTGCGGTCGAGAAAGTCACGGTCGTGGCTGACGATCAGCACGGTGCCTTCGTAATCGGAAATGACTTCCTGCAGGAGGTCCAGCGTTTCCAGGTCGAGGTCGTTGGTAGGTTCGTCGAGCACCAGCAGGTTCGAGGTGGTCGCAAATTCGCGCGCGAACAGCAGGCGCGAGCGTTCGCCGCCGGAAAGGGTGCCGACTTTTGCCTCGACCATGTTGGGGTCGAACAGGAAGTCCTTGAGATAGCCTTGGATGTGCTTGCGCACGCCGCGCACGTCGATCCAGTCGCCGCCTTCGGCTACGACCTCGCGGATGGTCATTTCCGGGGCCATCCGGCTGCGTTGCTGGTCGATCACGGTGGGATTGAGCGTATTGGCCAGCGTGATCTTGCCCGAATCGGGTTCCAGCTCGCCCATCAGCAGCTTGAGCAGGGTGGTCTTGCCCGAACCGTTGCCGCCGACCACGCCGATGCGGTCACCGCGCTGGATGCGTAAGCTGAAGTCCTTGATGACGGTGCGCTGAGAGTCTCCGTCCCCGAAGGACTTCGTCACCTTGTCGGCAACGATGACGGACTTGGTCTTGCTGTCGTCCGCGACCACGGCCAGCTTGGCGGCGCCTTGCGGGCCCATCATCGCGGCGCGGGTGGCGCGCATTTCCCACAGCTTGGCGAGGCGCCCCTGGTTGCGCTTGCGCCGCGCGGTGACGCCGCGCTCCAGCCAGTGGGCCTCGATCTTGAGCTTGGCGTCCAGCTTCTGGGCGGCGCGCTCCTCCTCGGCGTAGACTTCGTCTTCCCAGGCGTCATAGCCGCCGAAGCCGATGTCCTTGCGGCGCAGGCCGCCGCGGTCGAGCCACAGCGTCGCATTGGTCAGCCGGGTCAGGAAGGTACGGTCGTGGCTGATGACCACGAAAGCGCCGTTGTAGCGTTGCAGCCACGATTCCAGCCAGTCGATCGCGTGAAGGTCGAGGTGGTTGGTCGGCTCGTCCAGCAGCAGCAGGTCCGGTTCGGAAGCGAGCGCGCGGCACAGCGCGGCGCGGCGGCGCTCACCGCCCGATGCGCTGGCGGCTTCGCGCGAAAGGTCGATGCCAAGCTGGTCGGCGATCGCTTCCACTTCGTGGCGCGGCGGTGCATCGTCGCCGTGGATGGCGAAATCGAGCAGGGTGTCGAAACCGGTGAAGAACGGGTCCTGCTCCAGCGTGACCACGCGCGTGCCCGGCTGGACCGAGCGAGTGCCCTTGTCGCCCTCCACGATCCCGGCGATCAGTTTGAGCAGCGTGGTCTTCCCCGCGCCGTTGCGGCCGATCAGGGCCAGCCGGTCACGCGGACCGACGTTGATGTCGAGGTTCTGAAAGAGCCAGCCATTGCCCTGGACAAGGCCAAGGCCTTCCCAGCTTAGGATCGGTGCGGTTGCCATATGAAGGCGCCCCTACAGGCGGGGCAGGGGGGAGGGCAAGCGCGGGGTTTCTCGGCGCGGCATATCAGGTCTGCGACGAGCCGAACCTTTCGGCCACCTTCCAGCCACATTCAGGACTTGTTCAACGCGTTGGAATTAGGCACCGAAGCCGTGATGAAAAGGTTTTCCTCCCCGTTGGCCGCTCTGGCCATGCTTTCTCTCCTTGCAAGCACTCCTGCGGTCCATGCCGATTCCGGCGGCGATCAGGGCGAGGCGCGCAGGGAGCGCAAGGCTGGCAACATAATGTCGATCCGCCAGATCGAGCAGATGGTGTTGCCGCGAATGGCGGGCAAGCAATACCTTGGCCCGGATTACGATCCTGCCGCGATGGCTTACCGGCTGAAGTTTATTCAGGACGGAAAGGTGTATTTCGTCGACGTCGATGCCCGCACCGGGCGCATAATCGGCCAAAGCCGCTGAACCGCCCACTGAACAGAGTGCGGGAACCTAGCGCGGCTGCGCGGCTTGACCCTTGCAGGCTTTCGCCCCATCTCAGGCCCGTTCATATAGGGAGGACGATACATTGCGCATCCTGATCGTCGAGGATGAGCCCACCCTGGGCAATCAGCTCAAGACCACGCTGGAGCAGAACGGCTACGCCGTCGATCTGTCCACCGATGGCGAAGACGGGCATTTCCTCGGCTCGACCGAAGATTACGACGCGGTGATCCTCGACCTCGGCCTGCCCGAGATCGACGGGCTGACCGTGCTCGGCATGTGGCGCCGCGAAGGGCGGACCTTCCCGGTCCTCGTCCTTACCGCGCGTGACAGCTGGTCGGACAAGGTTGCAGGGCTTGATGCCGGCGCCGACGACTATCTCGCCAAGCCCTTCCAGACCGAGGAACTGATCGCCCGCCTGCGCGCGCTGATCCGCCGTGCCTCGGGCAATACTTCCAGTGAGTTGACCGCGGGCGACGTGCGCCTCGACACCCGCTCGGGCCGGGTCACCCTGGCCGGCGAGCCGGTGAAGCTGACCGCGCAGGAGTACAAGCTGCTGTCCTACCTGATGCACCACAAGGGCAAGGTGGTCAGCCGTACCGAACTGATCGAACATATCTACGATCAGGATTTCGACCGCGATTCGAACACGATCGAGGTCTTCGTCACGCGCATCCGCAAGAAGCTGGGTGCCGACGTCATCACGACGATCCGTGGCCTTGGCTACAGTCTCGACGATCCCGCCCACCCCGGCCGCGGCTGAGCCGGTCGCCATGGGCGCGGCCGATCCCGGCGTGCCCGGTCCGGATTCCGTCCAGGTTTCCGGGCAGGGGCCGGGCTCAGATGCCAGCCCGGATTCGGACAGCTTGAAGCCGCGCGCGCGGCGCTCCGGCAACACGGGGTCGCTTGCACGGCGGATGATGCTGATCGCGGCGGGGTGGATATCCTTCCTGCTGCTCGCGGGCGGACTGGCCCTCGACCATACCGTGACCGGCATCGTCACGCGCAATTTCGACGAGGGCCTCAGCTACGTCCTTACCGGCATGATCGGTTCGGCCGAAATCGGCGCGGATGGGGAAGTGTTCTTCATTCGCCCGCTTGGCGACCAGCGGTTCATGGAACCCAATTCAGGCCTCTACTGGCAGATTCGCGCGAAAGGGCACGAGGATTTCCCGTCGCGCTCGCTATGGGATCGCAGCCTCGATGTGCCGGCAGGCCACTTCGACGCCGAGCCGCACGTCTACGACAGCGACCAGTTCGCGGGAGAGCCGCTGCGCGTGCTGGAACGCTCGATCATCCTACCCGGCAGCAACACGCAGTGGATGTTCACGGTCGCCGCCAGCCGCAAGGACCTGAACGACCAGATCAAGATGATCCGCTCGATTCTGGTCTACAGCTTCGTTGCGCTGGGCTTCGGCCTCATGCTGATGTCGGGGATGCAGACCTGGTACGGCCTGTTTCCGCTGCGTCACGTCCGCCGCGCTATCCAGAAACTGCGCACCACCGGGGCAAGCCGGGTCAATGATCCTCTGCCCCGCGAGGTGGAGCCGCTGGTCAATGAACTGAACGCCCTGCTTGCCCATACCGAACGGCAGGCGGAAGAGGCTCGTACTCACGCTGGCAACCTTGCCCATGCGCTGAAGACGCCGCTGACGGTGGTCATGAACGCGGCGACCGCGAAGGCGCCCGATCTTGCCGATACCGTGATTCGCGAGGCGGCGGTGATGCGCCGTCAGGTGGACCACCATCTTGCGCGGGCGAGGGCGGTCGGCCGCCGCGCCGTGGGGATGTCGCGGGCGGAAGTCTGGCCCAGTCTCGAAGCGGTGCTGCGCGCCGTCGAGCGGCTTTATACGCAGGCCCGGCTGGACCTCGATGGACCGCGCGACATCGTCGTCGCCATCGAAAAGCAGGATCTTGAGGAAATTCTCGGCAACCTGATCGAGAATGCGGCCAAGTATGGCGGCGGCAGCGTCTTCGTGACGGTGGATGCGGCGAAGGAGCCGCAGTTCTGCGAAATCTGGATTGAGGACGACGGCATGGGCATTCCCGAGGCGGAGCGCGTGCGCATCTTCGATCGCGGCGCCCGGCTCGACACCGGCAAACCCGGCACCGGCCTTGGCCTTGCCATCGTGCGCGATGTCGTGGAAATCTATGGCGGCACTGTCCATCTCGATGAGAGCGAGGATCTGGGCGGCTTGCTGGTGAAGCTCAGGCTGCCGCGTATCCCTGTCTGACGAGAGGTGCAATTTATCCGGGGGAACCGCGTGAAGGGCGGTTGTGGTTCTCGCCGTTCGTGCTCATCTGCCGCGCATTGCACACCCAGGAGTTTTCATGTCCAAGCCTATCAATGTCCCGCTCACCTCCGACGAGATCGAAATGCTGGTCGACGCGCTTGAGGTCGATCTCGAGGGTTACCTCGAATCCGCCAAGGAAGCGCGCGGCAATGGCAACCGCGAGGACGTGAAGACCTTCACCGAAGCAGCGACCCGCATCCAGACGCTGATGGCGCGCCTGCAGGAATTCGTGGCAGAGTGATTTTCTCGGTTCCTCCCCGGGCTCGCTCGGGGAGGAATTGATGCATCAGGCCCCGTTTTTCGCCTGTTGGTGATGGCGGATCACTTCGTCGATGATGAAGCGGATGAACTTCTCGCCGAAGTCGGGGTCGAGATGCGCGTCTTCCGCCAGTGCGCGCAGGCGCGTGATCTGGCGTTCTTCCCGGCCGGGGTCGGAAGCGGGCAGGTCGGTATGAGCCTTGTATTCACCCACGGCCTTGGTGATCCGAAAACGCTCGGCGAGCATGTGGATCAGCGCGGCGTCGATATTGTCGATGCTGGCGCGAAAGCCCGCGAGTACGGGATCGGCGGTGGAGGGTTCCTGGCTCATGGGCCCGCCCGCTAGCACGGCTTCGCCTGCTCTTCCAGTCGCCTCGATCCACCGTTTGATAGCGTTTGCACTTGCGTTGGCGGCTCCTTGCGCGCAATGCGCCGGACAATGAGTGCAGATGTCGTCGCCCTGCGTTCCCGCAGGCCCCAGCCTTCCCTTGCTCCCATGCTGGCGCTCACCGCTGCCGGCATGAATAGCGTCAACGCCGTCATTCTTGACCGCATGCAAAGCGAAATACCGCTGATACCGGCGCTGGCCGGGCACCTGATTTCGGGTGGCGGGAAGCGCATGCGGCCAATGCTGATGGTCGCCGCGGCGGAGCTGTGCGGTTATCAGGGAACCCGCCACCACAAGCTGGCGGCTGCCGTGGAGTTTCTCCACACGGCAACGCTGCTGCATGATGACGTGGTCGACGGGTCGGACATGCGGCGCGGCAAGGCCGCTGCCAACATCGTCTTCGGCAATCCCGCGACCGTGCTGGTGGGCGATTTCCTGTTCACCCGCGCCTTCGAACTGATGGTCGAGGACGGCAGCCTCAAGGTCCTCAAGATCTTCTCCAAGGCCAGCTCGATCATCGCCGAGGGTGAGGTCGACCAGTTGACCGCCCAGCGCCGGATCGAGACGAGCGAGGAGCATTACCTCCAGATCATCGGCTCAAAGACCGCTGCCCTGTTTGCCGCCGCCACCCGCATTCCTGCGATCGTCGCGGAAAAGAGCGAGGCCGAGGAAATGGCGCTCGACGCGTTCGGGCGCAATCTGGGCATCGCGTTCCAGCTTGTCGACGATGCGATCGACTACGATTCGGAAAGCAGCGAATCGGGCAAGGACAAGGGCGACGATTTCCGCGAGGGCAAGATGACCCTGCCGGTCATCCTCGCCTATGCACGCGGCAATGCTGAGGAACGCAAGTTCTGGGAGGACGCCATCGCCGGTTTCCGCACCGAGGACGAAGACCTTGCCCATGCGGTTGAGCTGATCAACCGCCACGGCTGCGTCGAGGCCACCCGCGAACGCGCGCGCCTTTATGCCCAGCGTGCGATCGATGCGATCGCCGGTTTCCCTGCGGGCGAAGCGCGTGCGGCAATGGGCGAAGCGGTCGATTTTGCGGTCTCCCGCCGATACTAGTCCGGTCTGCCGGCCGGGCGTGGGTCCGGTTCCTGCGACAGACTGAAACAATGCTGTAATTGCGACGCGAGCCTGGCTCGCTTAAGGAGGCGCTCCATGCGCTCCGATGCCGATCGGGCAGTCACGGGCTACCAGCCCGGCTCGCCCCGCCAACGCCTGATCTCCATGCTGCTTTCGGCGGCGATAATCGTTATTGCCCTGTTGATTGCGCTCTACCAGACCACGGTGGCGCCGGCGCTGAAGAAGGCGAACAACCCGGTTACCTTCAATGTCGAAGGCGAAGATGCCGACAGCGGCGCCAAGTCGCCTGACAAGGCTAAAACCCCGAAGGCCGAAAAGACCGAGAAGGACCAGCCCAAGCAGACCGAAGTGCGGGTAGAGTCCCCGGTTCCTCCGGTGGAAAAGCCGAAGGAGCCGACTGAAAAGCCGGCGTTCTCGTTCCTCAAGGTGTCCCGCTCGGACATGGCGGCGGCCGATATCGGTGCGATGAAGCGTTCTGGCAACGGCTCTGCCGCGCCCGGCGGCGGCAGCAACGGATCGACTTATGGCCCCGGCGAAGGGCCGGGCGGCGCGGTGCTCTACAATGCCGAATGGTACAAGGAGCCCAGCGATGCGCAGCTTGGCGGCTATCTCAATGCCAGCGGACCGCGTCAGGGCTGGGGCATGATCGCCTGCCAGACGCAGGACCATTACCGCGTCGAAAACTGCCAGATCCTGGGCGAATCGCCGCGCGGTTCCGGCTTTGGCCGCGCCGTGCTCAACGCCGCCTGGCAGTTTCAGGTCCTTCCGCCGCGCATCAACGGCAAGGCGCAGATCGGCACCTGGGTTCGCATCCGCATCGATTACGGCGCGCGCCAGGCGGGCTGATCTAGCCCGCGGCGGCCCACATCGAGGCGCCGGGCTGGGCCAGCCGCGCCAGCATATCTTCCAGCGGCATTGGCCGGGCGATGAAATATCCCTGCGCCAGCGAAAAGCCTGCAAGGCGTGCGCTGACCAACTGGTTCTCGGTCTCGATCCCCTCGATCACGCATTCCAGCGAAAGCGAGCGGGCTAGGTGGCGGATCGCGGTTATCAGCCGCCGCCCGGCCGCTTCATCCAGCCGGACTGCAAAGCTGCGGTCGATCTTCACCATGTCGAGCGGCAACTGGTGCAGTGACGACAGGCTGGAATAGCCGGTGCCGAAATCGTCCAGAGCAATACGCATGCCGGTTTCGCGCAGGCGTTCCAGGGCGGCGCCGGCCTTGTCCATTTCTTCGATCAGCGAGGATTCGGTGATCTCGATCAACATACGCCGGGGATCGCAGCCCGAAGCGTCAAGGCGCGCCAGCAGGGCATCGATCGTGCCGGTGTTGCCGATGTCGTTACCGGAAAGATTGAACGACAGGCGCAGCGGCGCGGGCAGCCGCGCCAATGCCTCCATCGCCTTGTCAAACAGCGCCAGAGTGACTTCGCGCGCGCGGCCCAGCCGTTCGCCGGCCGCGATCAGCATTTCCGGCGAAATCTCGCCCAGCCGCGGCGAATGCCAGCGGGCGAGGCATTCTATGCCGATAGGGTCGAGGTCCTCGGTCGCGACGATCGGCTGGAATACCAGCGTAAGTTCGCGTGCAAGGTCGGCACCCTGAAGCGCGGCGTCGATCGCCTGTTCGGTGCGGATCATCCGCTCCAGCTTGTCCGAGAACAGCACGCATTGCCCGCGCTTGTGGTTCTTGGCGTGATAGAGCGCAAAGTCGGCGCGGTCGTATAGCAGGTCGGCGGTCACGGCGGTGTCGGGATAGACCGACAGACCCGCCGAACATCCGACGGAAACCAGCACGTCGCCGATGCGCGCGGGCTCCCGGATCGCCTTGCACAGTTCGTTGGCGATACGTTCGGCCTGCTGCGGGCCGCCCATCACGATCAGCCCGAATTCGTCGCCGCCAAGCCGTGCGACGATGGCGTCGGCCGGACAGTGGCTCATCATCCGCCCGCCGATCACCTGTAGCAGGCGGTCGCCGTTGGCGTGGCCGTGGGTATCGTTCACCGGCTTGAAGCGGTCGAGGTCGATCAGCCCGACGCTGAATACGTCGCCCTGGCCCGGCCGGGCGAGCAGGCTTTCCAGTGTCGTGAAGAAATAGCGCCGGTTGGGCATGCCCGTCAGCGCGTCGGTCTGCGCAAGCCGGGCATTCTCTTCGCCCAGCGCCTGCGCCTGTTTGCGTTCGCAGTTCAGGTCGCGCTGAGACGTTTCAAGTTCGACGAAGGACCCGTAGGAAGCGCGCAGGATCTTGAGGATGACGACGGCCACCAGCGCGATGTTCCCGGCGATGGCGATCAGCACTTCGGTGCCGTTCCACAGCGAATAGGCCAGGAATGTGCCGAGTACCGAAACGCAGACCACCACGGCGGCGTTGGGCAGGAAGCCAAGGCAGAACACGCAGCCCAGCACCGTCACCGAGATGAAAACCGCGACATGACCATGCTCGTAAGGCCCGCCGTACTGGTCGAGCCAGAGCGCCCAGCCGACGAACGCCATGGCCATGACCCCCGCGACAGCGAGCGTCTTGCGCATCCGACGTTCGACGAGCGCGGTTTCGAGTTCCTCGGGCTTGACGGGCCGTATCCAGATCGCCGTTCGCACTACGCAGGCGGCGAATAAAATTGCTGGAACGGAGTAGACCAGCAGCGCCGGGGCGAGCGCCCGGTGAGTGAACGCCAGAACGGCAGCATTTATCAGCAGCAGCCCATACATCGGCGGTATGTGCTCGCGCAGACGCAGATATTGCGCGACGCTGAGGGGGTAATGACCGGCGCGATGCATAGTATGCAGGTACTGCGTGTAGTTGAAGGAAAGCGGGCGGAGGGTCTGCGATTACGGAACAAGTCTTTAGGAAGAGTGGACGTTCCGCAAAAATGGGTCCGGTTTGGTGCCAAGCCGCCGCTGGCAAGTTTCGTCTCGGCGCTTTCCCATAGCGAGTGTGCGCACTAAGGCTGCGCGGGTGACCACTCTGCCCATCCACGCCGTCCTGCCCGATCTGCTCTCCGCCTTGCGTGACAGGACCGGCGCCGTGCTGATCGCGCCGCCGGGCGCGGGCAAGACCACCGCGCTCGCCCCGGCGCTGCTGGCCGAGGACTGGTGCAGCGGCACCGTGATCCTGCTTTCGCCGCGCCGCGTTGCCGCCCGCGCCGCTGCCGAGCGCATGGCCGAGCAGCTTGGCGAACAGGCCGGCGGCACCATCGGTTACGTCACCCGCCTTGATGTGAAGCGCACCGCGCGCACGCGGGTAGTGGTGATGACCGAGGCGATTTTCGTCTCCACCATACTCTCCGACCCGGAGCTTGCCGGCGTGTCCGCCGTACTGTTCGACGAGGCGCACGAACGCCATCTCGACAGCGACCTTGGCCTTGCGCTTGCCATCGAAAGCCGCGCCGTGCTGCGCGAGGACCTGCGGATCGTCGTCATGTCCGCCACCATCGACGGCGCCCGCTTCGCCCGGCTGCTGGGTGAGGGCACCCCGGTGATCGAAAGCGCGGGCAAGGCCTGGCCGCTGGATTTCCGCTGGCTTGGCCATGCGGCGGAGCGGCGGATCGAGGATGCCATGGCCTCCGCCGTCCTCACCGCGTGGCGCGAGCAAGAGGGCGATGTGCTCGCCTTCCTTCCCGGCGTGCGCGAGATCGAGCGGGTTGCCGAAAGCCTTGCACAGAAACTGCCCTCGGCGCTGGTCCTGCCGCTTCACGGGCAATGCGAGCCGGGCGCGCAGCGCGCCGCCATCAGGCGCGATCCCGATGGCCGCCGCCGGATCGTGCTGGCGACCGCCATCGCCGAAACCTCGCTGACGCTGGACGGCGTTTCAGTGGTGGTCGATGCGGGCCTTTCGCGCCGGGCCGAGTTCGACAAGGCGGCGGGCGTCACTCGTCTCGTCACTCACCGCGCCAGCCGCGCCTCGGCCGCGCAGCGCGCAGGCCGTGCGGCGCGGCAGGGGCCGGGCGTCGCTTATCGATTATGGGAAGAGGCGGCCCACGCAGGACGGCCAGAGTTCGATCCGCCGGAAATGCTCACCAGCGACCTGACCCCGCTGACGCTGACGTTGGCGCAGTGGGGCGCGGGCGATCCGGCGGCGATGGGCTGGCTCGATACTCCGCCCGTCCCTGCGCTCGATGCGGCGCGCAAGGGGCTGGTGGCGCTCGGCGCGCTGGATGGGGAAGGGCGCATCACCGCGTTCGGCCGCAAGGTTGCCAGCTTGCCGATGGACCCGGCGCAGGCCGCGATGATCCTGCGCGCGGGCGAGCATGGCGAGGCTGACATCGCGGCCCGGCTGGCGCTGCTGCTCCAGGAACGCGGCCTTGGCGGGCGCAGCGACGACCTTACGCAGCGCCTCTCGCGCTGGGATGCCGACCGTTCGCCTCGCGCGCAGGCTTCGCGCAAGCTGGCGACAGGTTGGGCGCGGCGGGCGCAGGCGCTGGTCAGCGGGCCTGCGCAGCCGGATGATGTGCCGCCCGGCGTGCTCCTTGCGCTCGGCCGCCCGGACATGCTTGCCCGCCGCCGCGATGCCTCGGGCGAGACCTGGCTCAGCGCTGGGGGCAGGGGCTATGTGCTCGACCCGGTCTCGCCGCTGGCGTCCCGCGATTGGATGGTGATCGGCGACGCGCAGGGGCAGGCCAAGGGCGCTCGTATCCTCTCCGGCGCCTCGCTGGAGACCGCCGAAGTGGAGGCATGGCTGGGCGACGCCATCGAACGCCGCACGGTGCTGCGCTGGAACGACAGCGATGCCCGCGTGGAGGCGCGTCTTGAACGGCGGCTGGGCGCGATCACCCTCGCCACCGGCCCCGATCCGGCGCCGGACCCGGAGGCGATCCGCGCCTTCCTGATCGAACGTATCCGCCTCAAGGGCCTCGCCATGGTGCCGCTGGGCAAGGGCGCGCAATCGTTCCTGCGCCGCGCGCGCTATGCTGGGATCGAATCGCTTTCGAATGAGGCATTGCTGGCGGACCTTGAGGAATGGCTTGGACCGCTGCTGGGCCGCCGCCTCGATGCATTGGACGGCGCGGCGCTGTCGCAGGCCCTGCGCAACCGGCTGACTTGGGATGACCAGCAGGCGCTTGACCGCCTCGCTCCGCCGGAATTTCGCAGTCCCGTCGGTACATCGCACCCCATCGACTACGAGGATGAGGGCGGCCCCTCGGTCGAGGTTCGGGTCCAGGCGCTGTTCGGGCTGGACCGGCACCCGACATTCGGCCAGCCGCCGCTGCCTCTGCTGCTGAAGCTGACGTCGCCCCCCGGCCGCCCGATCCAGACCACGCGCGATTTGCCGGGCTTCTGGCGCGGATCGTGGCGCGACGTGCAGCGCGACATGAAAGGCCGCTACCCCCGCCACCGCTGGCCGGACGAGCCGTGGAACGAGGACCCCAGCCTCAAGACCCGCAATGCGTTCGAGCGCGGGCGAAATGCGTGATTCGCGCTTGATTTTCGCTGCGATTCGGGGGCAAGGCTTTGGCCCATGAGCGCACGCATCTATCAACGCCCGAAGAACGCCATGCAGTCCGGCAAGGCGCTGCTTGACGAGTGGACCCTCGAATTCGCCCCGGCGGAAGCGAAGAAGCCCGATCCCCTGATGGGCTGGGCCGGTTCGGGCGACATGCAGCAGCAGGTAATCCTGCGCTTCCCCACCGCCGATGAAGCGAAGGCCTACGCCGACCGCTACGGCATCGAAGCGGCCATCCACACCACCCCGCCGCGCCGCCTCAAGATTCAGGCCTACGCCGACAACTTCCGCTGAGATAACAGCCGGTCAGGTTTGTTCGCCTCAAGGGCTGGACAAACCCGACCGTCCCCGGCATATGCCCGCCCGGGAGTCGGGTGGACGTTTTCGTCCGCCAACTTGGTCAGGTCCGGAAGGAAGCAGCCACAACGGATTGCGGCGGGTCGCCCGGCTCCTATTTCACCACATCGATGGCAGCATCAGCTGAATTTTGCGCCCCGCAGCCTTTGCTGCGCGCATTCTTTATCCACACGGCGCGAAGGCTGTGGAGGACGGCGCTTTTCCCCTGACATTCGCTGGCCCAGCCCCTAGTTTGCGCGGCGATGGACGATTCACGCGACATGTTCGGCGATACGCCCCCCTGGGACGACGAAAACGAGAACCAGGACGAACCCGGCGCCGCCGAACTGGAGGCCGCCGGCCAGCAGTCGATGTTCGGCGAGCCGGCGCCTGAGGCCGAAGCAGTCCCCGAAGCGGAAGCCGCTCCCACCATGGCCGAACTGGAAGCGGCAGGGCAGTCTGCCATGTTCGCCGAAGCTGCGGCGCCAGTGCCCGAAGCCGCGCCCGAAGCCGCGCCCGAAGCCGCCAAACCTGCGCCGGTCGCCGCGCCCAAGACGCCCGCGCCCGCTCAGGCCGCCGCCGCGCAGCCCTACCGGGTGCTGGCGCGCAAATACCGTCCGCAGACTTTTGCCGAACTGATCGGGCAGGAGGCGATGGTCCAGACCCTCGCCAACGCGATCAAGCGCGACCGGCTCGCCCATGCCTTCCTGATGACCGGCGTGCGCGGGGTCGGCAAGACGTCGACCGCGCGCCTCATCGCCAAGGCCCTCAACTGCATCGGCGCCGACGGGCAGGGCGGCCCGACCATCGACCCCTGCGGCAAGTGCGAGCCTTGCGTGGCCATCGCCGAAGGCCGCCACATCGACGTGATCGAGATGGACGCGGCCAGCCACACCGGCGTCGACGATGTGCGCGAAATCATCGAGGCGGTGCGCTATTCCGCCGTCTCGGCGCGCTACAAGATCTACATCATCGACGAAGTCCACATGCTGTCGCGCAATGCTTTCAATGCCTTGCTGAAGACTCTTGAGGAACCGCCGGCGCATGTGAAGTTCCTCTTCGCCACCACCGAGGTCGACAAGCTGCCGGTCACGGTGCTGTCGCGCTGCCAGCGTTTTGACCTGCGCCGTATTCCCGCGCCGATGCTGGCGGGGCACTTCGCCTACGTCTGCCGGCAGGAAGGCGTCGAGGCGGAGGACGAGGCGCTCGCCATGGTCGCCGCCGCTGCCGAAGGTTCGGTGCGCGATGGCCTGTCGATCCTCGACCAGGCGATCGCCCATGCCGACCTTGACGGCGCCGACCTTGACGGGGTTGTCCAGGTCAGCGCCGAGAAGGTGCGCGACATGCTGGGCCTCTCGGACAAGAGCGTGCAGCGCGGGCTGGTCTCCGCGATCCTCGAAGGCAAGGGGCCTGACCTGCTCGACATCGTCGCGAGCAAGTTCTCGCTGGGTGTCGAGCCGATCGCGATCATGCGCGGGTTGATGGACCTGATCCATCGCATTGCCGTGGCGCAAGTCGCCGGCAATGCCGCCGACGCCCATTCCACCGAGGAGCGCGAGGCGATCGAGGGATGGGCCCAGCGCCTGCGCGCGGGTCAACTCCATCGCTTGTGGCAATTGCTGCTCAAGGGCCATGACGAAGTGAAGTCCGCGCCCGATCCGCTGGTCGCGGCGCAGATGGCCCTGCTGCGGATCATGCATGCCGCCGACATGCCCGATCCCGGCGCTCTGGTGCGCAAGCTCGAGGAGATCGCCGCGCGCGCTCCCGCAGCTGCACCCGCGCTGGAGGGCGGCGCGCCTGCGCCCGGCGCACCTGCCGCCTCTGCTCCGGCGGCGATCATGCCGCGCTGGGAGGCGCTGGTCGATGACGTTGAGCATATCGGCGAGCTGTCCACCGCCAATACCATGCGCATGCAGGTGCGCGTGGTCGAACTGGCGCCAGGCCTGCTGCGCTATACCCAGCCGCCCGCATTCAGGGAGGACATCGCCTCCATCCTGCGCGGCGGCCTGCAGGCTGCCACCGGTGAGCGTTGGCAGGTCGAGCGGGTGGACGCGGATGGCGCGCCCACTCTGGTGGAAATTGCCGAAGTGAAGAAGGGCGCGGATGCCGAGGCCCTGCGCGCTGCGCCGCTGGTCGAGGCGACCATGGCAGCCTTTCCGGGCGCCGAATTGATTGAAGACGACCGTCCGGCCGCCATCGGCGGCGGGCGCAATTGGAGACGCTGAAATGAAGTCGATGGAAGAGATGATCCAGGCCGCGCAAGCTGCCGCCGAGACCATCCAGAAGCAGATGAACGAGGCCCAGGGCAAGCTCGACCAGATGGAGGTCGAAGGACTTTCGGGCGGCGGTCTGGTCAAGATCCGCTGCTCGGCCAAGGGCCGCGTTATCGGCGTGGGAATTGACGACAGCCTGATGCAGCTCAGTGAAAAGGGCATGCTCGAAGATTTGATCGCAGCTGCCTACAATGACGCGCGCGTCAAGGCGGACTCGGTCGCTAACGAGGAACTCGCCAAGGCGCAGTCGGGCATGGGCCTGCCGCCGGGCTTCAAGATGCCGTTCTGAAACTTAGGCTACGATAGGGGCGGAGCGAGGGCGGTTTGGTCTGCCCCGCTCACCTTCGGATTTGCCGAAAACCAGTTCTACCTCGAAAACCGTGCCAACTTCCTCCGGACGTCACCGTAACGGATCAGCCCCTGGATGCCCGGGCGCGATGCGGCCCGTATCAAGCCCGTATCAAGAAGGGGCAGAGCGGGGCTTTGCACAGTCTTTAACCCGCAAAAGATTGCATGGTGGCGTAAACACCCCATATCCTGAGCAAGAGCCGGGGCGCGCCGACAGGTCAAGCCCCGCGCGTGATGAATGGATACTGCCTTGAACCTGCTTCCGCTTCTGCCTTTGCGTGACATCGTCGTCTTTCCGGGCATGGTCGTGCCTCTTTTCGTCGGCCGTGAGAAATCCGTGGCCGCGCTTGAGGCGGCGATGGCCGGAAACAAGGATATTTTCCTTCTTGCCCAGCTGGATCCCGGCTGTGACGACCCCGACCGGGATGACCTTTACGACACCGGCGTGGTCGCCAGCGTCCTTCAGCTTCTGAAGTTGCCGGACGGTACTGTGCGTGTGCTGGTCGAAGGTCAGGACCGCGCCCGCCTCGAATCGCTGCGTACCGAGCAGACCGAAGAAGGCGAAATGCTGGTAGCCGGCGTCGAGATGATCGACCCGATCGCGGCTGACGGCACCGAAACCGAAGCGATGATGCGCACGGTCGTCGACCAGTTCGGCGAATATGCCAAGCTCAACAAGAAGCTGAGCCAGGACGCCGGTGAACAGCTGGGCGATATCGAGGATGCGGCCAAGCTGGCCGACACCGTCGCCGCGCAGCTTTCCGCCAAGGTGTCCGACAAGCAGGCCGTGCTGTCCGAGCCCGATCCGCTCAAGCGTCTTGAGATGGTCTATTCCTTCATGGAAGGCGAACTCGGCGTCCTGCAGGTAGAGCGCAAGATCCGTGGCCGCGTTAAGCGCCAGATGGAAAAGACCCAGCGCGAGTATTACCTCAACGAACAGCTCAAGGCGATCCAGTCCGAGCTGGGCGGCGGTGAAGGCGATGAGGGTAACGAGCTTCAGGAACTGGCAGAGCGCATTGAAAAGACGCGCCTGTCCAGGGAAGCCAAGGAAAAAGCCGTTGGCGAGCTGAAGAAGCTGCGCTCGATGCAGCCGATGAGCGCCGAAGCGACCGTCATCCGTAACTACCTCGACGTCCTGCTCGGCCTGCCCTGGGGCAAGAAGAGCAAGCTCAAGCGCGACATTTCCACCGCGCAGGACATTCTCGACGCCGATCACTACGCGCTCGATAAGGTCAAGGACCGCATCATCGAGTATCTTGCGGTGCAGGCGCGTACCAATAAGCTGAAGGGGCCGATCCTGTGCCTCGTCGGGCCGCCGGGCGTGGGCAAGACCTCGCTGGGCAAGTCGATCGCCAAGGCGACGGGCCGCGAATTCATCCGCCAGTCGCTGGGCGGCGTGCGCGACGAGGCCGAGATTCGTGGTCATCGCCGCACTTACATCGGCTCGCTGCCGGGCAAGATCGTGACCAACCTGCGCAAGGCCGGCAAGTCCAACCCGCTGTTCCTGCTCGACGAGATCGACAAGCTGGGCCAGGATTTCCGTGGCGATCCGGCGTCCGCTTTGCTCGAGGTGCTCGACCCCGAACAGAACGCGAAGTTCCAGGATCACTATCTGGAACTCGACATCGACCTGTCGGACGTGATGTTCGTTTGCACCGCGAACAGCCTGAACCTGCCGCAGCCGCTGCTCGACCGTATGGAGATCATCCGTCTCGAAGGGTACACCGAGGACGAGAAGGTCGAGATCGCCGAGCGTCACCTGATCGAAAAGCAGGTGGAAGCGCATGGCCTGAAGAAGGGTGAGTTCACGCTGACCCAGGACGGCCTGCGCGACCTGATCCGCTATTACACCCGCGAAGCCGGCGTGCGCACGCTGGAGCGTGAAATCGCCCGGCTGGCGCGCAAGTCGCTGCGCCAGATTCTCGAAGGCAAAGCTACCGCAGTCGTCATCACCGCCGAAAACCTTCACGACTTTGCCGGTGTCCAGAAATACCGCCATGGCATGGGCGAGGAAGAGCATCAGGTCGGTGCGGTGACGGGCCTCGCCTGGACCGAAGTCGGCGGTGAACTGCTCACGATCGAAAGCGTGACGGTGCCCGGCAAGGGCCAGATCAAGGCGACCGGCAAGCTCGGCGACGTGATGAGCGAGTCGATCCAGGCCGCCTTCAGCTTCGTGAAGGCGCGCTCGCCTGCTTATGGCATCAAGCCGTCGGTGATCCAGAAGAAGGACATCCACATTCACCTTCCCGAAGGTGCGGTGCCTAAGGATGGTCCTTCGGCAGGTGTCGGCATGGTCACCTCGATCGTCTCGACCTTGACTGGCGTTCCGGTGCGCAAGGACGTTGCGATGACCGGTGAAGTCACTCTGCGCGGCCGTGTGTTGCCGATCGGCGGCCTCAAGGAAAAGCTGCTTGCGGCGCTTCGCGGGGGTATCACCACGGTGCTGATCCCTGAAGAAAACCGCAAGGACCTTGCCGAAATCCCCGACAACGTGAAGGAGGGGCTGGATATCATCCCCGTCGCTCACGTCGATGAGGTGCTGGCCAGGGCTCTTACAGAACCGCTCACCGCGATCGAATGGACCGAGGCTGACGAACTGGCCGCCGCACCGGCGCCACATGCCGCGTCGACGAGTGCCACCGCGCACTGAGGCGCTGCCGGAACAACCGGGAATTAAGGAAGGGCGCCGGGTAATCCGGCGCCCTTTGTCGTTTTAAGAATAGTGCGTTGAATAGTAGGAATAAAATTCCCGCAATTTTATTTTAAGGCATTTTATTGCCCGAACTATTTGTCACTGCTTGGCTATTTCAACCAAATTGACGACTTTCGCGGCGTGAAGTAAACTTCATTCAACAACTTGCGGGGGTGGCAGATGGCGGGCGAAGCTGTGGAACTCGGCCCGGTTCGCGGGCGGGCGCGGATCGATGTTCTCGATGTGATGCGCGGGATCGCGATCCTGGGCATCCTGTACATGAATATCCCTTACATGGGCACGAACGTGGTTTCATGGATGGCTGACATCCGCCGCCTGTCTTGGTCGGGGGCGGATCAGGCGACCTGGGCAACCATCGCGATCATCTGGGACGGCACCCAGCGCGGCCTGTTCGAATTCCTGTTCGGTGCCGGGGTGATGGTGTTCACCGCCAAGGCCATGCGCCCCGATGACCCGGTCGCGGTGGCGGACCTTTATTATCGCCGCAACCTCCTGCTTGTTGCTTTTGGCCTGATCGACATCTTCGTAATCGCCTGGATCGGCGACATCCTGCTGGCCTACGGGCTTTCCGCGCTGTTCCTGTTCCCCTTCCGCAAGGCGCCGGCCAAGGCGCTGCTAGCGATGGGTATGGGCTTCGCCGCCTTCGTCGCCGTCAGCGGCGCGATCGAGTACAACGAGCGGACCACGACGATCCACAAGGTTGCGGCGCTTGAGGCGACGCAGGCGCAGGGTGCCAAGCTGAACGATGCGGACAAAAAGACCCTGTCCGACTGGCAGGAAAAGCGCGACGCCTACGATCTTTCCAAGCCGCCTAGCAAAAAGGCGCAGGCCATGATCGACGCCGAGCGCAAGGCGCATGTCGCGGGGCCCTGGGTCTTCCTCAAGAACAACTGGGGCGTGTGGAACAAGGTGTTCGGCGATGGCAACGGCACGTTCTTCACGGTGCTGGAGGCGGTTTGCGCGATGTTTATCGGCATGGCGCTGTGGAAGTGGGGTGTGATTCAAGGGGAGCGTTCGACGCGCTTCTACGCTGTGACCGCGATTGTCGCCTATGCGGTGGGTTGTGGACTGCGTGGATGGGGCGCGGCAGAGACATTCCGCTTCGACATGGCACCCAAGGCGGGCTGGATCACCGAAGAATTCGCGCGCCTGGCGGTAACGCTGGGCCATGTCGCACTGTTCAACCTGGCGATGAAGACCGGCGCGGGCCGGTCGCTGCTGGCGCCGTTCAAAGCGGTGGGGCGGATGGCTTTCTCGATCTACGTGCTGACCAGCGTGGTGACGCTCTGGTTCATTTTTGCGCCTTGGGGGCTGGATCTGTGGGACAGGTTCGGCTGGGCCCAGCTTGCCGTTGCGGCGAGCGTGATCAACGTGTTCATGCTGGTGTTCGCCAACGTCTGGATGCGCTTCTACGTCAGCGGGCCGCTGGAATGGGTCTGGCGTTCGCTGGCCTATGGCAAACGTCAGCCATTCGTGCGCCGCCCGGTCGAGCCGTCCGTGGGCACGCTCGCCCCGGCCTGAACGGATGGATGATGCGGGGGCGGCGCTTGCCCTGCGCGTAGTCTGGCTGTAACCCGCCGCCTTCATACAGGCGCCGTTCGCGCGCTGCTGGAAGGATATTGCCATGGGTTACCGGGTTGTCGTCGTCGGCGCGACGGGGAATGTCGGGCGCGAAATCGTCAACATCCTGGCCGAGCGCGAATTCCCCGCAGACGAGATTGCCGTACTGGCATCGTCGCGTTCTACCGGGTCAGAGATCGAATACGGTGACACCGGCCGCATGCTCAAGGTCAAGAACCTCGAGCATTTCGATTTCACTGGCTGGGACATGGCGCTGTTTGCCGCCGGATCGGAAGCGACCAAGGTCTATGCGCCCAAGGCTGCATCGCAGGGCTGCGTGGTGATCGACAACTCTTCGCTCTACCGTATGGACCCCGACGTGCCGCTCGTGGTGCCCGAGGTGAACCCCGAGGCGATCGCCGGCTACAAGGCCCGCAACATCATCGCCAACCCCAACTGCTCCACCGCGCAGATGGTCGTGGCGCTCAAGCCGCTGCATGACAAGGCGAAGATCAAGCGCGTCGTCGTCTCGACCTACCAGTCGGTTTCCGGCGCGGGCAAATCGGGCATGGATGAACTGTTCGAGCAGAGCCGCGCGATCTTCGTGGGCGACTCGGTCGAGCCGCGCAAGTTCACCAAGCAGATCGCTTTCAACGTGATCCCGCACATCGACGTCTTCCTGGATGACGGCTCCACCAAGGAAGAGTGGAAGATGGTGGTCGAGACCAAGAAGATCCTCGACCCCAAGATCAAGGTGCAGGCAACCTGTGTGCGTGTGCCGGTCTTCGTGGGCCACTCAGAATCGCTCAACATCGAGTTCGAGGAAGAGATTTCCGCCACCGAAGCGCAGGATATCCTGCGCGAGGCGCCGGGCGTGATGCTCGTCGACAAACGTGAGGACGGCGGATACGTCACCCCGGTTGAGGCTGTGGGCGACGGCGCCACCTATATCAGCCGCGTGCGCGAGGACTCCACGGTGGAGAACGGGCTGGCACTGTGGTGCGTCTCGGACAACCTGCGCAAGGGGGCGGCGCTGAACGCGGTGCAGATCGCAGAACTGCTGGGCCGCCGTCACCTCAAGAAGGGTTGAGTTTTCGCGCACCGTCCGGTTGAAAAGCCGGTCCGGTGCGCGCACCTAAGCCTCTCGGGATTCATGGGAGGCTTAGGTGGACGCAGTTGCAACGAAGAAGGCGCTGGCGTTGCTCGCCAGCCGCCTCACGACCCTGTCGGGCATTCTGGACAAGGCCAAAAGCGCGGCCGGCGCAGAGAGCCTCGACGATCTGGCCGCCGCGCGTCTGGCCGAGGACATGCACCCGCTGGCATGGCAGGTCTCGGCTGTCTGTACCCAGGCACAGCAGTTTCTGGACTGGTGCCACGGCGGCGAGCAGCCCAACGTGGTCGGCCCGATTGAGGGATGGAGTGCGGCGCGCGGCGTCCTTGCCGATACGCTTGCCAAGATCAGTGCCGCCGAGGCCGAGGGGATCGTGGCGCCGGCCGAAAAGCGCATCACCATCGCGCAGATGGGCGTTTACGTGGACCTGACGGCGCAGCGCTATCTCGACGACTGGATCCTGCCGAACCTCTACTTCCATCTCAGCATCGCCTACGCGGTCCTTCGCATGAAGGGCGCGCCGCTGGGCAAGGCCGAATTCATGCAGCACATTGTGGGAGACTTCCGGCCCATCCCGGCGGAAGCGCGCGCATGATCCACAGCATGACGGGCGGCTGCCAGTGCGGCCGCATCCGCTATACGGCGCAGGTCGACCCGGAAAAGGCCTACCTGTGCCATTGCAAAATGTGCCGCAAGGCGACGGGCGGCGTGTCCATCGCCTTTGCCAATGCGCCGCATGACAAGGTGATCTGGCACATAGAGCCGGACTGGTACCAGTCCTCGCCGATCGCGCATCGCCCGTTCTGCTCCCATTGCGGCACGCCACTGGGCTTTGCGTTCCTGGAGGGCGGCAATCTGGACCTGACCGTGGGCAGCTTCGACGATCCTTCGCCTTTTTGCCCCAGCCAGAACTATGCGACCGAAAGCATGTTGACCGCCTGGGCGGACGTGCGGCACTTGCCGGGCACCGCCAGCGCGGACAATCCCAACGTGGTGAAACGATGGCGGGCCGCAGGGCTGGACCTTCCCGATTGACCACCCTGATTTTGAGTGAGTTTGCGAGTGACTGATGTGAAGACCGAATTCGTCGAAGGTTTCGGCGGCGCGAAGCTGGCGGTTCACTCGCTGGGAGACTCTGCCGGGCGGCCGTTGCTCCTGCTCCACGGGCTGTTCTCCAGCGCCGAGGTGAACTGGATCAAGTTCGGCAATGCGCGAATCCTCGCCGACGCCGGGTTCGAAGTCTTCATGCCGGACCTGCGCGCCCATGGGCAGAGTGATGGGCCGCACGATCCGGCTGCCTATCCCGCCGACGTGCTGGTGCAGGACCTGCAAGCCATAGTCACCGCGCTGTCCTTGCGCGATTACGATCTCGGCGGCTTCTCGCTGGGTTCGCGCACGGCGGTACGTGGCGTTCTGGCGGGGCTTGCGCCGCGCAAGCTGGTGCTGGGCGGTATGGGCCTGACCGGGCTGTCCGGCTGGGCGCGGCGCAGCGCGCATTTCGTGGACGCCATCGACCGCTTCGGCACCATCGAGCGGGGCGACAAGGCTTTCGTCGCGCAGGCATTCATGAAGACGATGAAGATCGACAGGGTGGCCGCGCGGCTGCTGCTGGGTTCCGTGGACGATACGTCTGCCGATGCGATCACGCAGGTGACGATGCCGACGCTATGCGTTTGCGGCGCCGAGGACCATGACAACGGTTCGGCGCAGGAACTCGCCGCAGCGCTGCCGCATGGGACTTATGCGGAAACGCCGGGCAACCACATGTCGTCGGTAACTTTCAAGGACATGGGCCGCGCGATCGCGGAATTCCTGGGCTGAAGTTTCGGGGCCGCGCTGCGCTTCACTTATCCTGAGATGGCGGGATCGCCCGTATGGGGCGGCTGACGAAGCAGGGGGCATGCGACCTCGGTCACGCCAGTGGAAATCCGCTGGCCGATGTTGATCTGCGGCCATTGCAGGCTAGTCTCCGGCCCATTCAAAGGTTCAGAGAGGTTCCCCCCATGAAGTTCGCTTCCACCGCGCTGGCAGCGCTTGCCGCCAGCCTGTCGTTCGCTGCCGCACCGGCGCTAGCCCAGGGGGCAGCGCAGGAAACGCCGGCCTATCCGATGACCGCCGAGGGCGCCTCCAGGTTCGTCGCCGATGCGGAAAAGGATCTGTTCGACTTCTCGCTCGACAACAATCGCACCAACTGGGTCAACTACACCAACATCACCGAGGATACCGACGCGCTGGCCGCAAAGTCGAATGGTGAGCTGACCGAAAAGCAAGTGAAGTACGCGGTCGAGGCGGCGAAGTTCGCGAAGGTTTCCGGGCTGGACGCGGACGTCTCGCGCAAGCTGGGTATCTTGCGCCAGGGCATCGTCCTGCCCGCACCGACCACGCAGGGCGCGGCTGCGCAACTCAGCGAGATCACCACGCGCATGACCTCCACCTATGGCAAGGGCAAGGGCACGCTGGACGGCAAGCCGATCAACGGCTCCGACATCGAGGAGCAGATGGGCAACGCCGAGCGCACGCCCGCGCAGCTGGCCGAGATGTGGACCACCTGGCACGACAACGTCGGCAAGCCGATGAAGGGCGACTACGTCAAGATGGTCGGCATCGCCAATGAAGGCGCGCGCGAGCTTGGCTATGCCGATGTCGGCGCGATGTGGCGCTCGGGTTACGACATGACGCCCGAGCAGTTCGCCGCCGAAACGCAGCGCTTGTGGGAGGAGACCAAGCCGCTCTACCTCGCGCTGCATACTTACGTGCGCCGCAAGCTGAATGAGAAGTACGGCGACGCCGTGCAGCCGCGCACCGGCCCGATCCGCGCCGACCTGCTGGGCAACATGTGGGCGCAGGAATGGGGCAGTATCTATCCGCAGGTCGCGCCGGCCGGGGCGGGTGACCTTGGCTACGACGTGGGCGACCTGCTGAAAGCGCAGAAGAAGACGCCCGTGGACATGGTGAAGGCGGGCGAGGGTTTCTACTCGTCGCTGGGCTTCGATCCGCTGCCCGATACGTTCTGGACCCGTTCGATGATCGTGAAGCCGGCCGACCGCGAAGTGATCTGCCATGCCTCGGCCTGGGACGTCGACAACAAGGACGATATCCGCATCAAGATGTGCACCAAGGTGAACGCGGAAGACTTTACCACCATCCACCACGAACTGGGCCACAACTACTACCAGCGCGCCTATAACAAGCAGCCGTTCCTCTACCTCAACGGTGCCAATGACGGCTTCCACGAGGCGATCGGCGATTTCGTGGCGCTGTCGATCACCCCGCAGTACCTCGTGCAGATCGGCCTGCTCGACAAGGCGAAGGTGCCCAGCGCCGACAAGGACACCGGGCTGCTGCTGCGCCAGGCGATGGACAAGGTGGCGTTCCTGCCCTTCGGCCTGCTGCTCGACCGTTACCGCTGGGGTATCTTCGACGGCACCATCAAGCCTGCCGACTACAACAAGGCATGGACGAAGATGCGCCTCGAATATCAAGGCATCACCCCGCCCTCGGCGCGGCCCGACGATGCCTTCGATGCGGGCGCTAAGTATCACATCCCCGGCAACACGCCCTACACGCGCTATTTCCTGGCGCGCATCCTGCAGTTTCAGTTCTATCAGGCGGCGTGCAAGCAGGCCGGCTGGAAGGGCCCGCTGCACCGCTGCAGCTTCTACGGCAACAAGCAGGTCGGCGCGAAGCTGAACACGATGCTGGCAATGGGCCAGTCCAAGCCCTGGCCCGAGGCGCTGAAGGTGTTCACCGGCTCGCCGCAGATGAGCGCCAAGCCGATGCTGGAATACTTCGCGCCGCTCAAAAAGTGGCTCGACGAGCAGAACAAGGGCGAGAAATCCGGCTGGTAGTCAAACAGGCATTGCGCCACAACGCGAAGTCCGCAGCGTAGAAGTCCTTCACGAAGGCCTCCTGGCTCGGACTGAGCGGCGGCGGGGCGGCGCTGCACCCGTTCAGGCGGGGCAGGTCGTCCAGCCTGTCCACCCCCACGATCTGACCTAACTGGTCCAGCGCCTCGTAGGAGACCAGCCGGTCGATGCGGCAGGCGCCCTCCGCGTCGGTGAGATACCAGCTCTGCGGGCGGAAAATATGGTCGATGTCGAACGGGCTGCGCGCACAGGCGAGATGGTCGATGGCGTCATCGATGCCCTCGAAAGCACCGTAAAGCGCGTCGAACGGCGGGACGACGCGCCTGTCACGGGTGCCGCCGCTGCGTGCATAAGCAAAAGCGGAACGAAACCGTGCGATGGGATCGCGCATGATGGCGAAGCTGGGGAGGTCCAGCAGGTCTGGCGCGACCTTGGCGTAGTACTGCACTGTCTCGTGCTTGATCTGCTGGCCGTAGAGCTGCTCGCAAACGGATGTGCCGGCATTCTTGGGCACATGGATGAACAGCATCCCGCTGCTGCGAACGACGGCAATGCGTTCGCGCCGCCGGTCGTTGAGGCGGTAGGGAATACGCGACCGGGCGAGCCGCTCGGGAATGTCGCTAACGAGACGAACCCGCAAGGCAGCGGCGATCAGTCGGTTTATCTGCGTTTTGGGAGAAGTGGGCTGGTGCATGGCCGCCAGCCTATCGGGGTGGGTTTGGCTGACGATTTCAGAATGTTGCAGGAGGGGGAAGAAGGAAGACCTGGGGCC
>Ga0308165_1001207_pt1 | contig 37841 bp, 27 predicted proteins | sample PhyWR2_FD_201032 | JGI IMG/M metagenome (GOLD analysis project Ga0308165, IMG submission 201032) | Phyllosphere microbial communities from UC Gill Tract Community Farm, Albany, California, United States - DLSLW.R2 | ecosystem: Host-associated > Plants > Phyllosphere > Unclassified | place: USA...
CGGAATCTTTATCGCTTAAACCTCTCCCTGTGAACGTTTGGGTTTAACGCAAGGTTGCTGCTCTCCCTCTCTTTAAGGAAAGGGATGTACAGACAGAACAAAAACCACCGACATTAACCGGGTGATGTTTAAAATGCCAACTATGAACGGTCGTCTTTCCGAACTGGTTTCGGAATCATTATCGCTTAAACCTCCTTCGATGAGCGGTGGATTCAAAGCAAGGTCCTTGGTTTCCCTCTCTTTAAGGAGAGGGATGTACAGACAGAACAAAAACCACTGCCGTTAACAGGATGAGGTTTACACCGCTGTAAAAGCGTTTTACAATTTCGGCTATTCAGAACCGCCCGGAAAACCTTTGGGCTTTGGCAATGTTCAAATTGTAGAGACTGATAAAAAGCACTTCTTAGCTGTTGAGCAAAACAAAAGCTGTTTTATCTGTCCAAATCAACTTATTTTTCAAAGCGTAATAACCTTTTTGCCAGTATGAAGAAAGCATATTTAATTATGGGACACAAGTCGCCAAAACAGATTTACCGTTTGCTGGATCGGTTAAACGACGAGTTATCGCACTTCTTTATCCACATCGATCGCAAGGTAGATATTACTCCATTTAAAACGCTTGAAGACTTTGGCGATAAGGTTACGTTTTTGGAGCGGTATAATTCGGAATGGGGTAAATATGGCCTAACGCTACCTTTGTTGGAGGGCTTAAAGTCAATTAAAATGACCGGGCAGCACTTCGATAGAATTTTGCTTCTGAGCGGGCAGGATTATCCGATCAAGAGCAAGAAACAAATCAACGAATTTTTCGAAAATTCGCCTTATTCAGTGTTTATCAACTTTTTCCCGATTCCGAACATGAACAAGTGGCCGGGTAAGGATAGAGGAGGCTTGTACAGGGTAGATAAATATTATTTCGGCACCAAATGGTATGAGTTATTTTTATCGAAAAGCCTGAATTTGGTTTCGAGGTATATTCCGCTATTGCGCCGGCGTGTGCCGGATCAAATGCTACCGTACGCAGGTGAAACGTGGATCAACCTCGATATGTATGCGCTCAATTACATTGTAGATTATGTTGAACAGCACCCGGAGTATTTAAGGTTCCACCGACATACTTTTGTAGCCGACGAAGTGTTTATCCACATGCTCATCGGCAACAGCACCGACCAAAAATTGTTAGATAGCATTGAGAAAAGTGAAAAGCGCTTTACGATATGGGAAAGCCCGAAAAGCGCCCACCCTAAAGTGCTCCAAAAATCAGATTTCGAGCATATCACTTCATCCGAAGATCTTTTTGCACGGAAGTTCGACCTGGACAAAGACGAAGAAGTGTTGGATCTTATTGATCGGGAGATTTTGTTCAGGGATTGAGTTGATTATAACGAGAGAAGTCAAGTTTTAAAAACTTGACTTCTCTAATGTTGGGTGTAGTCATCGAATGAATACCTGGCACGCCGACTAAATTCATCCGATGACTGGAGGGGCATAATCACTTGCAAAGGCTTATATGATGTTGGACACGACCATATTCAACTCGGACACGATCATATTCCACTCGAACACGGCTCATTGGCATTTTTCGATGAGAAGTTCAAAGGTTTCTCCTCCAAAGGAGCTCCTGCGGAGCGCTTCGGTCGAAATGACGGTAGGTGCCGATTATATTGCTTATAACAAGAGAAGTCAAGTTTTAAAAACTTGACTTCTCTACTGTTGGGTGTAGTCATCGAGAAATTTAACACAGCGTTTAACTCATCTTTTTCAACGAAATCTCTACCCTACGGTTTTTCTGTCTGCCCGAGGCTGTTTTGTTACTGGCAATCGGAAGCGTGCTGCCGAATGGCGTTGTTACAATTCGATCTGCTCTTACGCCCTTGGTAACTAAATAATCTTTTACGCTTACCGCTCTTTTATCAGAAAGTACCCAATTATACTTATAAGCGCCAATGCCATCTGCGTGTCCTCGTAACGATACCGCGTAATTATCGCTGATCATCGCGTCGGCAAGCTGGTCGAGCTTCTTATAATAGGCTGTTCTTACTGAGGGCTTATCGAAGTCGTACTCTAAATTTTTGGTTAATTCTGATAGCGCACTTGCGCTATATTTTGCCTTTTTAACCGTTGGCTCGTCTCTATTTGCCTTAACGCCAATAAATAGAAACAGCATAGCAACGATGGCAATCAACTTTGTTTTCATACAATTTGGTTTTAGTTTGCTATTAATTATATAACAATCCAACAAACTGATTTTCAAAAAGTTCAGCCACAATCGCCCTGGTTGTACCGCTGTGCAATCTTTAAACCTATTAAGGCTAAAACTAAACAGCATTATACATTTTGGGTGGTTTAGTTTACAACGGTATTGTCTTTTTGAACGCTGTTTGTAAACCCGCCCAACTCTACTGCGCTTCCATAAATATGGTTATTTGTAATCACGCATTGGTCTGGCTTGGCCCCTAAAGTAGTTATTGCAAAAATAGGAATGTTGCCTGCGTTACGGTTGTTGTTTCCCTTTACCACCAGATTATTAATGGTGGCGCGATCGGTTCTAATTACAAAACCAAAATCGATACCGGCGCCGCCCGAAGCTGTACTTGCATATTCGATTGAATTGTCTGTTGCATAAACAATCTGGCTGGCAACACCGGGCTCGTAACGGGTATAACTAAAAAAGGCATATCTGTCGACGTTTGCCTTCCCCGAAAAGGAGAATTTGTTATCAACAACCTGAATTTTATAGTTCGACGAACCTGATTCGAGACTGATCGCCTTTGCAATAACATCGCGAAAAACATTAGACTGAATAGAAACATCTGCCTGGTAATCGCCAAAAATATGAACGCCCTTTTCGCAGTTCTGCATTTCGTTGTTGCTCACTTTTGCAGCCGCCAAATTCGTTTTGGGCGCATCGAAAGTAAAATTGAGAATAATTCCTGTCGAAAGCGGGTTGTTTAACAACTTATTGCCCGTTACCTGCACGCCGTAATTACCTCTGGCCTCAATGGCGTAAAGCCTGCTGTTGGTTACTTCATTGTTCAGTACATTGACGTTTACTCCTACTGCCGATATACCGATACCGTCATGTTCCTGCGCAGGGTCTACCCCGGTTCCACTAAGTTTATTGCCTTCGATAACCGTTCCATTGGTATTGCCCCAATCTTCGATACCCATCCGGCCTGCATTTTCTATCGTATTCTTAAGTACTTTGCATCCCTCCACCTCATCACCGGCATTGTTTCCATTGGCAGTAATGGCATTTGAATAGGCATTGGTAAGCACATTGTGTTCAACTAATGTAGAGTCCGCAGCATTTTCTGCATACTTTATACCGAGCGTATGCACGTTGTTGTTTCGAATGATATTCTGCTTTGATTTTGGGCCACTAACCCAAACGGCCTCCATGCCAGTGGATGAGTAAGGAAGTTCAAAATCGAAGAAACAATTGTCGATATTTACGTTTCTGCTGTTCAGGATGAAGATGCATGCATTGTTCCATTCACTAAACTCAAACCTGCGATCGGAGCTTCTAAAGCGAACGTTCCTGATCAAAATATCGTTGCTTTCATTAGCGAATAAAAAGCGCCCGTTTTGAAGCAGGGTTCCCCCCATTTCTCTGCTTGCGATAATTGCGGTTCCCTCCTGCCCTGTAAATCTTAGGCCATGCGGAAGCACAATCGTTTCGGATATCAGGTATTTTCCTGCCTTTAGATAGATGGTTGACGAATCGTTTACCAGCTTCTGAAGCGCTTGGGTATCGTCAGTTATGCCATCGCCCGCCAAACCGTACGATTGGAAATAGTGGTCAGCAGTGTCAACTTTCTGCAATTTGAAGCCATTGTTGATTGCTTTTTCTTTATTGCAGCTACAAAGCAACAACCAAAGAGAAATAATTAAAAAAAATCGGGACATATTTATTAACTTTATGAGCAATTTGCCGATAAGGCAATTACAATTTAAACGCTATATTTTTTTTTCTGTTGTATTTAAAAACCAAGGCAGCATAAAAAACGTATAGTATATATAGAAATTCTAGATTCTCCCGTCATTTATTAGCTTAAAAGCCTTAAGTATAAAGATACACTTTATATTTAAGTATTTGATTGTAAACAATTTATACAAAGCTTAATAACTTATAAAATGACCGGAACTAAAAACTGCATTCGCCAGATTCTTTCAAAAAGCTTCTTATTTATTATAATTCTGTACCTGAGCTCGTGTGCAAGCTCTAAAAAAACGGTTTATTTTATCGATCAACAGGATGCTGTTTTGAAAGCGAACAACCTTTCGTCTAAAAACCTCATCCAACCAAATGATATTCTCAGTATTGCCGTAACCAGCCTTAACCCGGCTGCAACCGAGGTTTTTAACAAGCCCAATAATTCGTTTGTAAGCACCAGCGGTGTAAACGGGGCAACACTTCAATCGCCGGGCTATCTGGTAAATGATCAGGGAAAGATTCAGTTTCCGATTTTGGGTTCATTAAAAATCAGCGGAATGTCGACTAACGAGATCAGAGAAATGATTACGAAGGATCTGGTTGATAAAAAACTTTTGGTAGATCCAATCGTCATCGTTCGCCAGCTAAACTTTAAGGTTTCTGTTTTAGGCGAAGTCGCGCATCCATCGGTAGTAAACGTTCCGAACGAAAAAATCTCGCTTTTGGAGGCGCTGGGACAGGCAGGCGATATTACAATTTACGGGCGCAAGGATAACGTGATGATTGTTCGGGAGGAAGACGGCGTAAAAAAAATCAAGCGGATCAACCTAAACTCCAACGAAATTTTCACTTCTGATTACTATTACCTCAAATCGAACGATATCGTTTACGTGGAGGCAAACAAAGCTAAAGTATCCAGTTCGACACGTAGCTCTACCTTAATTCCCATTTTATTAAGTGCCTTATCATTTGGCGCAATCATTATTGACCGTATAGCGAGATAGTTATGAATATAATTAAAAACTCGAATGAGCCCAGGGTTTCGGGAGGATCTAAAGGGCTGATGATTTTTAAACTGCTACCTTACTGGCCGCTGTTTTTGGGCCTGTTTATCGTTGCTGTGGTAAGTGCGTGGGTTTATTTGCAGGTAACGCCGCAGATGTTCAGTGCGGAGGCAAAAATTCTGATTAATGAAAAAAAGGGCGCCGAGGAAGTAAATCTCGAAGATCCCATGTCGTCAAACCTATCCAAAAAGAAAAGTGTCGATAACGAGCGTGAAGTAATTGTTTCGAGTCCGATAATAAACCGGGTTGTAGAAGACCTGTCGCTATATGCCACCGTTTATAGTAAGGGGTTTTTATCGAACAACGTGATGTATAAAGATGCCCCGGTGCGAATTTCGTTACAAGATCCGAATAACCTCACCCCTACCAAATCGAAAGTAAAGTTTACCTATAACAAGGCGGGGGTTATTATCGACGAAAAAACTTATGCTTTTAATAAATGGAACAAGACACCGTATGGGGTAATGATGTTTCAAAAAAGTGAAAGTGCTTCGGCAAATGACGATCGCACGTTTGCTTTTACGCTTAGCTCGCCAAAAAAGGTGGCTGCAAAAATTGCCGGCGGAGTTAAAGTGGCCGAGGCCAATAAATTATCTACTATTTTGGTGGTTTCAGTGCTTGATGAAAACCCAAAAAGAGCTGAAGATATTTTGAACGGCATTTTACAGGTTTACAATAAAAACGCCATAGATCAGCACAATCTTCTGGCTGCAAATACGCAAAACTTCATCAACAACAGGCTGTTAACGGTAGAAAAAGAATTACTGGATATTGAAAACAAGCTGCAAAAATACAAATCGAGCAATGGCGCAATCGACGTAGGTACACAGGGCAAGCTGTATTTAGAGAACGTGAGCGTTAACGATCAAAAAATCGGCGAAATTAACATGCAGCTTTCGGTGCTTAACCAGATCGAAAACTATGTACGTTCGAGAGATTTAACCGGGGGAATTGTTCCTTCAACGGCTGGCATCAACGATCCGGGGCTTAGCCAAATGGTAAAAGATATTTATGAGCTACAACTAAATGCCGAAAGCCTGCGCAAAACCACCGGAGAGAACAACCCTGCAATGGTGGCCTACAACGATCAGATTAACAAAATTAAACCACAGATTCTTCAAAACCTGCGCAACCAACGTAACAGCCTTGCGGCCAGCAGAAACAATCTTTCGGGCACAACGAGCACCTATTCTTCGGCATTACAATCTATGCCGGAAACCGAACGTAATTTGGTAGATATTACCCGGCAGCAGCAAATCAAGAGCGGCATTTATACTTTTCTTCTACAGAAAAAAGAGGAAACAGCCTTATCGTATATCGCCAATGGATCAGACAGTCAGATTGTGAGCGGAGCGGAGGCTTCAGAATATCCGGTGAGCCCTAAAAGGAAGATGATTTATCTGGCGGCCGTGTTTGGCGCCGGAATTTTGGGCATCGGGTTCGTAGCGGCGAAAGAAAAAATGCGACGCAATGTAATGTTTCAGCATGAGATACAGTTGCTTACCAAATTACCGGTAATTGCCGAAATTAGTGCAAACAGTTCGCCAAAGCAAATTGTAATTGGAAGCAGCCAGCGCACATTAATTGCCGAACAGTTCAGAAGCTTGCGCACAACGCTTCATTATCTGGGCATCGGCAAGCAAAATAAGCGCTTAATGGTAACCTCGGCTATTGCCGGCGAGGGCAAAAGTTTTGTAGCGTCTAACCTGGCCGTTACTTTGGCCATGACGGGAAAAAAGGTTGCTTTGTTAGATTTCGATCTTAACCACCCCACTCTTCACCACAAATTTGGCATTAAGCAGAAAAAGGGAATTTCAGAGTTTCTTGAGGGCAAGGCCAGTGTTGAAGAAATTATTCAGGATTCTAACACAGACCCTAATCTCTTTCTTTTATTAACGGGAAAGCTACCTGTAGACCCTGCTGAGCTAATCTTAAACGGTAAGGCCGAAGAACTGCTTGCCTATTTGGATGAACATTTTGATTACCTGATTATTGATGTACCACCCATCGGCCCCGTATCAGATGCGTATGCCATTGCCCCACTGTGCGATGCAACTTTGTTTGTGGTGCGCCACGCTTATACGCCAAAAGTATTTGTAGAGCGCATTGATGATAATATTAAACTAAACAACCTTCCGAACCCGGCAATTGTATTTAATGCCGTTGCGCAACGAGGCTACGGAAAAAACAATTATGGATATGGTTATGGATCGGGTATGGTTTATGGCGGTACTTACGATCAAAAACTAATTCAATAGCGCTCAGCAAAATGAATAAAAAAATACTAAAGTGGAATTTCATCTTTCAGTATGGTTATGTCATAACTAATATTATTAACGCACTCATATTGCTGCCTTTATATCTGCACAAAATTGATAGCGCAACGCTCGGGCTTTGGCTGGCAACGGGAAATATACTTGCGTGGATGACACTTGCAGATCCCGGCGTTGGCGATGTTTTGCAGCAGAAGATCGCTCAACTTTATGGGCAGAATGAGTTTTCCGAAATCAATAAAACCATTGGTTCGGGCATCATGACTTCTGCTTGCATTTTCGGGCTCTCTATTATAGCGGGTATTGTGTTTTATTTACTTATTGGCACCATTATCGATAAGGATGTTTCAAAATATGCCGGGCTTCAAACCGCGTTAATGGTATCAATTATCGCCACCGGCTTATCGTTGGTATCCTTCAGCCTGTCGGGCATTAACCAAGGTTTGCAAAACCCCGTACATGTTGCCATCGGCTCCCTGTCGGGTAATTTTATTTTTTTAGCCGTAAATGTGGTGCTTTTATTTTTGGGTTTTGGGGTAATTTCGATAGCCATATCGAACATGTTAAGAGCATTCTACATCAACGTTTACAATTATATCGCGTTGCGCAGGGTACTTAATAAGCAGCAGCTATTTATCGATTTTGATGTAACCCATTTAAAAAGGTTTATAAAAATATTTTCGTTTACTTCTATTTCCCGCATTATTGGCGGCTTTTCGGCCAGTTTGGATATGATTGTGCTGGCCAGGTTTGTAGCGCCAACAACAATAACCCTTTTCGAGGTTAATAAACGGCCCATTCAAATGTCGCAGTCGTTAATTGGAAGGCACTCTGTAGCCTTAATGCCCATGATATCGCATGCGAATGGCAAAGGCAACCACAGGCAGATTAAAAGCCTAATTAACACGCAGTTTAAATATTACTACTACGCTGCCATTTTTATCGGCCTCATTTTTTGCATCAATTACCACACCCTAATCACCTTATGGACGGGGCCGGGCAAATACATTGGCAATACCATCGTTTTCTTATTAATCGCCAACTTCTTTTTTGCGCAGATCGGTTATTTCATGGCCAACATAGGCTACGCCCTTGGCGATATTAAAATGAACAGCTACATCAATATTTGCAAGGGAATTATCTCTGGCGTGCTGTTTTATTTCTCGGGCAAGTATTTTGGTATCGTTGGCTTAATTATGGTTATGGTAACGGTAAGCATTCTGGTCGATTTTCTATTTTTCTCTTTTCGCCTGCACCGCCTGGGCTTTCTGAGTACGGCGTTGGTGGCTAATATTTTAAAAAGGTGGTTGGTTGTAATTCCTCTTGCTATACTGGCGGGCTGGCTGATTAATTATGCTACCGATTTGTTTATTCCAGCCCAAATGCGGCTGGTAAACCTATTAATTAACGGTGCTTGTTTTACCTTTTTTTATATCACAATGGTGCTTTTAACCGATGGCGAAATTCGTAGCCAGTTGCGCCATGTGCTTAACAAGGGTTTAACAAAGAATATGAGAACGGAAAAACTTACGATCAAAACTTAAAAAAAATGGCAAAATTTGTAATCATGCTACGTGTCAAAGATGGCATGTTCTTCGCCGACGAGTGGCTGCAGTGCTTCGAAAAACTAGCCGATGAAATTGTTGTTTTAGATAACGGATCTACTGACGGCACGTACGAGAAACTTAAAGCGCATCCAAAAGTTGTTGATATTATACAAACGGAGGGCTACAATGAGGGCAGGGATAAAAATCTGCTTTACAACCGTGTTCGCCTGCGCAAACCCGATTGGTGTTTATGGATCGATATCGATGAGATATTTGAGCCTGAACTTACACGTGCGCATTTTGATAAGCTGATGCAGAGTAAGCTCTTTAACAAGTATGCCTTTAGACGATTCCATTTTATGGATAGAAACCACTTTGCCGGGTCGCTTTACAGATTAAACTACTCTGCGGGGCACGATAGGTTGATGTGGCGTGAACACCCCGACGGATATTTTCAGGATCTTATTATCGATTCGCCAAATGTGAAGGGAATTAAGGGGCTTAAGTATAACACCAATTTCAGACTTAAACATTTGGGGTATATAAATAAAGAGCTGGTTGATAAGAAGGCTGATATTTACAGGCAGATTATTCCCGAAAAGGAAGATATTTTTCAAAGTATGTACCTGAAGGGAGAACGGCCTATTAAATGGATCGATGAACGCAACCACCCTAAAACAGTGATGCTTAATCAGGTTTTGAACATATTGCAAATGACCCATATTGTGCCAAAGGTGATCAGGAGGATAAAAAACGCGTTTTAATGAATTACGTAATCAGGATATTTAATTATGAATTTGAGGTAAAAGAAATTCTGCTGCTATTCTTTTCCTTTTTTCTCATGGAAAATATTTTTTCGTGGCTGGTTCTGCCTAATTCGGTCGTTATCCTGCTTTACGAAAAGATATTGAGCTTACTGATTTACGCTTTGCTGCTATTCAACTTCCCCAAGCTTAAAACCAGCGAACAGATTTATCTGGGGCTGGTCAGCTTTTTTATTGTTCGCCTTATTTTTGAGTCGATGGTCGATTATGGCTCCATATTTCAGCAACTTACGCTGTATACCATTCTTTTTCCCGCCATATTTATCATCTATGTGAAGTGTATTTGTAGATCGTTCGACTTCGATATTTTAGAATTTATTGCGAAATTTTATCTGGCCGTCTACATCATTTTTATGCTTGTGTATGGGCGGGGTTTTTCATTTAGCTTAGACAGTGTAGAAATGGATGATTACGGACCTTTCTCTGGCGATAGCAGAATTATCCATGCCCGATCCATCTTTATGATGATTATTCCCTTGCTCTGGTTCTTTGATAAATATCTCCGCGAACGAAAAACAGCGTCGCTCGTTGCATTTATATTTTGCCTTGTTGTAATTGTTATCCACCAGCATCGTTCAGTTTGGGCAAGTAGTCTTTTCGCCCTTGGTGTGTATTTTTTTATCGCTACAAGAAATGAGCTTCTCCATTTCTCCAAAACCGTCAAAGTATTTTGGTCAGCCGCCCTGGTGCTGTTGATTGTTTACTTTATTGTTTCGCAGCTTTTTCCGGGTACAATTGAGTTTTTTGCCGATCGGTTTAGCGAAATACTCGACCCAGCCCGCGAAGATGGAACGGGAAAATTCAGGGCCGACCAAAGGCGGGTTTACTTTCCGATGGTATTGGAACGGCCGTTTTTCGGGTGGACATTTGAAGGCTTTGAAATGCCAAACCCGCTGGTAGACTGGTGGCCCGAAAAAACGGGGCAGCATTTTCACGAAGGTTTTATGGAAATGCTCTTTTACCACGGCTTTCTGGGGTTAATACTGAAATATTTCTATCTGCTTTATTTAGGTTACAAGGCTTTTTGTAAAAACATCGATGAAAAATCGGCCATTTTAATCGCATTTAGCGTTGCCGGTCTCATCTTTTCATTCAACTACGTTTTACCGCTCATATTTTGGGGTGTTGTGGGCGTGTGTCTGTATTATTTAGAAAGAACGGCGAGCACCGCAGCAGACGGCGATCCTTACGATACAGCATATTTAAATGTGCATCCGGCAGTACCGCAATCATCAGATCAAAGAGTTATTGAAACCGTTAACGATTAAATAAACATCAAACTATGAACCATATTTGTACGTGGATTTGTGTCGACGCAGTTGGCGAAGAAAGCATTTATCCCCAAACGGGCGAAAAATCGTCGGGCCTTAAGCATCAAAACATTTATTGGCGCTGTATCCTGTTGTTTTTTGCAACCAGTAAGCGCTTTAACAAAACACAAAAACACATTCTTTTTAGCAATACGCATCAGTTTCCTGTTCTTGATGGCAGAGATGTGAAGATTGCGCTCCAAGCACTTGATGTGGAAATCATTTACACTGATTTTAACTACAAAACGCCTAAAGGTTATTTCAATTTGTTTCAAAATCAGTTTTACGAGTTTTCAATTTTGGAATATATCACCAAAAACAACACAAATCAGCAAGATCAGTATCTTATACTCGATTCTGATTGCATTTTTACCAAAAACATTGATGAGCTTTTTGATGTGGCGGCACCTGCGGGATTTATTTCATTTGAGGATGACTGCAGTACAGATCTGGTGATTCATGGATTGAGCAGAAAAGATATGAAGAACTTGTACGAAGAGCTTTTGGGAAGGGAAGTTAACGAAATTCCGGGGTACCATTACGGCGAGTTCTTTTTGGCAAACGTAAAAAATATTAACACCATTTTTAACGATTTTAAAGCGCTGTGGCCGCAACTCCTTTCGAGATTTGAGGCCGGGTTGCCCAAGTTTAACGAGGAAGCGCAAACCCTGAGCTATATTTATTACAAAAACAACTTTGTGGCAAGTACGCGTAAAGATCTCTTAAAACGATTTTGGACCAATCCGGTGTTTTACCGAAATGTAGAAGATACCGACACAGAGGTGGCGATTTGGCATTTGCCATCAGAAAAAACATACGGCCTTGCAAACCTCTACAAATGGCTCATTTTAAAGCACCCTAATTTTGGCCTCGATATTTCGGCACCAGAATTTACCGATAATGTGCGGAAGATGCTCGGCGTGCCCAAGCTTACCCTCGGCCGGTTTACAAAATATTATGTAATCAGTTATTACAGGGCGGCCAACAAAAGAATAAAAAAAATGATTACCGCTTAAATAAAAACGCTTTCAAAACGCAACCTCAAATATTTAGTTTATGGAAAAGTCATTAGTTATAGGCGTATTTTGCTACAATAGGGTAAGCAAACTTAAACGCTGCATAGAAGCGTTGCTTAAAAACCCCGAGTGCCCGCATCTCGATATTATATTTTTTAGCGACGGGCCAAAGGATGAGGCCGGAAAAAAGGCAATTCAGGAAGTTCGCAATTACATCGACAATTTAAAGGGATTTAAGTCGGTAATAAAGCATTACCGTGAGCATAATTTGAGTACAGGCCCGAACTTTAGAACTGGCCTTACCTACCTCAGCGAAAATTATGAGCGCTTTATTATTGTTGAAGACGATTTGATTGTTAGTCCGAATTATATCAAATATTTAACGGATGCGCTTGAATTTTACAAGAACGACCAATCGGTATTTTGCATTACGGCCTACGTTTTCCCGATTAAAAAAGAGGATTACACTTACGACACCATCGTTTACAAGCGTTTTTGCTCGTATGGCTGGGGCAGTTGGGGCAATCGTTTCCCAAATATTATCTGGGAACATGATGAACTGGAAAAACTGATGAAAACATCGCCTGGTTTCAATCGCCGCCTCACTGCCGAAGGTGCCGATTTACCGCGTATGTTGAGAAAGCAACTTTCTGGCAAAATATCAACCTGGGATATTCAGATGCAAACGCATGTGGCCGAAAACCGATTGAAAGTGATTTACCCAACGCTTTCTAAAGTAGATAACATTGGTTTTGATGAGGAATCGACCAACACATCGGGAGTTAATTACCTCGTTACGCCGATTGATCCCGGTGTAAAAAGAAACTTTAGGTTTTGCCCTGCAAACAATATCAATCCGAGGCTGCAATCGCAAATCAAAAGCCCCTATAATTATTCAACGCTGGTAATACGCAAACTCAAGAACGATTTTTTAAAGTTTACAAACAATATCCGAAAAGCCGAATAATGAGGATTTTGATTATCCATACGTATTATAAACTGCCTGGTGGCGAAGACTCGGTTGTTGAAAACGAAGTTGAACTACTGCGGTCAAACGGCCATGTGGTCGATTTGCTCCCATTTCACAATGCCTCAAAAACCTTACTTAAGGTGTTTTTTCTTTTCTTTAACCCGGCAGCGTACCAACGCGTAATTCGAAAAATCAAATCCTTTGCTCCAGACGTTATCCATATCCACAACTTCCATTTTGCCGCATCGCCGTCCATTTTATACGCAGCGAAACGGCTTAAGGTACCGGTTGTAAGTACGATGCATAACTTCAGGTTACTCTGCCCATCGGGGAGTTTATTTTTTAACGGGCAAATATTTACCGATTCGCTTAAACAGCGTTTCCCCTGGTCTGCCGTAAAAAAAGGCGTGTACCAACAGTCGAAACCCATTACGTTTTGGCTGGCGCTATCAAATTACCTTCACCGTAAAATGAGTACATGGTCAATCGTTAACACCATGATCTTCCTGGGAGAACATAGCCGAACGGTATTTAAACAATCGGGCATTACGTCAACGCGAACAGCCCTGGTTACAAAACCGAATTTTACCATACGCAAGGCCCTGCCAGCATTAACCAATGGCGAATATTTTCTTTATGTTGGCCGACTTACGGAAGAAAAAGGAATAAAAACGTTATTACATGCTTTCGAAGGCCAGCAAGCATCGCTCAAAATTGCAGGTAATGGCCCCTTAAATGATCTTGTGGCGCAAACCACCGCAATAAACGCAAATATTGAATATCTTGGCCAACTGCCACCGTCGGAGGTTGAACGGATGATGCGGAACGCTAAAGCTTTGATTTTTCCCTCTGAGTGGTTTGAAACCTTTGGAATGGTAATTATCGAGGCTTTTGCGTTGGGAATACCAGTTGTTGCTGCCCGTTTAGGGAATGTTCCATCAATTGTGAGCGATAAAGTTAATGGGTTGTTGTTTGAGCCTGGCAATGCAGTTTCACTCCGCGAAGCGATAGCCACTTTTGAAGAGCTGAATGCTGATGAAAAATTGAAACTGAGAAATCAAGCGCTCGAAACTTACGAGAAATCTTTTTCTCCAGAGGCGAATTTGCAGCAGCTTGTAAAAATATATTCTGATACAATTCAATAGTAGCTTTTTTAAAAGATTTCGAAGCCCTTTGCCAACCGTTGACTGAAGTCAACGGCAATGAAATGCAACCTTAAGATACTTATAAAGATTTCTCCGCTTCGGTCGAAAGGACGATTTCTAATAGACCTCCTAATAAACTTGTCAGTCTGAGCGGAGTCGAAGACCTTTGCTAGAAACCGTTGACTAAAGTCAACGGCAATGAAATGCAATTTGCCGAAACTGCAATTCGCCTGCCTATTCCTTGCCCTCACTTTCAACTGACGGGCCACATGGCAATGCTATAAAACTCGCTAGTCGCTGCTTTGCCGTCAATTTCAACTGACGGATTTATAAGGCAATGGGTTTGGTAGCACTTTGCCCTCACTTTCAACTGACGGGCCATATGGCAATGCTATAAAACTCGCTAGTCGCTGCTTGCCGCCAGTTTCAACTGATGGATTTATTAGGCAATGGGTTTGGTAGCACTTTGCCGTCAGTTTCAACTGACGGGCCACATGGCAATGCTATAAAACTCGCTAGTCGCTGCTTGCCGTCAGTTTCAACTGACGGAATGATGAGGGGCCTAATGAAAAGTAAGTTTCTGCCTTAAAATATAGTAGATGTAAACAGGGCCATAATAGAAGTAGCGCCGCCACATTTTCCTCGGATTGCTCATAAAGCGCCCGAACCACTCCAGTTTATAACGGATTAACAATTCGCTGGGCCGCTTCACCGTTTCCGAATAAAAATCGAATACGGCACCAATTGCGCAAATCAGCTTTGCATCAATCTGCGATTTAAACTGACGCGACCATTTTTCTTGCTTTGGTGCAGTGAGGCCAATAAAAAGTGCATCTGGGCGGAAAGCGTTAATAGCAGCAATCATTTTTTGATTGTCTTGGTCGCTAAACACTTTCTTAAATGGGGGGGCATAATAGCCCACTTCAATGTTCGGGTATTCTTGCCCTATCCGGTCTTTGATCTTTTGCAGGGTTTCATCACAAGACCCAAGGTAAAAGCAGCGACCTTGTTTGTTATTTAAGTTGGTAAGAATATGGAGATGTAAATCGGCACCGGAAATTTTATTGATCTTTCGTCCCGTTAAAATTCGCTCTGCTATCACTACACCTTCACCATCTGGAAGTAAAACGTCAGACCCTTCCAGGGCGTCTCTGAATTCGCTGTCTTCCTTGGCTACACAATACGAATATTGGTTAATGGTATTGATCACAGTCTTTGATTCCAAAGATAACTCATCCAAAGTTCCAGCGTACAAATTGTAGCTAATTCCCCTCGCCGATGCATTGAATAAATCGCCCATAACTCAAATCATTTGATTACATAAAAACTGATTGCCTATGTATAAATTATATACGTTTTTTAAGGCCCTATAGTTTTAAAATAAATCCTATTATTTAAATATTTATTTTTGCAACTGTAAGATTTACAACCGTTTGGAATAAACAAGTAAGTAAGTCGCTATAAATTACCGAAGCCCTGTCAAATCGAGCCTTTACCTTTATAAATTTTACCTAGCTAAATGAAAAACTCACGTTTAAAGCCTGCCAAAACATCAAAACAAATTCACCTTCTGCTCATCACTAAAACAAGTTCAGAAACCCTAACAGCACCTCACCAAACCAGCAACCAATCAGATCATCTGCTTTGCGAACTTTACACCTGTTACGCATCAAGTTTACGATCGGTAATCTTCAACCTCGTTCCGTCTGCCGAAACCACCGAAGACTTGCTTCACGATTCGTTTGTTAAGATTAATAATGCGCTTCATACCTATCAACCGCAGCGCTCCCAATTGTTTACCTGGATGAAAGCCATCGCCAGAAATACAACAGTGGATTATTTGCGGATGAAGAGCACCAGAAACAGCACCTTAAACAAGCCTATTGAATATTGTGAAGAGGAGCTCAACCATCAATATTTTTCCTCTTTAAATACCGATTTAATCGGCATTAAACAACTGGCCAAACGTTTATCGCCCGAAAATTTCCTCATCATCGATTTGGTGTATTTTCAACACTTTACACATGAGGAAGCAGCAAAAAAACTAAACATGCCATTAGGCACCCTCAAAACCAGGTTAAGAAAATCGATATCGCAATTGAAACAGCTTTTCAACTAAGCCGATTCGATTGCCAATAGCAATATTAAATAGCCTTGGCTATTAACCTCAGTTCGATTATTATTTCAGTAAAAGGTTAATTAATCCCGCTACCAAGCCCCCACGTCTTTCCCACGCAGGTGGGAATCTTAATGCATTGCGCTATTTCGTTGCATTAAGATCCCCAGTCAAGCTGAGGATGACGACCGGTCATGTTAAATACCAGATACACCTCCATTAAAGGTTTTATTAATCGAACTCAGGCTATTAGCTCCAATAAACTGAGCTTCAAATTTTAATTAAACCATAGCTAGCAATGCTTGCTAGCTATGGTTAAGTGAACTGCTTTCACTAAGTTGCAAAAAGGTCCACCATCCAGAGGAGCCTTTAAACTAATCTAAATCGTCCCGTGATTTAATCTAACTCAATAATATTTACGCTAATAATCTCGCCAGAGATGTTACAGAAACGGTAATTACCTGCAATTGGGAAAGTTCTACACAACATTACACAGGCGCAATCATCGTTGGCCAGTTGTGAATCTTTTGCATGAAAGAAGCGTCTGTTCAACGAAACTGTGGCTCCTTCAAATCGTTATTGAGCTTATTAATAAAAAGTTAAAAAATAGGATGGTTGATAATTGGAGAAACCCGCTTTCATCACTAAGCGTGGCCATTAACTGGGGCGAAATATATAACCAGCATGATAAAAAAAAAGCCCATCAATCCTGATGGGCTAATACTTTCTTTTAAATCGCTCCCGTTGATTTAATTCTAGCAGGCCAAATATACACGATATAACTACTTTCGGCATTCAAGAAACTGTAAATGGATACAGTTGTAAAGGTACTTTACGTTGCGCTTTACACAAAGAAACATTGTTTGTTATAATTTAACAGCGCAAGCCTAAGCGTTAAATACTCGAAACCCGATCTCTAAGGCGAGAATGTTAAAGTAAATCTTTGAGCACCGCCCAAACGTTTTCGGCCAAAATTTTATCTCCTTCTGCAGTCGGGTGAATTCCATCAGCCTGATTTAATCTCGGCACACCCCCAACCTTATCTAATAGGAACGGAATTAAAACCATGTCGTTCTTGCGGGCCAAATCGGGGAATATATTCTTAAAATCATTGGCATATTTTGCGCCAAAATTCGGTGGCATCTGCATTCCGGCGATAACCATTTTGGCATTTGGGTATTTTGCCTTAACGCGATCGATAATATCCTGCAGGTTTTTAATGGTTTGCGCTATTGGCAATCCGCGTAACCCATCATTGGCGCCAAGCTCAAGCACAAAAATATCTATCGGTTGTTTCAGCAGCCAGTCTATTCTGCTCTTTCCACCCGCCGAAGTTTCGCCGCTTAAGCCTCCATTAATCACTTTGTAAGGCAAATTGAGCGAATCGATCCGATTTTGAATCAATGCAGGGTACGCCTCAGTCGGGTCCAGTCCATATCCTGCGGTCAGGCTTGTACCAAAAAAAAGGATGTTTTTGGTTGTAGCTGCGGCCTTCGCATCAGTCCGTTGAGCTGAATCGAGTGTTTTTTCGTTATTTTCATTGCCTTTTTTATTTCCACACGCCGTAAAAATCATAATCAAAACAAATAGGCCAATAAAGCGTTCTCGTAACATAATATAGTGTTCCTTCTCTAATAAAAAAACCATTAACTAAACAGGCAAAATGCTGTTTATGTTTGGTTCATCGTAATACTCAAACTCAAAGATAAAATTGGAAAATATCTTAAATATTCGAAATGTAAGCAAAATTTACCAAAGCGCTGGCCACGGGTTAACCGTTTTGGATGATATAAACTTTTCAATTGCACCGGCCTCTACTGTTGCAATCACTGGGCCTTCGGGAAGCGGAAAAACCACCCTCCTGGGTTTGTGCGCCGGGCTCGATCGTGCCAGCAGCGGCACCGTTGAGCTTAACGGAATTGCATTGGAAAAACTAAGCGAAGATGAACGAGCAGCCGTAAGAAACCAATACGTGGGCTTTATCTTCCAAAATTTTCAGCTTCTGCCCACTTTAACCGCTTTAGAAAACGTAATGGTTCCTTTAGAATTGCGTGGGGCAAAAAATATAAAATCGGTGGCAATGGAACTTTTAGATAAAGTTGGCCTGGCCGATCGTGCCCAGCATTATCCTGTTCAATTATCGGGTGGCGAACAACAAAGAGTCTCGTTGGCGAGGGCTTTCTCCAATCAGCCCGCTATTCTTTTTGCCGATGAACCTACCGGAAACCTAGATGCAGAAACCAGCGAGAAGATAATCAAGCTGATTTTTGATCTAAACAGGGATGCCGGCACAACGCTGGTCATTGTAACCCACGATTTGGAACTTGCCGCCCGAACGGGGAGAACAATAAAAATTAAAGGCGGAGCAATCCTTTCAGACGAAAATGTAAGTTATGCCTAGTTTGATCCCGAAGCAGAATATTAAAATTTCGTGGCTGTTTTTAATGGCCTGGCGTGACAGTAGAAAGAACCGATCGAGATTGCTGTTATTTATTTCGTCTATTGTTTTGGGCATTGCTGCCTTAGTGGCCGTTTATTCGTTTAAAAACAATTTGCAGAACGATATCGATGCCCAGGCAAAGGAGCTTACCGGTGCAGATTTGGTATTGGATAGCCGAAAGGGTGTGACGAAGGCTATGCAGAAGATGCTCGACACTTTGGGCGATGAACGATCGCAAGAGAAGACCTTTGCCTCAATGATTTATTTTGAGCACAGCGGTGGCAGCAGATTGGTACAAATGAAAGCATTAAAAGGCAACTATCCTTATTACGGAACGATAGAAACAGTTCCATTAGCTGCCGCAGCACATTTTCAGGAAGATAGGAACGCCTTGGTAGATCAAACCTTAATGCTGCAATTCGGAGCCAAGGTTGGCGATTCGGTCAAGGTTGGCGATTTAAACTTCAAAATAACGGGAAGCATTGTAAAGGCCCCGGGGCAAACGGGCATTGCGGCCAGTGTTGCGCCAACTGTTTACATTCCGTTGCAGTATCTCGAGAAAACGAATCTGATTAAAACCGGCAGCAGAATAAACAACAAGTTTTATTATCGGTTTGATGATCCATCGGGGGTTGATGAATGGGTAAAAAAGAATGAGCCCAAATTAGAGAAAGAGGGTTTCGATTCTGACACGGTCGAATCCAGAAAAGAGCAGACCGGAAGGTCGTTTAAAGATGTAAACCGCTTCCTTGCTTTATCAGGGTTCATTGCGTTATTACTCGGCTGTGTTGGCGTTGGAAGCGCTATTCATGTGTATATCCAGGAAAAACTAAGCGCAATTGCTACTTTGCGATGCCTGGGCTTAAAGTCGCATCATGCTTTCCTGGTTTATCTTATTCAGGTTTTTTTTATCGGCTTAGTTGCTGCTATACTGGGCGCCGGTATTGGCACCGGAATCCAGTTTTTACTGCCGCTGGTATTAAAAGATTTTTTGCCCGTCGAAATCAGCATGCAGGTTTCGTGGCCGGCTATTGGGCAGGGCATATTATTGGGGCTGGTAATTTCCATTTTGTTTGCCCTCCCCTCTCTGCTCGCCGTGCGACGGATTTCGCCGCTAAATGCAATCCGGCTTTCATTCGAAAAAACTGAGCGCAAAAGAGAGCCGCTAATCTGGTTCGTTTATACCTTAATGGCTGCATTTGTTGTGGGCTTTACACATTTGCAGATGAAAACCTGGGTACAAACGCTTGCCTTTACCATAAGTATCGGTGTGGCGTTCGTTTTGCTCATCATTCTCTCTAAACTCCTCATGTTCCTCGTTAGGAAACTGCTGCCAAATACGGCCAGTTATTTATGGCGGCAGGGCTTTGCTAACCTTTATCGGCCAAACAATCAAACGCTGATGCTTACCGTGTCTATCGGTTTGTCTACCGCCTTTATTTGTACCCTGTTTTTTGTTCAGGGGATTTTAATGAGCCGGGTTACCCTTTCTTCTGGAACCAATCAGCCCAATATGGTCATGTTCGATATTCAGAATACTCAAAAAGAAGGTTTGGATAGCCTTACAAAAGCCTTTAAGCTGCCGCTGATGAATCAGGTTCCTGTGATTACTATGCGTATTGAGGAAATAAACGGTAAAAAAGCAAATGAAGATACAACTAATCGCCGGGCCTACAGAAACGAAATCCGGGCAACTTATCAAGACACCTTAACTATCGCCGAAAAAATTGTTAGAGGAAACTGGATCGGCAAAATCAAACCCAACCAAACCGTTTATATCTCGTTAGATCAGCGTTATGCACAACAAATTAATGTGGGTTTAAATGATAAGATCATCTTTAACGTACAGGGAATGATGATCCCGACCGTTGTTGGCAGCTTAAGGGAAGTAAACTGGAGTAGAATGCAAACCAACTTCAGGGTAGTATTTCCGGCGGGAGTTTTAGAAGAAGCGCCCCAGTTTCATGTGTTGATGACCCGAGTACCAACAAGCGAATTATCGGCCAAATTTCAAGGCGAAGTGGTTAAAAAGTTTCCAAATGTTTCGGTAATAGATCTGGATCTGGTGCTGAAACTGCTCGACGAACTTTTAGATAAAATTGGCTTTGTTATCCAGTTCATGGCTGGCTTTAGCATGGTTACCGGATGGATTGTCTTGATTTCGGCGGTGTTAACCAGTAAAAATCAACGCATCAAAGAAAGTATCCTCTTGCGGACAATGGGGGCAAGCAGAAAACAGATCATGGCTATAAACGCCATCGAATACTTTTTCCTTGGTGCCTTTGCAGCGGCCGCCGGCTTAATTTTAGCGCTTTCGGGAAGCTGGGCATTAGCCAAATTTGCTTTCGATGCCGCCTTTGTTCCCCCACCAGTTCCAACACTCTTACTTTTTGGGTCTGTTGTACTTTTGGTTGTGGTTACCGGTATGCTAAGCACCCGAAGCATTTTAAATCAACCGCCATTAAAAATTTTACGTACGGAGGGGTAGTGGTACGCAGTCGTTGAACGCTGTCATCCTGAGTGGTAATTATTGGAATAAAATCAATATGAGTGACGTTAAAGGCTGAAAGAATCTTATGCGTTCTGGTTAACCGCCTCGTCACCCTGAATTTATTTCAGGGCCTTTATAGCAAGGAAGATGCTGAAATAAATCCGATAGCTATCGGATCAGCAGGACGACCGTTCATATAAAAGCTTATAAAGCAGCAGATTGTCAAAAACCTCAATGGTAGTTTTAATTTTGAGCAAAAAATCATTATGAATTACGTAAATAATTTGAGAACTGTTTTAGGCATTTGGTTAACGATCTCGTCACATGAGGACTAGGGAGAATCCTTATCAATAGCCAACAGATCACAATTTAGTTCGACGCCCGCTTCGCTAATTCCGCTTCATCAGTTAAATCCAAACGCAAAGGTGTAATTGATACAAAATCATTTTCTACCGCCCATCTATCAGTGTTTTCTTCGGCCGCTTCCAAAGGCGTAACAGTAATCCAGTAATGTTTTCGCTCCATCGGATCAATGCCGGGAACAACGTGCCCATCATATAAACGAACCGATTGCCGGGTCCATTTCACGCCCTTTGGTTCTGGTGGAAAGTTTACATTGTATAGGCCCAATTTATCATCAACCAAAAGCACATTCAGCGCTTCATCAACAAAAGGCTTTAAATGATCAAAGTCTGGCTCGGTTTTGCCAACAGGCGTACTTAAAGCAATTCCTTTAACGCCCAAAAGCACTGCTTGCTTTGCAGCGGCCAGCGTTCCCGAATGCCACATCGAATTGCCCAAGTTTGGCCCCATATTGATGCCCGATAAAACTACATTTGTATCGGGATACATGTGTAAGCCCAGCGCAACGCAATCTGCCGGCGTACCGTTTACCCTATGCGCAGTAATATGCTCAAAAGTTATCGGCGACTTCTTGATCGAAAGCGGTCTGGAGTGTGTAATGGCATGTCCCATCGAAGATTGCTCAACATCTGGTGCAACAATTCTAACAGTTCCAAAACGCAGCGCAAATTTGGCTAATGCCGCAATGCCGGGACTATATATACCATCGTCGTTGGTAATGAGAAGATTCATATTGTTATATTAAAATAAGCGATACAATTAAAACCTATAAGCAGGTATATTGTTCAGAACAATATGAAAAAGGCAGATAAACTGGTTAGATTAATCCATAATCCGAATGCGGGAGAAGGCAAATATTCCAAAACCGAAATTATAAAGATCATGGAAAAACATGGATACAAATGTGCCTATGTTTCGTCAGAAAAAACATCGTTAAAAGATATTGCGCCCGAAACGCAGTTTATCGCCATTGCCGGAGGCGATGGAACCATCCGCAAAACCATTATGAACTTACTGAACAAAAAGCTTAAGTTTAAAAGACCCATTGCTCTCTTGCCTTTCGGAACCGCAAACAATATTGCAACCTCTTTGGGAATTAACGAAGATGTTAGCAAAAATGTGTCGACGTGGGACAATTACAAACTGCGGAATTTCGATGTGGGGCAAGTTATCGGCTTAAACCAGGCCGCCTATTTTATTGAAGCGCTCGGATTTGGCCTTTTTCCAAAACTGATTGCTACACTTGATGAGCTCGATACTGAGCATATTGAGCATGCCGACGATGAGTTTAAGCTGGCTTTATCCGAATTATTGAAAATTACACGCTCCTACCCCGCTACTAAATGTACCGTTTCGATAGACGACAAGGTAATAGCCGATGAATGTTTAATGGTTGAAGTGATGAACATTTCGAGACTGGGCCCGAATTTGAAACTTAGCGAAAAGGCTGACCCGGGCGATGGTTTTTTTGACGTTGTAATTGTGCCTGCCAACAAGCGAAAGGTGATGGAAAAATATATTGAAGATATTATTGATGGTAAAACGCCAACTTTTCCAATAAAACCCGTTCAGGCGAAAACATTAACTATTAACTGGGAAGGGAAAGATATGCACCTGGACGATGAAATTAAAAACAACGCTAACGCCTACGAGGTGCAGATTGCATTGCTTCACAGCTTATTAGAAATAATTGTAAACAGAAATGCACTTGCTTAGTTCAATTTCACCTCTAAGCTTCTGCTTTTTTAATACTTTTACGGCATGATAAGATTAAACAACGACACACCTAACGACGTGCTGCAAGAAGTGAAGATCGGTGATATGGTTACCGATACGTTCAGCAAAACGGGTTTGGTCGAAAGTATCGACATCGATGATGATGGACTATACAAAATATATCAGTTTCATCTAATTACAGGTAGAACAATTACTGTAAAAAAATGAGGGTTCCGTTGACTGAAGTCAACGGCAATGAGTTTGCCCCGCCATTGCCATCAGTTTTTTCAACTGACGGAGCAGAGCAATGAATATATAATTCGGTAGTTAGTCTTATTGCCGTCAGTTTCAACTGACGGATAACTGAGCCTCATCCCAATATCAAAACCAGCTCATCCAAAAGTGCAATTTGCCGGTCTCTGATTTTTTTCACAGCGGTTTCATAATCAAACCAATCACCCCGATCTACTTCTACAAAGTGCTGTTTCTTTCCCGATCTCGGTGGCCATTCCATTTCAAAAGTATTGCTCTTTACAGTTGTCGGATCAATATTGCCTTCCACTGCCCAACACAAAACCTGCTTCCCTCCTTTTTGAACAATTGGACTGAGCTCAATAAATTCTCCCTCAATCTTGGTTCCAACTTCCTCCTCAAATTCTCTAATTGCCGCGTTCAGCGGTTCTTCATTGTCGTCAAGTTCGCCTTTAGGGATAGACCAAACGCCTAAGTCTTTTTTCGTGAAAAAAGGTCCTCCCGGGTGGGTTAAAAAAAATTCCACCACTTCATTTACTCTCCGAAAAAGTAAAATTCCAGCACTTTTTTTCATGATTTAAGGTTTTGCTACGCTCAATCGATCTTCAACAAAAGCAAACGGCAACAAGCTCTTGATGCTGGCTACTTTTAAAACCTCGCCATTGATGCAATAAAATATCACTTCAATAGGCCGATTTTGCTTGCGTTCAAATTCTGCCATCACTTGTAAACAGCCTCCGCAAGAAGTTACGGGCTTTACAATATCAAAATCATCAGTCTGCGCAGTTATAGCCATGCTTTCGATAACAGCGTTTGGGAAACCAGCGCCGATTGTAAAAAGGGCAACACGCTCGGCACACAGCCCGGAGGGGTACGCAAGGTTTTCCTGATTACTGCCTAACACCGTCTCGCCAGAAGTTAACCGAACAGCTGTGCCTACCCTAAACCTCGAGTATGGCGAATATGAATTTGTAAGCGCTTTTTCGGCCAACTTGCACAACGAAAAATCGTTCTTGCTCAGTTCATCAACGCTGGCATATTGCTCAATGGTTATATTTAAATCTATCGAAATCATGCGATCTAATTAAGCCGCTTTGTTAAATTTTGCGGCAAGCTGAACAATTTAGTTTATTTTTTGTATTTATTATAAATGTGCCGATAATTAAATTAATGGCATACTTTTAGCATTTAACAATCACCAAACATGATCAGCTTTGAATAAATACGTACGTAAAAGTCTAAAAATTTTACTTTGGGTTATCGCATCAATTATTATACTAGTAGTTGGCATAGCCCTTTCGCTAAATATCCCTGCAGTGCAAAACTTTGTTAAGGGAAAGGCCATTAATTACCTGAAAACCAAAACTAAAACTGAAATTAGCCTCGAAAGCATCAAGATTGCCTTGCCGAAAGATGTGGTTTTAAACAAATTCTACATTGAAGATTTAAAAGGCGATACGCTGTTGTATGCCGAGAAGCTGGCTGTAGATATTAGCTTATTTAAGTTGCTGAAAAACACCGTTGAAGTAAATAATATTGAACTAAAAAATATACGGGCAAACGTAAAAAGGATAGATCCGGATACGACCTTCAATTTTTCTTTTTTAGTTGATGCCTTTATGAGCGAAGAGAAAAAACCGGAAGAAAAGGTTGATCAGGATACCTCGTCGACGCTTAAGTTTTCAATTGATAAAATTTCTCTCGAAGATATTGGCATCACTTATCGCGATGATGTGGCCGGAAACAATGTAAAACTTTATCTCGGCGCCTTAAAAACCAAGCTTAAAACTTTCGATTTAGCCAATCAGCACTATGTTATTCGCGATTTAAATCTAAGCAATACCTCATTACGCTACCTTCAACAGAAACCGTTAACAGAACTGGTTCAGCACATTACCAACAGCGTAGATAGCAGCGAAAAAGAAACTGGCAAGTTGCCCACAATTGAAGTCGAAAATTTTGCTTTCAACAATGTAAAGGTTAATTACGACGATCAGATTTCGACCACAAAAGCGGTTGCAGATGTGAACGACCTCGGCCTTGTAAACCTGAAAGTTGACCTGACGAACAGTAAATATACCGTTGGCGATGCGCATTTAAACAAATCAAATATTCTGTTTGCATTTAAACCTGCGCCCAGCAACGATCTGAAAAAAGTTAAGGATACGGTAGCGCCCGAGGCTTCGCCGCTCGGATTGATTATCAAAAACATCAGTTTGGCCGATAATAATTTCCAGTTTGATAATTTGGGTGCCAAGCCTGCACCAAAGGGCATGGATTTTAATCACCTTAAAATTACCGGCTTAAATTTTGGTGCTGCCGATATCAGTTACAGCGCCGCTGGAATTAAAGCGAACGTTAAAAATGGATCACTAAAAGAAAAAAGCGGCTTTGCATTAAATGAATTAAAGGGAAATGCAGTTTATAATGATAAACAGATTAAACTGAGCGATTTTGTACTTAAAACGCCAAATACAACCATTGAGAACGCAACAGAACTGAACTTTACATCGATGGATGATTTAACCAAACATCCGGAACGTGTAAAGCTGGCGCTAAACTTTAAAAACACCGTAATCGGTCTTAAAGATGCCAGCTATTTCAGCGACGCCTTGCCAGCCAATTATCGCAACGAAAAAATTAAGCTAAACGCCAGTGTTAACGGATATTTAAACAATCTGAACATTCCACGTTTACAAATCAGCGGATTAAAAAATACGCAAATCGATATCAGTGGTACGGCTAAAGGCTTGCCCGATATTAATAAAACCTACCTCGATTTAAACATTAAAAAGGTGCATGTTACCAAAAGCGATATTTTGGTGGCCGTACCGAAAAAATCCTTGCCGCCAACTATCGAATTACCAAATGTAATTGATGCAAGAGGCAAATTTAGAGGTTCGATGACAGATTTTAACACCAATCTGAACGTACAAACGGATATGGGTGGCGCTGTTTTAAATGCGATAATGAAGGGGCCAAAAGGCAAAGAAAGTTACAAAGCCGATGTTGCGCTGAACAATTTCAATGTTGGCCGGTTACTAAAAATGCAGCCTAAACTCGGACGTGTGTCTGCAAAGGCCAATGTTTCCGGAACCGGATTGGATCCGAAAAAAATCAGCGCAAAGTTTAATGCCAAAGTCATCAGCGCTTATTATAACCAGTACACCTATAAAAACTTAAATCTTGCCGGAACATACTCAGCGCAAAATATCGCAATAAAAGGCAGTATGCCCGATGCTAATGCAAATTTCGACTTAAATGCAAAAGTAAACCTTGCTGGCAAATATCCTTCGGTTAAGGCTAACTTAGACCTGAAACAGCTTGATTTACAAGCGCTACACTTTAGCCCGACAGTTTTAACAGCCGCCGGATTGATCAAGGTTGATCTTGCAACCGCTGATGCGGATTATCTAAATGGTTCTGTTAACATTACCGGCTTGCAAATTGTAAAAGACAAACAGAAACTTGATGTCGACACCATTTCTGTTAACGCAAAATCTACTGCCACAGCAAACGAGCTGACTTTAAAATCTGAGATTTTATCTGCAAAAATTGATGGTAAATATCAATTGACTAAAGTTGGAAGCGCAATTATTAATGAAATAAACAAATATTACGCTTTTGGTGAAGTAACGAAAATTCCCGATCAACGTGTTAGGTTTGCGGTGCAGGTTTACGACTCTAAATTGTTAAAAAACTTTGTTCCTGAACTAACTACGTTTAAGAAATCGGAGTTTTACGGATTGATCGATACCCAAAAAGACAGCCTTCAAATCAGGGGGAACTTTCCGCAGGTTGTTTACGGCGATTTCAAAGTGGATACAACCGTTTTAAATATTAACAACGATAACAACAAACTCGAATATGCTTTAACCGTTAAAGGTTTAACAAGCCCATCCATTTCGCTTTTTAATACCGAAATCAGCGGCGATGCTAATAATAACGTCCTCGGTGTGAACATTTTTTTACGCGATAGGCAGTTGAAGGACAAATATGTTATCGGTGGAACATTTCAATCCATTAACAAAGATTTCAAATTCAGCCTCGATCCTCAAAAACTGTTGCTCGACTATCAAAAATGGGCAGTTTCGCAAAACAACTACATTCAATTTGGGCAATCGGGTATTTTGGTGAATCAATTTGAAATTAGCAATAGTGGCCAATCGCTGGCCATAAACAGCAGCCCGACGCAGCCCAATGCACCGCTAACGGTTAATTTTAAGGATTTCCAGCTAGAAACGTTAACAAAATTTGCCGAAACAGACACCACTCTGGTTGGCGGCCGGTTAAACGGAACAGCAAATGTTAAAGACCTGGCTTCGACACCAAAATTTGAGGCCAATTTAACGATCGATCAGCTACGCTATCAAAAAGATCAATTGGGCACCTTGCGCCTAGCGGTAAATAATAATACCGAAAACGCTTTTGAAGTTAATGCGGCACTAACCGGCGTACACGAGCTAAGGGTAAACGGGTTTTATTACACCGGCCCGAAAAGTGCATTAGACTTAAAGGTAAACATCGATAAAATTGATATGAAGAGCGTAGAAAGCCTCTCTCAAGGTCAATTGAAGAACGGTACCGGAACAGTGTCGGGTGAATTAAGTGTAAAAGGACAATTAAGTGCGCCAAAAATTACTGGTGATATAGGTTTCAACAACGTGGGAGTTAACATTGCGTATGTAAACTCGTATTTCCGCATACCAAACGAGAAAATCTCTTTTAACAGTGAAGGCATTGCTTTCGATAATTTTACTTTGATCGATTCGCTAAATCAAAAGGCAACCATCGATGGTAAGGTATATACTACAGATTACAAAAACTATCGGTTCGGACTTGATATTAATATGAATAATTTCAGGGCGCTAAACTCTACTGCCGCCGATAACGAAATGATTTACGGAACGGTTTTCTTAACCAGCCGCATCCGTGTTCGCGGCGATTTAAATCAACCCGATGTAAACATGGATGTGAAGGTAAACAAGGGAACGAAGTTTTTCTTTGCTTTGCCGGCAAACGATCCATCGGTAATAGATCAGGAAGGAATTGTTCAGTTTATTGATGCGGATGCACCTCCGTTTAACGGGCAAAAAGCCTTAAAGGTAGATAGCTTGAGTAAATCGCCAATTAAGGGGCTAAACCTCGTTGCCACGGTAACAATCGATCCGGATGCAGAGCTTAATGTTATTGTAGATCCTGCTAATGGCGACAACCTGAAAGTAAAAGGTAATGCCGATTTAAACGTAACGATCGATCCGAGCGGAAAAATTAGTATGACTGGCCGTTACGAGATAATAGATGGTTCTTACAGTTTAACACTGGCTGTAGTTAAAAAAGAATTTAAGCTGGTTAAGGGAAGTACCATTGTTTGGACGGGAGAACCAACCTCAGCCAATGCAAACATTACGGCTTTGTACGAAGTTGAGGCCGCTCCTATTGATTTATTGAACGAAGCAGATAATTATGTAGCGAAAACGAAACTTCCTTTTCAAGTTTATTTAATGTTGAAGGGCGAGTTGCTCAAACCTGTTATTTCTTTTAGAATAGCCTTACCCGAGGGCGAGGGCGGAGCATTGGCAACGGTAATTCAAACCAAGCTGATTAACGTAAACCGCGACCAAAACGAGTTAAACAAGCAGGTTTTTGCATTGCTTGCTTTAAATAGGTTTATTGCCAACAATCCTTTTGAGAGCCTGGCAGGTGGTGGCGGCGGCCTTTCTACCCTGGCCCGATCTAGCGTAAGTAAATTGCTAACCGAGCAGCTGAACAACCTGGCATCAGATTTAATACAGGGAGTGGAACTGAACTTTGGGGTTAACTCTTCCGAAGATTACTCTACCGGATCACTTGAGCAAAAAACAGATCTGGAGATCGGCTTATCGAAAAAATTACTTAACGATAGGTTAACGATTACTGTTGGAAGCTCTTTCGGATTAGAAGGACCGCAAACAGCTAATTCGAACTCATCTAACATTGCTGGTAACGTAAACATCGAATACGCATTATCGGCCGATGGAAGATATCGCTTAAGGGCCTATCGCAGAAATCAGACTGAAAGCGTTATTCAGGGCCAGATCGTAGAAACCGGGCTGGGCTTTGCCTTGGTAATGGACTACAATAAATTTAGAGAGATTTTCCAGAAGAAGAGACCAAAAAGAAACAGAAACATTGAACAAAAACGTAAAGATGAAACAACTAACTAGACCAACAATATTTATTCTGGCCTGCTTAGTTTGCGCTGGATGTAGCTCTACCAAAAATTTAAAACCGGGGCAGTTTTTATACACTGGCGCCGATATTAACATCAACCCCGATTCTGGAAAAAGAATCGCCGATCAAAAACAGGTAAAGGCCGACTTGGAAAGCAAAACCAGACCGCGTCCGAACAAATCTATTTTAGGCATTAAATACAAACTGGGCATTTACAACCTGGCCGGAGAACCTACAAAACCAAAGGGTTTTAGAAACTGGTTACGAAGACAGGGCGAACCTCCTGTATTGTTGAGCGAAGTAAAGCTGAGGTATAATAACGATGTTTTAAAAAGTTACCTCATTTCTCAGGGATATTTACAGGCCGAAGTTACAGGCGATACCGTTACGCATGGCAAAAAAGGTAAAGCGATTTACACAGCAAATACCGGCGACCGCTATAAAATCAACAAAGTAACATTTCCACCAGATACAGGCGTTTTAACAAAGGTAATCAACGAAAATAAAGACAATACGCTTTTAAAAGTTGGGAATTTTTATGATTTGGATGTTTACAAAAATGAGCGGATCAGGATTGATAACGACCTGAAAGAGAAGGGTTATTTTTACTTCAGTCCCGATTATTTGATCCTTCAGGTTGATAGTACGATTGGCAAAAATCTGGTTAACGTTACGGTAAAGGTTAAAGACATTGCACCAGAGGCCGGTCTCAAGCCTTATACCATTAAAGATGTTAACATTTTTCCAAGTTACTCATTACGACGTGATAGCGCATTGAGACGCTTAAAGCCGCTAGAATATAACGATTTCAAGATCTATGATAATCGCAATACGTTTAAACCGGGGCTTTTTGATCGCCTCGTATTCTTTAAGAAAAACGAAGCCTACAACCGTAAGGATCATAACAAATCGCTGAACAGAATGGTTAACATTGGCGCTTTTCAAGATGTGAGGATGGAATTTCTACCTGTTGATAGCTTTAAAAACAACCAGCTCGATTTGAACATTTTCCTTACGCCCCTAAAGAAAAATTCATTGAGCTTTTCGGTCGTAGGAACCAGTAAATCGAATAATTTTGTGGGTTCTGAATTAAAGGTTACACAAACCACCCGAAATTTGTTTAGGGGCGCCGAGCAATTAGATGTAAGCGTAAGCGGAGGTTTTGAAACGCAGGTAAAAGGTACTTCGCAAGGCAAAAATTCACTTTCGTTAACAGGCGAGGCTAAGCTCACTTTTCCACGATTCATCGTTCCATTTTTCAAGGCAAACAGCACCAACTCGTTTATTCCGAAAACCATTGCCACGTTATCCTATCAAATGATAAACAGGGGCTCTGAGTATACGCTAAACGCATCGAAAGCTGAATTTGGATACAATTTTAAAGAGAATCTTTATAAAGAGCACAACCTTAACCCAATCTCCGTAAACTATGTTTCAACCGGCTTTCCGAGCAAACGTGTAGAAGATAGTTTATTTACGGTTAACCCCTTACTTCGTTCTACGCTCGAAAACCAGTTTATTATAGGAAGCAACTATAACTTCACCTATACTAATCAAATGGAAGATAGTCGCCGGAACAACACCTATTTCTTTGGTGGAATTGAAACTGCCGGAAACGTTTGGGGCTTATTTACCAGTAAAAATAACGAAGGCAAACGCACGGTATTTAACACGCCACTTACCCAATTTATCAGGGCGGAGGCCGATTTGCGAGATTATTATAAAATTACCCGAAGCTTAATTTGGGCAAACCGGTTAAATGTGGGTTACGGCTATGCTTATGGCAATAGCACTTCCCTCCCATTTGTTCGCCAGTTTTTTGCCGGCGGAAGTAACGATATCCGTGCCTTTGCCGCCCGCACCTTGGGCCCGGGAACGTATAAAGTGCCCGAAGACGCTGTTTTTGCAGATCAAGGTGGAGATATTAAGCTCATGTTAAACTCAGAATTGAGATTTAAATTGGTAAGTATTTTATACGGCGCACTATTTGTTGATGCCGGAAATATTTGGCTGAGAAAAGAAGATCTGGGCAATCCGGCAACAAACGATCCGGGGAGGCCAGGGTCGGAATTTAAATTCAAAAATGCATTGAAAGAATTAGCAGTGGGTACCGGGGTTGGCTTACGTGTAGACGCTTCGATTTTTGTTGTTCGTTTAGATGTTGCGTTTCCGGTTCGAAAACCGTACCTTCCAAATGGTCAGCGTTGGGTGTTTGACGACATCAATTTCGGCGACAAAGACTGGAGAAAAGAAAACCTGATTTTTAATATCGGTATTGGGTACCCATTTTAATAGATATAATGAAGATAATCAAAAAGATAAAACAGTTCTTTATAGCTTTATACCATCTTTTTATAGCGGCGGGAAAAGGATTTGCAGAGGATAAAATCACAAAGCTTAGTGCTTCGTTAGCCTATTATACCATTTTTTCGCTTACGCCACTCATTATCATCATTCTATCGGCAGCTACGCTTTTTTTGGGCGATAAAAGCAATACCGAAACCCGCAACAAGTTTTTTGCGCAAATTACCGACATGGTCGGGCCTGATGCAGCTACCCAAATTCAAGGATTTGTTGAGCATTCTACAAAATCGGGGCAATCTACTATTGGGCTGATTATTGGTATAGCTACGTTGATTATAGGTTCTACCGCCATTTTTATCGAAATTCAGGATAGTATCAACATGATCTGGAAAGTAAGGGCCATTCCCAAAAAAGGTTGGCTAAAAATGATTACTAACCGGCTCCTCTCCTTTTCGCTGATTGTGTCAATGGGTTTCTTGCTCCTGGTTTCGCTGGTGATCAACAGTATTGTTGTGGGTCTGGGCGACAAATTGGTATCGTTGCTATCAAAAAGCCAAATTGATAAAGTGGTTCCCGTAGCCGACGATACCATGGCACTTATTATATACATTTTGAACAATGTAATTACTTTGGCCGCTGTAACCGCGGTGTTTACAGTAATATTCAAAGTGTTGCCCGATGTGGTAATTAAATGGAGGTCGGCAATTCTTGGCGCCCTGTTTACCGCGGTATTATTTAGCCTTGGTAAATATCTGATTGGCATTTATATCGAAAAAGGAAACCCCGGGTCGGCATTTGGTGCAGCGAGTTCCATCATCGTTATCCTACTGTGGATTTACTATACATCGATAATACTTTACTTTGGGGCAGAATTTACACAGGCTTATGCCGAAAAGTATGATGGAGGAATCAGACCAAGTAAGTATGCTGTGTTTACCAAAGTTACCATTGTAGAGGAAAAAGTAGATGTGCTGCCTCCGCAACATCCTGAAGATACGACTAATGCTCCTGAAGAATAATTTATTGGTTCATTAGTTCATTAGTTCATTGGTCATTGGTTCATTGGTCATTGGTTCATTGGTCATTGGTTCATTGGTTCATTAGTTCATTGGTTCATTGGTTCATTGGTTTAATAGTTCAGTGGTTCATTAGTTCATTGGTCATTGGTTTAATAGTTCATTATTAATAGCTAACTTGCCTGGCATTTTGTTCGGACTCAAGACTCAAGACTCAAGACTCAAGACTCAAGACTCAAGACTCAAAACTCCCAACTCAAAACTAACCCACAAACTTCACTATTTTCTCTATTAACTCCTGTTCCATAAAGGGCTTTAATACCAGTTCATTTATTCCCGATTCGAGATATTTTTCACGATCTTCTTGCATCACGTTTGCGGTAACACCTAAAATCGGAACATGCTTTTTACGCTTATCGTTGCCATTTCTGATGTTATGTGTAAGCTCAATGCCGCCCATTTCAGGCATTTGAATATCCGTTAAAACAATGTCGTAATTGTTTTCGTTAAAAAGCTCTAAGGCTTCTTTTCCGTTGTAAACCGCATCAAACGCTATGTTATATTTCTTTAAAATGGTGGTAGCCAGCAAAATGTTCAGGAGATTATCATCAGCAATCAGCACCTTTTTTCCCTCCAGTTTTTTCAGGTCGGCAGTAAGAAAAACATCGATGATATGCTCCCCAGCCGATTGCTCGGAGATTTGAAATGGTAAAATAAATGAAAATACCGATCCTTTGGTCTCTTCGCTTCTCACCTCAATTTTACCGCCCTGCAACTCTACAATTTTCTTGCAGATGGCTAAGCCCAACCCCGTGCCCTGCTGCTTGCGCCGGTTTGATGCATAATACACCTGCGCAAATTCATCAAAAATAATTTTTTGGTCTTCGGCATTAATTCCAAGCCCTGTATCGGCCACTTCTACATACAATTGAGCGTTTTTGCCCTGGCTGGGCGTAAGCCTGGCGCTTAGTTTCACGCTGCCGGCATTTGTAAATTTTATTGCATTGCTCAGCAGGTTCATCACTACCTGCTTAAGCCTTAATGGGTCGCCCAAAATAAAAATCGATTCATTAAAATCAATGTCCAGTTTGTAAGCAATCTTTTTCTTATCAGCCTGTAGTTTTAAACTTTCAAAAACATCTTTAATGGCCATGTAAGGCGAAAAAGGAATCCGTTCTAAGGTAACCTTGTCGGTTTCATATTTCGAAAAATCCAGGATATCGTTAACAACATCAAGCAACATTATCGAAGAGTTTCTGATGGCCGCTACCTGTTCTCTTTGTTCGGGAAGCAGGTTGGCATTAGTTAACTGCTCCGAAAAACCAACGATAGAGTTTAGTGGCGTTCTGATTTCATGACTCATGTTAGCCAAAAAACGGCTTTTTGATAGCGCATAAGAGGCTGCCTTGTTGCTAAAATCAATCAATGCCCTTTCGTTTTTGTAGAAATTATAAATGGTGTAAAACACAAACAGCAACAACCCACAGATAAAGGCCAGCAAAATCCAGGTAAATTTGTCGAGGTTTTCTATCGTAGTAAACGCCGATACGCTGGCCAGTTCCTCAATGGCAGCATAATAGTTCTTTTCTTTTTCCTTGTATTTTTTTAATCCATCAACAATTGAAACGATAAGCTTATGGTTAATATCCAGCAGTTGGCGCTCCCTGGTTTTCAACTGTTTGTTTAAGCTGTACAGATTGGAATAAAAATCGTTTATGGTTTTAAGTTGCTTCTGGTTATACTCAACACTGACAGATGATGTATCGGCAGAAATCTCAGTTCTAACGATGGTCGGTTTTGAGCTGTCGGCCGATCCTTCTTCTTTGGCACGAAGGGCTTCAAATATTCGACCGAAAAACTTTTTTTTATGCGCCGCTACCTTGCCCGATTTGATGGTATCAATTTTAACAATGCTCTTAAACTGCCTTGCGGTAAAAACGCGATCATTTTTTGCGTTCTTTGGAACTTGTTTATCTACCTGTGCCGAGAATTTGATTAGGCTATCGGATAATTGCTTAAGTTGAATAAACTGTGTTGTACGGGCTTTCTTTTGCTCAATCAAAGCATCAACGCCATCAATAAAATACGATGATTCGTTTAAGTTTTGGGCCTCAATAGAATCTAAAATCAGCGATACTTCGGCTATTTCATTTACAAAGCGTTTATAATAACCCGGTTCGCCACTTACAATATACATTCGGCAGCTGTTTTCGGCATTGTACAAACTGAAAATACAACTGTCCAGCTTGCTAAAATTGCGCTGCACACGTACCATTTTATCTGCCGATTTCAGCAGTGGTATTTTAGAAAAATTAACGAACAAACCTGCAGTTATGCCAAAAATGACAAGAATTAAAAATGCGACCAGCAAATATTTTATTGCCGAGTTTTTAGTAGGTTTCATGCGTTGATTTAACTTCGTGACGGATCACTACCAGTTACGCAACATCATCGATAATCTTGGCCTCTTCGGTTATCTCATCTTTTTCTATGCGAAGGTTTTTGATAATGTGCTGCTGCCTGTCGGGCGTGTTTTTACCCATGTAATATTCAAGCAAGCCTTTTATGGTTTGATCTTTTAAAATAACGGGGTCGAGCCTGATATCCTTTCCTATAAAAAGGCCAAACTCATCAGGAGAAATTTCTCCCAGCCCTTTAAAACGTGTAATTTCGGGCTTGCTACCCAGTTTTTGTATCGCGTTTCGGCGTTCCTCGTCACTGTAACAATAAATAGTTTCTTTTTTATTTCTGACCCTAAACAAAGGGGTCTGTAGTATGTAAACATGTCCGGCCCTAACCAAATCAGGAAAAAACTGGAGAAAAAATGTCATCATCAAGAGCCTGATGTGCATACCATCTACATCGGCATCTGTAGCAATAACGATGTTGTTGTAATGCAAGCTATCGAGCCCATCCTCAATATTCAAAGCGTGCTGTAATAGGTTAAATTCCTCATTTTCGTAAACCACCTTTTTGGTTAGCTCATGACAGTTAAGCGGCTTACCTTTTAAACTAAAAACCGCCTGGGTGTCTACATCACGCGATTTTGTGATGGAGCCCGAAGCAGAGTCGCCTTCGGTAATAAACAGTGTGGTTTCGTAACGCTTCTCGTGCGTAGAGTTAAAATGCACCTTACAATCGCGAAGTTTCTTATTGTGCAACGATGCCTTTTTTGCCCTGTCGTTGGCCAGTTTTTTAATGCCTGCAATATCTTTACGCTCACGTTCCGATTGCATTATTCGTTTCAATAGTGCATCGGCTACATCGGGGTTTTTATGCAGGTAATCATCCAATTCCTTTTTAACGAAATCGTTTATAAAAGTAGCTACAGACGGCCCTTCGGGGCCCATGTTTTGAGAGCCGAGCTTGGTTTTGGTTTGCGATTCGAAAACAGGTTCCTGCACACGAATCGAAATGGCGGCAATAATTGATGAACGTACATCGGCGGCATCAAACTCTTTTTTAAAGAACTCGCGAACGGTTTTAACTACCGCTGCCCTAAACGCGGCCTGGTGTGTTCCACCTTGTGTAGTGTGCTGACCATTCACAAACGAATGGTAATCTTCGCCATACTGCTGCCCGTGCGTCATCGCGATTTCGATGTCGCTGCCCACCATGTGGATAATCGGATAACGGATTTCTTCCGGTTTATTAAACTTAGAAAGTAAATCGTATAAGCCCCTTTCGGAAAAATACTTCTGATTATTGAAATTGATCGTTAATCCTGTATTCAGGAAAACATAATTCCAAACCATGCTCTCTACAAAATCCGGAATATAATGGTAATTTCTAAAAATGGTTTCATCAGGATAAAAAGTAATGGCGGTGCCGTTTCGCTGCGTGGTATCAATTATAGGCTGTTCGTTAACAATCTCACCTTTCGAAAACTCAACTTTCTTGGTTTTGCCATCGCGATAAGATTGTACAGTAAAGCTGGTCGACAAGGCATTTACCGCCTTCGTACCCACGCCATTTAAGCCCACCGATTTTTGAAAGGCATTGCTATCGTATTTACCACCCGTGTTAATTTTGCTTACACAATCGATTACCTTACCAAGCGGGATGCCACGTCCGTAATCGCGAACGTTTATTTTTTGTTCTGAAACGGTAATTTCGATCGTCTTACCCGTTCCCATTACAAACTCATCAATAGAGTTATCTACAATTTCCTTTAGTAACACGTATATTCCATCATCTTGCGCAGAGCCATCGCCTAGCTTACCAATATACATACCGGGGCGTAGTCTGATGTGTTCTTTCCAGTCTAATGATCGAATACTGTCGTCGTTATAAATTACTTCTGCCATAAGTTTATTGTTGTTTATTGTTTTGATAACCCATGCAAATCAATGCACAGCCCACAGTTCCGAGAGATTTCGGTAAGTCTAAATCAAGCCAATAAGTTGTTAGGAATGATTTTGTTGTCAGCATCTTGAAAGTCTGTCGTTAAATCCAGGTGCTCAACAATACATATATTCTGCAATAATAGATTTATTCTTCGAGGCTCGCAAAATAAAATTTCAACAAATGGCCAGGAAAGAAATCAAGTAAGCATAATTTCACCATAATACAAGGTGCTTAAAACCAGTTCCTATTCGTCTTGCTCTTCTATCAGCTATTATTTCGCTATCTTCGCACCAGCAATAATCGCCCTTTCATGGAACAAAAAAAGCAACTTTCACTCTTCGATTTATCCATGATTGTAGTCAGTTTGGTTATTGGCATGGGCATTTTTCGTACGCCTGTAAACGTTGCCTCAAGCGCTCAGGTTCCCACCCTTTTTTATCTGGCCTGGTTTATTGGCGGCTTCGTTGCCTTTTGTGGCGCCTTAACTTATGCAGAAA
>Ga0308165_1001208_pt1 | contig 37835 bp, 52 predicted proteins | sample PhyWR2_FD_201032 | JGI IMG/M metagenome (GOLD analysis project Ga0308165, IMG submission 201032) | Phyllosphere microbial communities from UC Gill Tract Community Farm, Albany, California, United States - DLSLW.R2 | ecosystem: Host-associated > Plants > Phyllosphere > Unclassified | place: USA...
CTTTGATAATGACAAGCTAGGCGTTGTCCTGACAGCTGTTTACAGTCTAGCTAACATGACTATTAAAGAAATGCGTGAAAGTAAAAAAATGAGTCGCGCTCAATTTTCTAGAGTCTATAACATCCCAATCCGAACTCTAGAGAATTGGGATGCTGAAACAAGAAAAATGACTAGCTATGATAAAATGCTGATTGCTTATACATTTTTCATGGATGGCTTTTTAGATAAGGGTGGTGAAAGAAATGAATAGATTGTTAAGCATGCAAATTCCTGTTAAATATGTTATTATCACTATTTTCTTGTGCTTACTTTTGTCTTTGTTTTACAAAGATGCATCGTACAATAAAAGAGAACTCTTGACATATGCTCTCGGTGTTGCTATCTTAATCAAAATTGTTTTTATGGGCGGGAATTAGAAATGGATAGGACAATTACTAATTTAGCTAAAATGAGACGCAAAGCTAGTCTGACAATTGACGACTTAGCACGATTAGTTAGCACTAGCAAACAAACGATAATGAAACTTGAATCAGGCGCAGGAGTACAATTAAATATTATGCTCCGAATATCAGTAATCTTTGATGTGCCGGTAGAAGAATTGCTACAACCGTCAACAATTGACGAGAAAAAACAGAAGCCACTAAATGACACAATCACAGTTAATATCGTAAAAGAAATGAGAGCCGCTCGCAAACTCTCTCAACCTCAACTTGCTGAAAAAATAGGTATTAGTAAACAAGCTATTATCAACGTGGAAAAAAGATTCAACACTCATGAGGTGAGTTATTCTATAGCCAAAAAAATCGCTAACGGACTTGGCTTTAATATAAGCGACTTGTTTTTTATCGTTGACAAAGACTTGCCATCAGAGCAATTAGAAACAATTGTGAATCATCGTACCTCGAATTTACTTGAAAAATTAAAATAATTTCCTCCCCTCTTTGCGTATCTTAACGTAAGGAGGTTTTTATGTGGATCAGATAATTATATTGGATGGTAACGTAGTAGGATTGGTTAGTGATGGCGGATCAGCTCGTTGGGAGTTTGAGCGTTTAGAGGATGCTGCAGAGTTGTACAGGTTGCTGGTATTGAGTGTGGATGTTGAGGATAGGATTGAATTCTTAGTACAAAATAGTTTATAATATTTTAAAAAGGATAAAATTATATGGCTAAAAATAAGAAAAATGAGCACCTGATAAATAAAGAAGAATTAGTTGAGTTACTAAATAACTATAGTTCAACATTCCATCGCATTGAAAAAAGTATTGAGAAAAAAGAAGATAGTAAACTAACTAAATTTAGGAAAAATGTACTTCCCTATTTTGTTTTTCTATCACTCATTTTATCTGGACTTTCACTTTGGTGGTCATTCAAAATATATAATTTAGGAGAACAGTATAAAAAATCTTTAAATCCGATAACTTTTAAGCTAGAAACACTTATGAATAAAAAAGTGAGTTCCGGAGATAACTATCTGCGACTAGATCCCTATGATAGATATCCAATTTCTTTTGATCAAAATACCGGAGAAATTAATGAAAAATATCTTTTTAAGTATAACGTAGAGTCAAAAAATAGTGAGCCAATAAAATTAGAACAGCGAGTAGATGATGATACAAAAATTGATTTAAATACATCAAAAAATTCTAAAACAAAAGATTTACAAGCTTATATCCAAATTAGAAATAATTCAAATAATTTTAATGGATCTTTTTATGATAAGCTTTATTCAAACTTAGATAATAAATATTTGGAAAATAAAGATGAAATATTATGTATTTTAGATCCTTCTACTGTTGACCCTACACATAAATATATTGGAATTTATGTTTTAGCAATGGTTGGTAAAAATGATAAATTATATTTGTATACCTTCATGAAAAAGCAATCTGATAATTTTGATAAGGAAGACATTTTCTATTACTTTGATGGGTTAAACTTATTTGATGAGCACGCTTGGAAAACAATACTTCAAGACCATCCGGAATTCAACGAATCTAAAGAAATGGCATATAATACTTATAATAAATCTTTAGAATTTTTGAAAAATAATAGATAGAATTTTCATAACAAATAGAATAATGCTCTCTTGACTAATCAAGAGAGCATATCATTTTAATTAAAGAACCCTCTACCCCATGTCGTATCAATCCGCCCATCATCAGGACCAACAGCAACATAACGGCGAGTACCACTACTAGCAACGTAACTAATCCACGCAAAACCGTTAATCATAATATAGCTATCATATGAGATTGCCATGCCTGCATTGTAATAGTCTAATGCTGGACTTACTGCATCATCGGGATTTGTGTCTGCGCTGACTGCTAACTGTCTATCAGGGTAAAATACACCACTCATATCGATTCTTTTATTAGGATCTTGTGGTGTTGGCTTGATCGGTTTTGGCGTACTTGGTTTTGGATTGCCACCAGTATTGCCAGTATAACGATAAATAGTGATTGCCGGCTGTCCGTTGTATCCCCAGATATAATCATGATCATTGACTGATATACCGTTAAATCCAAAATTACAATGGATAATATTGTCGTTATCATCAATAAAGATACCTGTGTGACCTGCAGCACCTAGCGTGTGGCCTCGAGTACCCCAGATAAAAATATCTCCCTTTTTAGCTGGATAGTTGCCGTTTACTGGTTGGACTTGTTGCCAGCCGTTACGCTCTAAGTCGTTAAACAAAGTCTCTGTGTTGCCCATCGATCCAGCTTTTAAAAATCCGCCAGCAATCAGTGCATTGTATACAGCACTTGAGCAGTCGTAGCTACTAGGACCTAGACGAGCTGACATGCTGTATCTGACTTTGCCCTGTCTATCCGACATCCACTTGATCATCGCATTAATATTAGCCATCTTGATCATCCTTTCCGCTTTTAATACTCTTGATAAAATCTTCGAAAAGTTCTGTGCCAATTCCCATTTTCTTATAATTCTCAAGAATTGATTTTAGTTCCATTAATAGATACCCAACATATAAAACATAAATAAGCCCTACCCCCGCTCCACCAGGGATCAACGGAGCCAAAGGGATGAAAAACATCAGTAGGACCATGCTTGCTACTTTACGCAAGATACCATTAATCCCTACCTTACTCAAAAACTCAATATCGGGATTAATCTTAGCAGCTATAGCGCCACTAAGGAAATCAATCCCCATTGCAATACAAATTAACATCAAGACATAAATTGCCTTGTGATCCGCATCAGCCACAAACTGATCTAAATATTTAAACACTATCATAATTACCACCTTTTCATTATTTTAAAAACTATATAAATCAAAACTAACTAAAAAGGAATGACCATCAAACAGTCATTCCTAAAAACTTTGATTAAATTCATATTTCACCTCTGAAAATACTTGTGACACTGTTAGCTAAGTATCGGCCGATTTGTTGGTGACCTTGTAATGTAGGATGTAAATCTGGGAGTTTATCATATACCCATGTAGAAACATCTACATAATAAACCCCTTCAACTTTAACTGCAGCATTTTGACAAGCGGTAGTATATTTTTTTAACCAATCATTCATTAACACTATCGGACTTCCTGGGTGACGTTGCTTTAGGTGTGTTAAAAATTCGATCATAACAGATTCGTATTTTTCTAATGACACTGCACTAGGCGTGTCATTAGTGCCTATATTAATAAACACAATATTTGCTTGTTGAGGTCTTGCTCTTTTGCCAACTGATGAATGAAACGCAAATTCCGGTAAGGTTGGAACCCACAGTCTATCAGATCGCTCAACCAAAGCTGCACCACCTTGAGCTATTCGTATAGCTTGCGCTCCTAAATAGTCTGAACAAAACGTTGCATAGCTTTGAGCTAAGTTAGCGCCACCTCCGGCCGTGAAACTATCTCCGTAAAAATAAAAAACATTATCTGTGCCTGGTGTAAATATCGGATAAGTATCTTGTACAAAACCTTGTACATTTATACATCCTTTATAATTATAAAAACTATGTTTATCTGTCATAGATTTACCAAACCAAGGATCTTGATAAATCTCGACAACATGTTCTTCTGATGTCAAATTTTCAGCTATGAGCGTAGGGGTGTTGTCGTCGTTTATCCACATCTCAAACGGTTCACCGTTATCGATTCTGACTGTAATTTTTATACCGTTTGTTTCTTTGTAAAATAAGCCTTCTAATTTTTGACCATAAAAACCAAGCATCATACCACATGACGGCAATGTCGAGGACATCACATCCAAATCTCTAATTTTACGTTTTTCCCAATTTCCGAGAAAATAAGCATAATTTGGAAAATTTGTGTTGTCATTTTTTGTCGGATATAACGTTTTGGGGAGTACCTTACTTGTTGCACTAGCAACTGTACACCGCTTGTCAAAAATTAAGATATCACCATTAACATTTGTACCAAATAAATCACCATCATTTAGCTTTGACCAATCGATCAAAATTTCTGAGATGAACGTACCTTCGTAAATCGTTGTTGATAATTTTAACCTTTCGATGTCGGCACTTGGTACGTAATTTGTGGTATTAAACTCGGAAACTAAGTTTCCTAATTTAGCTGTTGCTTTATCATACTCAAATACTAACAAGCGCCATCTGCTATTGCTGTTTTTGAATAAACCACCTATAGCGTAATCTTTATTTACATCAGCCCCTATTAACTTTACATCTAGCAACGCTTGTTTTAGTCTATCTGTTCCAACAATAGCATCGTTTGCAAAAGGGAATTTTTGCACATCCTCAAACTTATCGATATATCTTAATTTATGAATCAATAATTTTGCGCCGTGAACGCCCGTTCCTAATACATCACCATCAAGTAATTTTGACCAATCAATTGTTATTTCTGCATCAAATCCACCAGCTGCCTTGTTTAGTTCAATTGTCTCGATATTACTCTGAGGGATATAGTTAGTTACTTGCCACAATGCCACATTGTCGCCGACTATCCCTGTTTTTTGGTCAAAGGTATTTAAAAAGATACGCCATACTCCTTTGTCGTTGTTTTTAAACAGTCCAGCAATACAATAATCTTTGTTTATATCTGCATCATACAATTTTATATCCAAAATTGCTGCTTGGTGTCTCTCAAACTCAAAAGAAGAGTTAGGAGAAAACGGATAGTTTTTCATGTTTATCGCATCGGATATTTTAGCTGACGAAACCGATTTATCTGCTAACCCTTGAGCTTGATACAAAGCTCCTTTCTGCCAGCTGCTTCCATCCCACAAATAAACATAACCGGTTTTCCCATCTGCTTCTAAAACCACCATTGCAAAATTAGAACCGCTTGGATACTTAGTCTGCAAAGCATTAAGCGAACTGAAGGTTTCTTTTGGCGTAGCACTTCCCAGATTGTTTACTTTATTCTCCACATTTAGTAATTCGGATTTTTCAGCTTTTTTATATTCAAGTTTTTCTATTTTATCGTTTACTTTATTCTCTGTATTAACTAAATCTTTTTTTTCTGCCTTGTTGTATTCCAAATCTCCTATTTTACCATCATATTTATTTACGGTTCCTAATGCTTCTTGTAATGCAGTAAAAGAGTTTTCGCTCTCAACAGCTTTACTGTCAAACGGCGTTCTCTCGACTTTTATTTTAAACGGCTTGCTTCTGGTGTCGGAATACGAACTTATAATTTGTATGACGGCAGTGATTTGCCCTGGTTGAACCATACTGGCAGGATAGTCTAAACGAAACAGTCCTTTTGTTTTATCTATCGCCTGAAAAGCATCTAATCCTTGCAACTTTTCACCATCGTTGTTTTTAACCGTATCGTGCGACCACCCAAGATTGACTGATATGCCTGCTTGATTTTCAATCTTCCCACCGTTGGCAATTTGTAAGGTCATTGATCTCCCTGATCGTTCTCCTTGTACTACTAATTGTTGAGGTATATAATCCTCATTAATATTTGTAATAACAACGTCTACTGTCTTGAACTGGTCTATTGCCATATGTTCATTTCTCCCTTCCTACCATTCGACATTATAATACCTAGCGACTGTTCCATCTGAATTAATCTCGATCGGTAATTTTAACGAGCCTAGTCCAAACTTTACCTTTGCAAAACCGAAGTTATGAGTTCCGTAATGATTCATTTTCGGATTAGATACTGTTGAGTCAGTTGGAATTTGCATAAGTGTACCGATATTGTTTCCTTCTTCAGTACCGATCACCATTTGTTTTCCTTTATTGTTTGCAATAGTCATATCGTTACCGAATAAGGAAGCTGTTCCGACTCTTCCTAAAGTAGATCCATTTGATCCTACAATATACATTGTTCCAGATTGAATTTGTATTCCACTAGATTTGCCGTACGTGTAGCTTCTAATAATTGGACCTTCTATAATACCTTCTGTGATATCGATTTTTAAGTTTCCATTCTTTGACTTAATAAATCCTTTTGCAAAGAAAACTTCACCTGTATCCAAATCCAAGAATACCTGTTCTCCGCCTAATCTACCAACTTGGATAAACCTAGCATTTAAAACCCCATCAATTGTCCATGCTGTATGAAAGTTATCTAAATTAAAATCACCATCAATAAATCCAATCCCTTCGCTATTCGCAACCAAGAAATGATTGCTTGTTTCAAGAGATTTACCGTTCATCCAAACTGAGCAATATGGGATCCTTTCATCGGAAATTCCTAGATCAGCTTCAGTGAGAACAACATAAGATCCACCTTTGAGCCCTCGAATGATATCCGTTTGCCATTGCGCGATTTGCTCAGCTGTGTAAAAAGAAGGCTTGGTATCTTCTACACGTTTTAAGTCTAGTTTCAAATCAGAAGAAGTTTTAATAGAAGATTTTTTTATTAAGTTATCTCCAATATCAGAGTTAACCTTACCTGTTAGCCGGTCAATGACCACACTAAAAATTCTAGCTCTGTAATGGTAATCTCTATCGTATCGGTGGACTTGAATAGTATTTCCAATTTCATCACCACTAATTACCTCTGTTTTGAATTGGATTAACGGACGACTCATTTCTATTAATGCGTTGTATGTATTAAGTAATAGTTCCTCAGCATCTTCAATATCCTCAAAAACAACAACGCCTTCTCTTTTTCTCATTTTCCCATTTTTTAAAGGTATACCGTATTTTTCTGTCATTTCAGATAATTCGATCCAATTTTGATCTTTAGGTTTGTTTACTGGCTTGTTTGCAGTTGTTTTCCACTCTATTCCAGCAAATTCTAACCGTCTCCCATAGCCATCACCCACTTCTTCGCCTTTACCACGACCAATGAGAGAGGTATATATTTCGGACCTGTCCTGTTCTTTGACCACAGATAATGCGGTACCACCATAAACAAATCTTTTATTTGATGCACTACCAATTTCGTCATAGATTTCTATATATTTATCAGTGATTTTGTTGTTTTCAATTTTGCATTTAAAAAGAATCTCGCAACCATGAGTTTGGAGTTGCTTCAAAGCATCTTTTACAGACAAATAATAGAATGTATCAGTAATGATTGGCAAATTCGGTTTCGCATAGCCAACTCTCCATTCGCCATCCGTAGCATTCATTATTTGACTGGCAACAACTGATATTGGTTTTTTTTGCGGTCTAATATCTTTGACAATAAATCCTTCCAATTCTTTGACCGCAAAATTAATACCTACAAAATGATTCCTGTTATTCTCATCTCCAGAATTTATGATCGAATATAAAGAAAATGTACCATCGTTTTCCTTTACAGCCATATAAGCTGCTTCTTCAATTCCTTTATCAAAAACAACTGAAACCGTCAATTTATCATTAAGCAATTCAGATTTATCTGAAGTGATTTCTTTTTCCTGTATATTTTGTGTCAAAAATTTTTTAGTCACCATACGAATAAATCGTTGTCTGTCGTCGAAAAAATAGACCGAACTGGTTATTTTCATAGATACACCTCATTTGCATATATTGTCATTACTCCGTTATTACAAATTATTTCGTCTCCACGATGGATATAGAAATTTTCGAAGTCACTATCTAGATCTAAAATAGCTGTTCTGTCTGCTCCGTTTACAAACACTTTCCCGTGTTCAAAATCAAATTCAACTAAATTATCACTATAAATGGCTGCGCTTGTAATTTTGATTTTAGCTCCTGATCTTTTGTTTGTTATTTTTATACTTGAATTAGTTGATAATTTTACTATGATTTTTTGGGGAGTTGTCTCAATAGGGCTATCCATTGTAATAACATTACTAAATTCTTTTATTCTTGAATGCTTTAAAGGATTTTGACAGAAAAGTTCAATCTTTCCAGTTGCAAATTCATTTGTGTGATAAGTCGGTTGTTGCATTAGGGACAGTCTTCCGTAAAACAATATCCCGTTTTCATCATTAAATACGATCGGAACATCCTCTCTTCTAAACAAAAACTGTTTAATCTTGTTAAATTTGAATTGTGAGTCCTCATAGTTTTCGAACGTCAATCCGTACTCAACAATTAACGTTTTGCTTTTAAGCTTCTGGTTAGAAATGATTGATCCAACATGGATTTCATCTGTCTGTATGTCGGTGTCTAAAGATTCGCGTCCAGCAACATCTAATGTCAGATAGCCAGGTATTTGATTTTCTAAGTATTTACCGTCATAAGTCATCGCCTTTTGAGGTAACTCCATAATTTCTAAAATAGATTTAAAATCATACAAATTATCGCCTCCTAAAAACTCGATTGAATATCAATTTCTTTTCCTTGGACTACTGATATGTCCTGGATAAACATATTGTAGTCTCTTTCTCCTAGCCTCAAATTTATATTCATAGGTTTTTCCGAATTATTCTTATTTAAAATCACATCTTTTAAACTATTAATCGCCAGAATCAAATCTGATTTATTATCTTTTACGATTACTTGTTCTTTTCCCCCTGTGAAATAACTTAAATTTTGTACCATTGTTGAATTTCTAGGCACACCAACTCCTTCAGCGTAATGTGGAATATCCGATCTTTTCATTATCGATTTAGTTTGGCTTGCCCTGTATACTTTTGTACCTCTTTTAGCATTTGGAATTAGAACGTTACGCCCTGTTGGAATATAAGGTTCTTTCCCCGGTTCATGGACAATCTCCTTGTACAATGGTCCGACCTGGTCGTTAACGATCATATCTCCACCCTTGTGGAAATTAGTACCTTTGGCATAACCAAATGCTTTCATCGCTTGACCAACAGATGCTCCAGCTGTTTCAGCAGCAACCCTGAGAGTTTTAGTAATTACGTCTGGTTGATTTTTGAAACTTTCTACGGCTGAATTTGCATTCCACGCTGGTCCACTTGCTTGATCAATAGCTGTAAGGTATTTGTCAGCAGGATTGTTCAATCCGTAAATATTTAAAGCACTTCCACCAGAACTAGTTGCATTTAATACACCTAACGGATCGCCTAGTAATTTTTTGGTTGCAGCATTATTTTTGTCATAAACATTTATAGAATTTACACCTGTAGCTGCCGCTTGGTCAACACTATATGAGTCACCTAACAAAGATTTCAATAACGGCTCTATTTTGTTAAATTGATCCAAACTGATAGTACCATCTGCTAGTTTAGTTTTTAAATCTACATTATCAGCCAACATCTTTTTTACATTGTCAGGAAGTTGAATCCATCCGTTATAAGACTCTTCAGATGCAAAAACTTTGTTCAATAAATCGGAATTATCCCCCAAGATTTTTTTCTGTTCCACGGGAAGCTGATTCCATCTGTTCATATTCGTCGTTGAAGTCAATATTTTTGATAAAAATTCCGTGTCATCAGCTAGTAGCTTTTTCTCATCATTAGGCAATTCTTTCCAGCGATTAAAAGAAGCATCAGATTGATATATCTTTTGAAGAAAATCGTAATTATCCCCCAGGATTTCTTTAACTTCAGAAGAAACCTCATTCCAATGATTCAGTTTTCCTTCTGATTTAGATAGTACTTCAACGAAATCGTAGTTTTTAGCTTTTAATTCTTTTACATCAGGTTTGAAATCTTTCCATAAGCCAAGGTTTAACATAGTTTCAGTCATAACTTCTGGCGTATTTGAGTATAAAATTGCTGTTTTTTGTTCCAAGCTCATTTTATTCCATTGTCCAGAGTCTTCTAAAGCTTTGTACATTGTTTTGCTGTATTCATCTTTTAAAACGGCTTGCTTATCTTCCCAAGCCATACCATCCCACCAATTATTGGCGATTGCCGCTTCACCAATAATCAATTTTGCATTTGAATCAAGATCGGCATTTTGAAGCTGAAATCTCATTTGATTCCATGTCGCAGAATCTTTCGCAGCATCTTTCACGACTTCCCGAACATTCGACTTGACTTCACCTGTCTTTTCATCGAACACAAGATTATTCCACATTTGAGCTGCTTTTTTTCCGTTTTTAACACTTTCGTCAGCAGTCCATGCTATTTTTTTTGCGTTTTTTTCTGCGTTTTCAGCTACTTTATCTGCCATTGAGTTCGCGCTGGATATAATATCTTTATTAGTTGATATAGCAGCATCTTTTGCATTACCCATTGAGCTGACTAGCTGACCGTTGGCTAAAAATACCTCGTTTATTAATTCAGGATATTTTTCAGTAATTGTCGCCATCTGAGAATCAAAACCATCAACTGTTGTTTTATTTATTTCATCCCAAGCTTTTAAAAACTTCTGTGCAAATTCGCCATCTAGATTATATCCTAGGTCTTGAAGATATTTCTCTTTTTCTTGCCGACTCTTAGTCGCATGTTCTTGTGCCGCTTGTCTTTGTTTTCCTAGTGACTGCAGCCATAGTTTTGCTTCTTTTTCAGTAGCATTAGCAACATCAGCATTCATAGCAGCTAAGATTTTCTTCTTTTCCTCGGCCGAAACATCTAAAGTTTCAACATAAGCAGTTGTCGTTCCTTTCGCCAAATCTTTAATGATCTTGGCTTCTGCTGCACTTATTTCAACACCTCTATTAGAGGCATTTTGTTTTATTTCTGTAATTCTCGCTGTGTTCTCTTGAACAATTTTTAAAGAGTCTTCTGTGTTCTTCTTTTCTTGTTGAAGCATCTCTTTTAAACCAATATCAACAGAAGCAGGTAATTCTTTAATTAATTTATCCAAACCGTCTATTTTGTTAATAAGGCTTTGCTCAATTGTCTGACCTATTTTTTCAAAATTGGCAACCATAGAACCGGAATCTGCTTCGAAACCTTGCGCCATAATTCCGAATTGACCTGATGCTTTTTGAGTATCATCTTGAATTTTTCCTAACGTCTTATCTGTTGCCGCTCCTACATCAGTACCCCAACGTTCAACACGCTGAGAAGAATTCCAAGCCTCTTCACCAAACAGCTTCCATGCTCCGTAACCGACAGCCAATGCACCGCCTACACCAACAATACCTAAAATTGCAGGTCCTAACGGTCCTAGAGCGGCTGTCATTGCTCCTATGCCTGAAGCTCCGCCAGCACTTGCAGCAGCACTTCCGAACTTAGTTACATTACCGACGCCGCCTGCCATAGCTGAACTGAATTCTTTAGTAGAAATTGCTCCGTTTGCTAATGCTTCTGTAGCTTCCGTGATTGCTCTTTTCTTCGCCATAGATGCAGATAATTCAACAAAACTTTTACCTAACGAACCGATACCGCCAGTTAATTTACCTGTAATCTTAAACAAGGGGCCAGCAGCAGCCGTAGTAGCTAAAAGCTTAACAACTAATTGTTGTGTTTTAGGATCTGCATCACTAAAGGCTTTCGCCAAGTCTCCTAACATTTTTACAAGAGGTTTGGAAGCTTGAAGTCCATCCCTCAAAGCATCAACGAAAGGGCCACCTAATTCAATAGCTGAATCTATAACTTCATTTTTCAGCATTTTCAGTTTAGATTCGGTAGTTTCGTACCGCTTATTAGCTTCTTCAGTTAAGGCTGTATTTTCTCCCCACGCTTTATTACCCATTTCAATTGCTCCCGAGAACACGTTTGAAGCATTTGAAGCACGTAGTAACGAATCACGCAAACGAACTTCTTTAATGTCCATATCATCTAACACTTTGATTGCAGACGTACCTTGACTCTCAGCATTCTTTAAACCTTCAATGAATTTAATGATAGCTTGAGAAGGGTCCTCTTTAAACGCTTTTGAAAATTGTTCCCCAGTCATCCCAGCAACTTGAGCAAAATTTTCTAAAGAAGTTTTTGATTTGTCGGCCTCTTTATACATTTTTTTCAAACTTTTAGCATCAGTACCTAACGCCTCAGCAAGTTCTTTAGCATTTTTGCCACCCTTGAGGATAATTTCGCCAAATTCCCCAATACTCATACCGGCTTGATTGGCTGTCTCTTCAACTTCTGAAAATGCTCCAGTCCCTTTTTCTACGGCCAATTGCATTTGCACCATAACTTTACTAAAGGCAGAACCTCCGGCTTCAGCTTCGATACCTACAGAACTCAAGGCGGCAGCAAACCCAAGAATTCCACCTTGTGACATTCCGATCTGCTTACCTGCACCAGCAAGTCTCAATCCCATTTCAGTGATTTCCGACTCAGTAGTTGCAAAGTTATTCCCTAAGTCAACAATGACTGAACCCAATTTACCAAAATCACTCTGAGACATTTTAGTAATGTTTGCAAATCTAGCTAAAGCAGTAGCGGCAGTTTCAGCGCTCATGTTAGTAGATTCTCCCAAATCAATCATCGTTTTGGTGAAGCTTACGACATTAGGTGTTTCAATCCCTAACTGACCTGCTGCTTCTGCTACAGCTGCAATCTCTTGATGGCTTGAAGGTAATTCTTTAGCTAATCCTCGTAGTCCATCTTCTAAGTCTTTATATGAATAAACGACTTTTCCTGTAGAATCGATTACTTCATCATTTGTTTTCTTTACTCCTGCAAAAGCTGACTCCCAAGAAATAGCCGCCGTCGTAACTGCCGCTGCTCCTGCTAAAATAGGAACGGTCAAACCTTTGGTCATACTTCCGCCAACTGATTCCATTCGTTTGCCAGCACTTATCATTTTTTCACTACCAGCATAAATGACGCCAGTGGCGCCAGTGGTTTTAACTTCAAGCTCTGCTAAAGAACCTGCTGTCGCAACGAGTTGCTGTTTATAACCAGCTAATTTTCCGTTTGCGTCTTGTAGTTGTGCTGCGAGCCTTTTTGTTGAATCAGTGGCTTTACCATCTACAAACGATTCTTCGTATGCTTTTTTCAATGACGATACTTGCTTTTCTTGTGCACTGATTATATTTGTAAGACCATTATACCTAGCACCTAATTTATCCATCTGGTTGCCAGCCATATCAGCGATTTTCATATTGGCTTGCATTTCTTTAGCTAAATATCTAACTTGTTTCTTTGAGTTTTCAACTCCACGACCAAAGTCGGAATCATCAAGCCCAAGTTTTATAACCATATTTCCTATCGGTGTACCTGCCGCTCCCATGATTACCCTCCTTTTGATCCATTTACTAAATCTGATAATGGTCTAATTTCTTTTTTCTTATTATTTTTTTCTTTTTTATCGGATTTCAACAATATTTCGTCAATATCTATGCAATCTGTTTTCATTAGATCTGTGATTGTCCAACCCGGTAAATTCTTGATAACGTCACGGACGAAATTTAATTGGAGTTCGTAGAAGTCGCTCCACTTAAGATTTCCTCCGTCATCGCTTTTTTTGCTGCTTCATCGTCCGCTTGGCTGAATCCTAAAACGCGGTATCGAATAATTTCGTAAATCTTATGTCTATCTGCAGTATCAAGACCGCCTAGAATCAAATCCTTAGTAACTTCTTCGGATTCAAACAAGTCAGCAACAAATTGAATTTGTAATTGATCGTACTCAGTTTCTTCAACTAATCTCTCTTGTACAGCCGCTTCTTTTTCTAGATCTTTTTCTAAACGAATATAGTCATAACGTTTTCGAAATGGAATGAACTCTTGGGTAAATGTTCGGAATTTATTGTCTGGCATCCGTAACTCTAATTCGATTTTTCTTTCCATTGTTTTTCCTCCTCAAAAAAAGGCTAGCCGTATAGGTTAACCTTTTCATTTCGTGATTGTAGCTGCACAGTTGGCAGTCTTACCGTTATTTGTTTTCGCTGTTATATTTGCTGTACCTAAAGCAATCGCCGTTACTTTCCCTTGCTTTGGAGTGGCCGTGGCAATGGACGTGTTGTCCGAAGCGAAGTCTACTGATTTGTCTTTAGCATTTTCAGGTAAGGCAGTTGAAACCAAAGTTGCTTCTTCCCCCATTTTTAATGCAAGTTTTGATTTATCTAATACAACACTCTCGGGGGTTATTACTTCCCCGATGCAGGTCCTAAAACTGCTGTTTTTAGTTTTTCAACTCCTGCTACCGTTGATGCACGTAATACTTTCAATGTTTTTGTATTTTCGCCAATTGTAATTTTTCTTGACATAGCAGTATAAACATACTCACCAGCTTCTGGTGTAAAATCTTCATCTGTTTTCGTTGCTAATGAAAATCCGTCACGAGAGAAGCTACCGGCAACTAAAGCAAACGCCACAGGTACTCCATACAAATCTTCCGACTCTGCAACTGCTGCAACGTATGGTGGTTCTGTTTCTTCACCTAAACCATCGATGTTTTCGTCCATTGTAATAAAACCTAAAATATCCGCTTCGATTTTTGCTGGTACGTCTAACAAGCCAAAGTTAGCTGCTACATTGCCAGTCCCTTTACGTGAGATAAAATATTCTACGTTTCCAGCAAATACTTTAATTGCTTCTTTTGTTAATCCGGTAAGATCAAAACTTGTAGGTCCACCTTCTTTTTGAATTCCTTCAAGTACAACGATTTCCGAAGTAGTGTCGGGAGTTAAGTCTCCTTTAAGCTTTCTGATTGATAATTTATCAAATCCATATGTTTCCATGTGTTATTCCTCCTAGTAATCCGTATCGTGGATTCTTGTATTTTTTCTATATCTTCGTGCATCTACAAATCTCTTTGTTTCCCTAAAGTACGTGTCTAAACCACCATTCAACTGACCGTAACCCATTTCCCACATAACATCTTTTACAGCTTTTGCGATTTCTTTTGTTAGTAAACGATTTTGAGTTTCAACGTTTATTTGAAAGTTGAACGTTAATGAAACTGGCTTATTAGCCATGTGATATGCGTTTGTTTGTGGACCTGAGAAAGTATCAATAACTATAAAAGGTTTGGATACGTCTAAAGTTTCTGGCGCTTCGTAAAATTTTATTTGATAAGTAATCTCTTTTTCGTATGGGCTAGGCTTGATCGCTAAATGCTTTGCTATGACTGGATTTACAATCAATGCATTGTATACGTCCATCCACATGTCTTTCATCGGCCTAATTCCTCCATTTCACGTCTGACAGTTTCCGTTGACGTTTTTTGAATCTTGTCGGCAGCTGCTTGTAATTTCCCCATACCTTGAGGACGAACGTATTTACCATAACGTGTATAGCCGAACTCATTTAAATGAACAATAGGAGCTCTTTCTTTTGAAGCCCACCCTGTTTCAACTCGTTTTGGGTTACTTTTAACACCGCTAGTAACAACTAAATCATGAGTTTTGCCAGTATCTTGGTAAGTAGAAACAGCTTCTTTTACAATCTTTTGATTCTGTTCGCCAGCTTTTCTAAGAGCCTTATTAATAACTCTAGTAGCTTTATTTTTCCCTAACTTAGCTTCAATGTTCTTAATTATTTCAGCTTCACCAGTGATCGTTACACTCACGAACTCACCCCCAAAATGATTTTTACAAAATCGTTGTTTTCTAAATCCGGTGAGACATCAACTATTTCCCAAACTTTACCGAGATAGCGATAATCTTCAATTTCCACCTTTTGTTTGTTGGTAGGTAAGTAATCTGTATAAGGATCGCGTATCTTGATAGTTACTGCCTCTTTAGTACCTGCAACGTTCAAAATATCTCGGTCTTTCATTGAAGGGTTATAGACAAGAGCTGTACATTTATACAACTCTTTCTTTTTTGCTTCTCCTGGCTCAGGTCCCTTAGTTGGTTTAAATTCAAAAAAAGTAACTGGAGTATTTAAGTCTCCAGCTACAATTTGAGGTCTTTTATAATTTGAATTAATCGGCAATTTCTAGCTCACCCGCCAATTCTATGGAAGCATCCATGATCATTGTCTGAAAATTACTATAAAAGTATTCGAGCGCCTCGTTTCGTAAATAACGAGTACGCTCATACACAAGTTCCTTACCTTTTGGAAATTTATCAGCTTCAAAAAATCCGATTAATGATTTGATATCATTAAACGAATCTTCTAATTGTGTACCAATATCTTCATCTTCGGAAGAATGAAAAATACGAAAACGAGATTTAAATTCAGTTATGAACTTTGCATCATCCATACTATCACCCTTCCAATAGATCAATTAATTCTTGTTTCTTAGCGTTGCTTGGATACACTTTCCCCCGCTCGCCTAACAACGCTTTAAGTTGTAGCACATTCAAGCTAGAATAGTCTAACGGCGCCTTACGAGCGTTAGGCGTAATTACTCCCCCGAACCACCGTCAACAGATACTTCAGAAAAATCAAGATCATATACTTGTGCAGCATCGTTATTCGTTGGATATCCATTCCCTAACATGTCGACAGCATAAAGTGTCGCCCGTTTCATGGCGAATGTTTCTTTGTAAACGTAGACTCTTTCCGCTCTGGATTGCGTTGCGTCATATTCTTTTCCGACATAGGAGATAAGCTTGCCTTCCGGTACATCTACAGATTCGATGATGTGATCCAAACTGATGAACGGCATCGTAGTTCCGTACACATTATTCAAGTTTGCTAAAGTGACACGCACAATGATGTCCCAGTAGTTAACCGGGTTAACAATCAAATATACATTTCCAGCAACAGAACGATATTTTGTTTCGCCTTCATCGTCAGCATCAATTTTATAGGTGTATTTTGATAGAACTTTCATTACCTCGCCTAACTCACTGACAATCTTATCCTTAGCAAATGTCAAAGTTCCAGCACTTTTTTTCTCTGGGTACACACCGCCTGTTACGGCGCCATCTAAATCTTTTGTTAAACCGATTGGTTCATTGTTACCTGTTCCCACAATAACTTTTTTTGCCCAAACGTCACGAACAGCTTCGCTCAAAGAAAGGTTGATAAATCGATCGATCCATCGAGGTCCTAAGTCAAGCGTATCATTTGAAATCAGGAAGAATGCAGTCAATGCAAGTTGTACAAACTCAGTTGCGCCAAACTCAGAATCTAATTGCCCTTCAAGGTCTTTATGCAATGGTCCGAAAACCGCAACACCTTTACGACGAGCGCGAATAACTTTAACTCGGCCAACAGTTGGAGTGAAGTTGATAATTTTTAAAATCGGGTGATCATTTTGTAAGTTTTCAAATACACGTTCTAGAATCGTTTCTGGCCAAACTAATTCTTGATCAAATCCACCTGTTTTAACTGCTTCATTGTAAAATTTCGTTTCTTCTGCAGTCAGAGTCGGAATCCCACGAGCTTCTAAAACACGATTATCAGTTACATTTTTCAGCTCTTCATATTCAGCACGAACTTGTGCACCTGCATCTTCTGCGATAGCAGTGACATAAGCTTCTAAAGCAGCATTTACTTGTTCAGGCGTTGCATCTTCTTTTGCAGAAATAGAGTTAAAGATTTTCTTCGCATCTGCTGTTTTGTCTGTAATTTTTAACATAATTTATTCTCCTTTTCGCAATTGCGCGATTAATGATTTTTGTTTTAGTTCTTGTCCCTCTTTATTTATTTCATTTTGTTTCATATTAGCTACTGCAATAGCAACAGCATTTTGTACGATAGCAGCAATATCTTGCGGTTCTTCTTGCAAATTCTCGCGCTTAACAGAATTAGCAAACCCAAATTCTACAGCCTCATCTGCTGCAAACCATTTTTCTTCATTCATCCATTCGCGTAGCTGTTCAGCCGATTGTCCTGTCTTATCTGAATAAATCGCTAAGATTGAATCATCGATTGTTTCCAATGCGTTTAACGTTTTTTGGATATCCTGTTTATTTCCCCAAGCGAAAGTTGAAGCTTCATGAATCATTAAAGACGTTCCTACGTTCATAATCACATTGTCGGCACCGGCAATAATAAATGTTGCGGCACTTGCTGCTAAGCCAGTTACTTCTACAGTTATATTTGACGGATGATCTTTCAGATAATTGTAAATTTCAATCCCTTCGAACACATCGCCGCCAGGGCTATTCAGTTTAATCACGATATCGTCTGTGACAGTATCAAGTGATTCTCGAATATCTTTCGCATTAATGACATCATCATCACGCCAGTATTTCTTTTGTACATTTCCACTCAGAGTGAGAATGTGCTTACCATTTTGGATCTCGTTGGTAAATTGAAACGGTACTTTTTTAACTTTCGGCATTTTCTTTCTCACCCCCTTTCAATACTTTTTGATAGTTCTTAGTCATGATTAATTGTTGACCTTCTCCGTTCGGTAAAGCATCATAATCAACTTCTTCACGAACTTCATCACGTAAGAAAGTTCCGGAAGAAACAACTTTATCGATTTGTGTCGCGTTATCTAAAATACTGATTGGTAAAACTTTAGATACTTTAATCCTTTCACCTTTACCATATTCTTGACGGGTAATTATCTTTGCTGTCAATTCATCTTGTAATTTCTTGACTAAAGGTGCGATACATAATTTCCTAAAAGCTTTGATATTGGAATCCAGCTCTGCTTTCTCACCATAAATAAGCGCCGTAGGAACTCCTATGGCGTTGGCTATATCATCAATCAGTGACGTTTTCATTTTGTTTAACTCATCAAGGGATTGATTGGAAACCCCTTGCTTATTAGTATATTCTTCGTAATCAAACCCTTTTATCTTTGCTACAATTGCTACTGATTTTGTTTTAAAAGCGTTGTATACCTTGTCAATGTATTCTTGGAGACGTTCTGATCGGGTTTTACCGTCTTTTCCTTTTTCCTCGTTTATATTTCCAGTTGTATCAATAGATACTGAACCTCGAATTTGATTATTTCGCATAGCAATTTCTAAAATACGACCAAATAGTTCTGAGTAATCATCAAATAGTCCTTTTGTAAATCGTTCAAGTTTATCGTTGTTATATTCGATGTAAATCACATCGGACATACTAAAACTTTTTTGAAATACATAGTTTTTCACAGTAACACCAATAAACACGTCATCATATACCGCATATTCCGTGCGCGAAAAATCATCTGCTATCAAAAGCTGATTGTCTTCAGTAAATATAACTAAGACTTCGTTGTCATCTAACAAACGATAAAAAAACTTTTCCCAAAACGTAGCAGCGGACATGTCAGAATTAGGTCGTACATTCAAAATATAATCCCAATCAGCTGTATCATTCTTGTTCTTAAATTTAACCTCTAGTGTTGACATTGTTCTCGCTACAAAATCAAGCACTGTGTTTTTGGCCATAATTTTCAGATATGAACGAGCAGACTCTTCATCACCGAATACAAAATCAGGTATCCAGTCAGAAGGTTCTTCATTTTTTATTGATGTTTTAAAGATATCAAATAAACTCACATATTTTCACCACCTTTCAATCAAAATAGATATCTTGATCACCTGCACTTTCTAGCAAATTGTCTACCAGATTTGTTTTCTTTTTTCTCTGGTGGTTTCTTTTTGTATCCGGTTTGTATTGACGTAACTTTCGAATAGTATATGCAATTCCCACTATATAAATTTTGAACTTCTCTTTCTACGTTTAAATACTGTGGTCTGTAAATGTTGATCACTCGCTTTCTTAAAAGTCTAATTCATCTAACATGTCAAAGGCTTCGTCATAATCAATCTGGTCTTCTAGTTCATTTGCTTTATATAAAGCATGAATAAAAGCTTGAAATCCATCTGTTTTACGTTTCACTTCCTCTTTTTTTAGGAACTGTTTTCCATCTTTTGTTTCTTTGACAAAAACATTATTAGTAAACCACCTCATTAACGGATTATCCCCAAATATAAATTTTTTATTAGCAAATCCATCTTCTACTCGCGGAGCTAGCAACGGATGTAAACTTGATGGTCTTCTAAGTCGTACGACTTCGAAACCTTCTTTTTCTAGCATTGGTCCTAAAATATCTGCCTTATAGTTATCCATCACAATCACTCTCACTCCGTATTTCTCTCTGGTATTAATAAACCAATTAACAATATGCTTAGGATTCAATGAAGGTTCATCTACTACTTTCATCAACCCCATTTTTTCCCATTTCTTTATTGGAGCGCGTTTTTCACTACCGACAAGTTGTTCTTTTAAAGAATAACCATAATGAACATCACAAAATTGTTTCATAGCAAAGGTAAAACTTTTGAATGCATATTCTTCTTTTTTCTTGAAGAGTAAGCCACACGTCGCAAAATCTCGAACACTCCCAAAGTCAAGAGAACCAATAGGAACTGTATTTAGTTCAAAAAACGGTCTGTTGGTTGCCATCATTTCTTCTCTTGTAGCCACGGAATTTTCCATATTGTCTTCTAAATAATCCATTCGCTTCGTCACGAAAGCTGTTCTTCCTGAAGGTTCGGTCGCTAAAGTCACATACTCTTTCATGATACGGTTGAATAATCTTTTTCCACGTTTATTCAAAGGTTCTTGTAAAGCCGGATTAGCTTTTGGCCAATTCTCTGGATTATCCATTTCTTCAATCTCGTCTAACTCGCAAATATAAGGAAAGACACCTTTGAACTCGGTTAATCCATTCAAAATATCTTCACATTGTCGATATTTAATATCAAAATAACCTTCACGCACAAATCCCTTTGTTCCAATGAAAAATTGTCGCCCGTGATCTACTTTTCCGAGTCCGCCAGAAAAAACATCAACAATATCTGTATTTTCCATTTCATGATACTCATCATAGATGACCGCTCCTTCACGACCACCATCTTGAGAGCTAGCATTGCTCGTTTTGTATTCAAAAACAGATTGAGTTTCCAAACCAGTTAAACTACTTTTAAATGCTTCGAATTCTTCTTTTAAATCATCGTTACCTTTTTTATTTATCACTCGATAACATTCTTGGAAACTTCTTTTAGCTTGTTTTTCGCTATTAGCTACAATCGAAACATCATAATAATCAATACCATGCAATGAACTAACGAAATAATTTGCCAAGGTAGAAATAAATCCATTCTTACCTCCACCACGTCCCATGTTTATAACGAATTCATCAAAGACAACTTCATCGTCTTCTTTATAAAATAAAAAAATGAATGCGGAAATAAATTTTTCCCATTCATCTAATTCGAAATACCATACCTGGCTAAATTCAATATAATTATCGATTTGCTCTTCATTGAAATAATACAAATCATCATAAGGCAAAATTTCTTTTTCAACTAACTTTAACAACTGGATTCTTTTTTCGTTAAGGACCAACTCACCAGACTTCCATTTACGAATATAATTATCAACGTGCTTATTACTTAGCATCGCTAACCTCTTCCAAGAAGTTTGCTTCTTTTATCTGGTTTCGTTGCTTGTGGCAATAAATCAGTGAGTTGTTTCATTATTGCTTGATACGTTTTATCTCGGTTATCATAATTTTCAACAATCGGTCTTTTTCTGTCGTAGGCTGTCTGACTCTCACTTTGTTTAAATTTTTCATACTCCCCATTTTCTAAAATATCTTTCCAGTTATCATCTAATAGAATTCTTAGTCGTGCTGCTTGAACGATTAGTCCTTCAACCAAATTTAGACTGTCACGAGGAATTTTATTAAAAATTTTTTCAAGACGGTCTTTTTCTAAGGTTACACGATTTTCCATATCGTCCATGCGATCATTCAGTAAGAAATGTAAACTGCATCCTAGCACTTTTGAGATAGCATTCAGCTTTTCAATGCTAGGTGAATTTTTCCCATTTTCAATACTTCCATAGTACTTACTAGAAATACCGCTTTTTGTTGCTACATCAAGCTGAGTCATCTTTTTTTCTATTCGTTTTTTCTTCATTCTCGAGCCAACTAATTTAGAATCCAAACCAATCACCTTCCTTCTATTTTAGACATATACTAGGGGGAGGGGGGAGGGGGTAAAAAAGTTTGTTGCATTTACAGAATTGACCCCATCCACCGGTTCCCACGATTGGGATTTGACCCTAAAATAATTCGACCGGGGGCATATCATCCCCCACTTCCATTTGCATTACTGTGAAATTTTGGGATTTAGCTTGACTATGTAATCAATATCAATATTCATGTTGAACAGCCCAACAACTTCATCAGCTTCGCTTCTCAAGCGTTGGTTGATAGAGATACCTTCAGCTACAACCGTTCCGTCAATCATTTGACTTCTGAATTCATTTAGTTTCTCTATTGCTTTGTCTACCATAGTGATAGACTCTGCTCGTTTAACATCTACACTCATTGTTCAAACACCTTTCCTAGATTATTAATTGATCTGATTCTTTATCAGGTTGCATTTCAAATGCAGTTCCTTTTTCTGCTCGTTGTATATCAGTAGAAGTTAACTTACCTTCTAATAGATAAAACATTGAAACTTTACCAATTTCAGAGATACGCTTTAATCTGTCATTATTGGGTTTACTGACTCCTTTTTCCCATCTAGATACTAGACTTTTATCAGCTTTTGGATCAAATTTTTTTCCAAATTCTTCCATGTTTAAACCAAGTGAAATACGAATAGATTTTATTCTAGCGCCTACTTCTTTTTTGTTCATTTGAATAAACCCGATCAAAAGATAATCTGTAGTCACATTTAGTTTTTGAGATATCCTGACAATTTCATCAAGACTAGGCTCTCTGTTTCCATATTCGTAATTACAGTATGTCGAATAGGTTGTATCCAACAATTCCGCCATCCCTTTCTTTGATAACATTTTTTCTTGTCTGATTAATTTAAGTTGGCTTGATACTCTGTTGGAACTTCTCTTGTCTTCTACCACCATTCATCATCCCACTTTCTTTTTCTTTTGTTCCCACGGTAGTTCATACGATCATGTCGCTTGTTGTGACAGTCTTTGCATAACGTTCTCAGATTGTCTATGTTTAATGCCAGCTCTGGATACTTTTCTAACTCTTTGATATGATCTATCTCCAATACAGAATCGTATTGAGTAGTTAGCTTACCTTCGGCTTTACACCATTGACATTCATAATGATCGCGTTCCAAACATAGTTGTCTTAACTTTCTCCAAGAAGAAGAACCGTAAAACTTTGCCCTGTCTGCTTTAGTCTTGACCGCTGGAATCATTTCTTATTAGTTAACTCGCTGACGTAAACTTTCAGCAATGCTTCTTGAACTTTCAATATCCCTTCTGGTCCCAAGTCGTTTACATCTAGATTAAGTTTCTCTTTTAAGAAGTCAGCATTGTGTTTCGATTTTATTGTCCGCTCAGTAATGTAATAGTTTAATGCTGCTACTTCATTCATCTTCAACCCATAGATTGATATGACTTGGAGAAACAATTCAGCAATTTGATCTAAGTCTTTTGCTTCCCTCATTTGTTTTAACAGTTCGACAAAGTCTTGTTGTTGCTTCTTATTTTTTTTGCTGCTCATACTTAATACTCCTCTCTTAAAAGAAAACAACCGCCACAAATGACGGTTAGTTGATTATGTTATACTAATATTGCATTGACTCGGCGACCTCGTAAGGAGGTATCGCCATATTAGATTTACTGTTTAAAACTTTATCCATGGTTAAAATACTGCATGATATCTATCACCGTCACAGGGATAAGCAGTATAAACCTAAGCACAGAAAAAGGAGATAGCCGTTGAGCTGTCTCCTTGTTTATTTCAACTAACCGCCACAAATGACGGTTAGTTGAAATATAAATTTACTAAATCATTGGCAACTTTGAACTTGCGACCAACGATTACTTTATTTCCTTTTGGGTCTCGTTGTTCCTCTAACCTCTCAAATGATGTACATTTCTTAGTCTTCTCCAACACTGAGATAAGTTCGCCTTTTAAACAATAAGTTAATCCGTTAAGCACTAATGACACTTTAGCCTTCATGTGCATCCTCCTTAATTTTATGTAATATAAAAAGCCACCGCATATGCGATGACTCTGCAGGCGCAAAGCACCCGGATATTAATTTACTCGATTTTTAATAAACCGTTTTTAGTAAGTAAATCAATAATTTCTTCTTTAGAAATAGATTCGTCTCTGTACTTTTCCAATAATTTTAGCAGTTCACTTGTTTCTATAATTAGTGAAGTATACTTATTTTCCGCTAGCTCTATTTGCTTATGATCAATTGGATCTCTTTCGCTTACTGGTCTTTTTCTTTGATGATTTACTATTAGTAATTTATAGATACTTTCTTCAGGAATCTCAGGGTGTTCTTCAACGAAATTAGTATAGTGATTGTCTAACTGAGATAAGTTGGGCGTTTTTACGTTACTTGTAATTCCTTTGATTTCTCCGATAAAGGTCATATCACCAATAGAAAATGAAATATCCTCTATCTTTTTATCTTCAAATTCAGAAAGATCCACATCTAAAATTTCTTCAAATATATCAAAAACTACTTCCACCAATGAATCTGATTGAGTATACAAAATTGATTTTAAACGTTCATTTTTGCTCAATATTTCTTGAGCTGTGGTTATTTTGTTTTTAATTTCTTGTATTTGTTGCTCTTTAATTTTGATAGAATCCAATTGTTGTTTATCGTCAAACATTATTACTCCCTCCATCCATTCTGGTATTTCATCGCTATTTGTCAAAACGAGATTAGTCTCAATCATGAAACCATTTAATTCATCCGAATTATTTATCATAAGCGTTGTTATCATAACGTTCTCATAACTAATAGTTGTCGCTTTTTTCCCTTTTACAGATGTAGTTACTTTATCTATAGAGTCCTTAATTACATTAAAAGTAAAATCAGATTTTAGCAACATATCCTTAACTTTTGTTTTAGTTGTACCGAAAACTAAATTTATAGGTATGTTTGTCACCATTTCAAATCCTCTATAAAACTTACTTAAGAAATCCTTAAGTCCATATTGATACAAACCATTTTGTGGCAATATAATAACAATTTTTTTATTTGTATTATTTATCATTTGAGAAATAGTATCAAAGTCACTTTCATATTCTGTACCAGTCGAAGAATATGTAGTTGGGAGTTTCCTCCATAATGCTTCGTAACTCAGGTCTATAATGTTGACGTTGAAATCATCAAAATCTTTAGGAGATTTAATTGATGAACTTATTATATTTTCTCCTTTAATTTCAGACCCCTTCAAACCGATGTATTGTATATCCATTCCTATTTTCCTCATTTCTTTTTATATACAGAATACTATAAAAATAGAACAAAATGAAGTGCAGAAAAGTCACAGTCGCTAAACTTTACAATTATAAATCGATTCGCTATGTACCCACCCACAGTCTGTAAACTAGGTATTTACCTGTGAGTGACCTCTCAGTCAACGGTTGGTTTAAGAATGGCACTATGTGAGTAGTCTATTCTTAGATTCTCCATCAACTTAACGGAAACAATCCAAACATCAATACTGAAAAGTTGGTTTTAGCTTTTTATTTTTGTGCAGTTGTCTTTCGTTTGATGTTTGGTTTAATTCCACGATATCATTATACAATGGAAAATGTAACGTTGTGGCAAGTGCTTTGCAACCGAAATGCAACTAGTCACTTAATCTCTAACGCTTCAACGCCGTATAACAATATAGAAAAATCGTTAATCGCCTCTTTGATTTGACTATTGACTGCTTGCCTCGAAATATCGTAGTAGCTTGCAATCATCTCGTCGCTAAGTTTAGGACCAAAATACTTTTGTTGTAACAACTTATATCCTCTGCTATGAGATTCATTACATATTCTTTCATATTCGTCTAAACAATTCCTCACATGATGCATAATCTTGACCGTCTTAGCTCTGTTCTGCATCAAAGCACTAAGAGTTAAATACTTGTGATTCCAGAAGGTTTCTTGATCTCCAATCAATTGATCTTCCACCGTTTGAACATGAGCTTTTAACTTGTCGTAATTTTTTAAAAGCAATCTTGTATTGTGAAAGGCGTACTGTCTCATTTTTTCAAATTCGTTTTGTTGCTCTCGTGTTATTCTAACGGTAATTTTATCCGCTAGTATATCCAGTTGTTCATCTGACAATTCAGTAATTTTACTCAATCCGCTACCCCTCCTATGTTATAATTACTCCATAAAGGAGTTGTTTTTTTGAAAAAATTTGATAGTATTATTTTTTATCTAATAAGTCTGATTTTAAGTAGTTTCTTGATAAACTGGATTCTTGTAAAAATGGGAGTACCAGATTATATTGTTTGGCAATCATTTGCAAAGCGTGGCTACAAATCACATCCTAAAAGTTACGGATTTTTACTTGCATTATTTATTTCTTTAATTTTTTTACTACAAATTGAAGTTTATACAAGAAAATTTCGTCCTGAGAGAAGAAAAAATTATATGAATCCTGAACAAGATATGAAACTAAATTTGAAATCTTTCATCTTAATAGAGTCTGTGGCTCTAATTATATTAATACCGGTCTTTCTTATATTAAAATCCATTATGGATTATTTATAGCAACCTCCAACTTTCTGCCGCACATCGGACAGTATTTAATCGGTACCGCTCTTGTACCATGATATGTCACTCTGGACACTAGCAGATACTTATATATTGATATCTTTTGCTCATGATCACCAAACGGAGTAGGTTCTACGCCCTCAACTATTGCTTTATCTCTTGTGCAATACTCACACATCAGCTATCACCATCCAATCTAACAGCAACCGTCCTCTTGCCTTTGTATACAACCAATGCTGACGGAAACGGCGCTGGCTCTTTAGATTTCACGCCATTAACCTCAAACTTCAACCGCCCGGCGATAAACTCTATTTCAGCTTTGCCAAAAATATATTGATGCCAACGCTTAGTCTCTACTCTTGCAGGTATTAACAACACAATGGTGTTTCCGTGTTTTTGATGGGTCTCGTACGCTTTCTTGATAAATTCTTTTTGCAATTTTGTTTCGTACGGCGGGTTGCAAAAAATACTTGAATACTCTCCCCATTCTTTGCTCAATGCATCGTCCTCAGCGGTAAAATACTTTGGTAGCTTGGCATTACCGTGACTGGCTGCTGCGTCTAAATCAAAATGATATTTATTGTTTAATTGATCAAATAATTCTTGCGGTGTTTCCCAGTCTTGTTTATTACTGGTAAATAGCGCTTTGTTGTTCATATAATCACCTCGAATATACTTTCAAAAATTGTTACCGGAATGCTGTTACCAGCTTGATGATATAAAGCCGTCTTTTTATTTACACTAGCAGCATTCATAAAATCTAAATCCGAATACCCTTGAAGCAACCAACACTCTTTTTCTGTTAGTAGCCTAAACTGATCATTACCGATCGGGATTATACCGCTGTTAGGATTTCTATTTTGTTTTGTGGTAATGGTCCAGCAATAATCCTCAATAATTGGTAAGTAACCTCCGAAGCCTTTTAAAGGTTTCCCGATAACTTTAAGCATCGATGGTGATGTGATTGTATAGCTATCGTCAACATTAGTTTCCAAATACTCGTTGATATTCCTAGTTGGACGTTTAACCAATCTCTCGAAATTAAAAGGATCTTTTTTTAACGTTGAAATTGTAAAAAGTCTTTTTCTTGCTTGCGGTATTCCGAAATCACGAGCATCAAGTATTTCAAAACTATTCGTATAGCCTAGTGATTCCATTTTTTCGAGGTACTTCTTGAAAGCCCCTTTGGATTTCTTTAACTTTAAAACGCCTGGTACATTCTCCCAAATGACTGTCTTAGGTCTCCAAGTTCCCATTTGTTCAAAGGACTTGACTGATTCCCACAACAAGCTTGATCTGGTGCCTGAGTTTATTTCCATTCCTGCGGCACCGCCCAAAACTGTATTATCTTGGCAAGGGCTACCGTGGATGGCAATGTCGGGTTTTAGATTCCAACCAACGACCGATTGAGTTCTGTATTCTAGTTCGTTCGCAAACATTGCGTTGTAACTATCAACTGCCTTCTGATCTATTTCCACATAATCAATAGCTTTAGTTGGTATATTTAAATTTCGTAATGCGATTCTAGGCGATCCGATACCGCCGAATAATTCTAAAATTTGTATCATAATCACAAAGGAGTAAAAAGCTTTTTAGTGTCGGCCGACAAACCTCCGCTCCTTTCTTGGGTTAAATTACTATTAATTCTTTTCCAGCGTATACTGTTTCTATTCCGTCATAATCATGTATCGTGAATTCGTATCCATCTGGAATTTCAATAATTTCTATTGTAGATACTCTTGTATTCACTTCGTTCCCTAGCTCTTTAATTGTCTGAATTGTGTCCTTATCAATTCTATCTTTATTTTCGTGATAATAACCTTCCCCAAAAACTTCTTCATCTTCGATCGTTTCTGGAAACTCGCCATCTAGGGCTATTGTCATACTCTCGCATTTTGGATTTTCTTTAAAATACCAAATCGATTTTCCAAATTCATTTTTTGGAGTATTGTAATCTTTCGGCACCTTTAAAAATATAAATACCCTAGTTTCGTAATCTTGATCTTGAAAGTACGGGTATACTGTAATTCCTTTTAATTCATACAGTCTCATTTTAGCTTTATGCGATAACGCAAACCCGCCATACTGTTTATTGATTGCTATTTCCATCCCTACTCATTCCTTTCGTTTTGCTCTAATGCCCAAACAGTAAAAGCATTTATAATAATCATATATTCTCTATCTTCTAAGTCCGCTCCTTCTTCTCCGTCAACCCAATCTTCTAATGCAAAAGTAAAAGGATATTCTTGATCTTTCCTGTGATGTTCAAAACGTTCCTTTAAAAAATTCAGATGATACAATTGAGGTTCGTCTAATTCAACAACTTTAATTTCCATGTTCTACCTCCTGTAGTTCTTCGGCTGTTTGGATGAGGGTTACTTTGTTGATTTCATCTAAATTAAATGGATAAAAACTGGTTTCTGATTCTGCAACAAATTGCTTTCCAACGAATTTTTCGATCTTTAAATCGCCCATATAGCAACCATTATCAAAAGGTATCTCGCTACAATTAACCCTATCCCCCACCTGAAACTCATCCAACTTACGCCCTTTACTGGCAAAATGTTCAGCACGTTGGAAAGTTGCTATCTGTTCGGCGGTGGCTGGTTTGGTCATAGATAACTCAAAACTGCTGTATCCATCGAAATCTTTTAAAGCTGTGTTAAAAACACGACCCCAGCATCCAGCAACTTTGTCACCTTCCGAATCTTGAGTATCTTTCAATTCTTCAATTCTCATCAGCCCTGATAAATCTGCTCCCATTTCAACTGCCACATACTCCCCGACCACAAAGGTTGGTTGGTGGTCTTTTTTAGATGCCAGCTGAAATAGTTCTTCCAGTTTTTTGATCTCGTCATCGATATTGACAAAGCTAGATCCTGATTCTTTCAGGCTGTGTAAATAACTGCCATGCTTATATAGCTCATGTTTGATTGTTTTCTCTGTCATCGTGATTCCTCCTCAGTAAATTCCTCGCCATCTATCAATACGCTCCATCCGCATTTGCACCAACGTTCAAAAGAATTTTCTTCTACCACAAGACCACCTTGTCCATTTCCGATACGACCATTCCCACATTCAGGACAATTACCGTATTTTTCCATTAGTTTGATACTTCGGCTTAACAACATTTATTCGTCCTCCATTACTGGTACAGCTTCGCCACCGATAATTTTTGCTATTTCATTCGCTCGGACTTTCGTAGTAAAATGATTGGCTTCGTTTACCCAACCTGGACTATCCATTGTCGCCATTTTAGCTAACATACTATCTTCCCAATTGACAAAAGCTAGTTCGCCAACTTTGACGATATACAACTGCTCTTTTTCCACGGTGTAGCCGTCTAGCCATGCACGAGCAAAAATATCATGTCTACCTTTTCCGTCTAAGAACCATTTTTTTAATTTTCTCTTATCAGTAAAATTGCCAAAGTTTTCAAACAACATCGCCGATCTTAAAGACCATGAGCATTCCCTACAATGTTCAATCCACTCCGCCACAAACTCTGGCACCACAACCTTGTCCTGTTGGGTTGGTAGTGATGATTTGAGTTGTTGCTTAATTTTACCTACGAAATACAGCAAACTTGATTTGTCCGCCCATACTCTGTCACGTTTAACGCTCCATGTATCAACTGGGTTCAAGCTTTCAACATATTCCTCTAATTCCTCAATCTTTCCCATGTGCTGTGTCCTCCTTAGTTTCCCCAGAAATATTAGTTAATAACTTTTGCGCCACTTGTTGGATATGCTCATTGTGAACGCCTACCAGTTTTGTGTAATCAACCAATTCTTTCGCTAGCTCAATAGAATCATCCATCTACTCCACCTCGTTTACTAATTCTGGGTTAGCGTGGATGTTGCCCAGAACTTCCCAATGCGTATTTAAATCCTTGTAATTTTCCCAAAGCAGGGAATCTTCATCGTATTCCAAATCAATTAGTAAAAAAGCTCCATTTTCAAATGTCACTATATAGATGCTTGTGCCTTTTGAACCGCTATATCTGATGTAATCCCCCTCATAAATCTCCACACCCTTCTTATCTTTTAGTCCTGTGTATTGCATAGGGATAGGGTACTCATAAGATTTAGGACCTTCTTTTCCAAATCCACCATCATATCCTCCAAATAAATAACCAATATCACAATAATTAATTAGATGCTCCCATTCAATCATTTTTTTGTCACTTTCATCCCACGCTCTAAACTTCGGTTTATTCATTCGGTTCAGTCCTTTCATAAGCCTCCGCTTTTAACTTGTAATACTCTGGTTTTGTTAGTTTTTCTAGTTGATCCAAATACTCGTTGTTATCGCTTAATTCTCCAGATATTGAAACAGCGATGATGTCATCTGTTATAAATCCACTACGCATGCCGCCCATGCCGAATACAGACATGTGGAGGAAACTATCATTCTTTTCATAAAAGGGCGTAACAATATCACTTATTTTTTCAATTAATCGTTTTGCTTCTTTACTTTTTGGATTCCTTCTGAATTCATAGAATCCATTTTTGTTGGTTCTTTTTAGTAGCAATTCACTATATTTCTCATAAGCTTCGCTGTTTGGTTTAATCACAATTCTAGTACGCAAAAGCGCTACATCGTCCTTGTTAATTCCAAATTCCGCATAAACTTCTTGATTTTCAATTTCTTTGAAGGCTTCTTTCCCCCAATTGTGATTCCACCACATTTTTTCAAAAAGTGTTGTTCCGTTTTTCACTCTATATTCTGTTGTCATTAATTTCAGTCCTTTCAACTATCTTTGGTAATAATCAGTGGTTCTGGATAAATATGTCCTTCTTTGTATCCTTGCAGTGATTTCTTGCTTGTAGTTGATTTATATTTATATCTACGGCTTAATCTCAGCATCAGTGTTGGTTTGCTGTTGCTAATCATGTAGATTTCACCAGTTTTCAGTCCTTTTGCTTGATACATCGTAATCACTCCTTAAAATGGCAAATCATCATCGGAAATATCAATAGTCGAGCCTGATCCGCTAAATGGTTCAGAATCTCTATCAAAATCAGGCATTTCTTTTTGGCTATTATCTTGCGATTTAAACGTGTTGTTTTGATTCGATGGATAATTACCCTCGAACTGGTTTGAAACGCCTGTATCATTCTGCTGTGGCGAATTATCATCACTTCTAAGACTTTCTAACAGTTGGAAGTTCTCGCAGACAACTTCTGTTACGTAAACACGTTGACCTTGTTGATTTTCGTAATTTCTAGTTTGAATACGACCAGTTACACCTAGTAATGTGCCTTTTTTGGCATAGTTCGCCATTGTTTCTGCAGGTTTACGCCATATTACACATTGGATAAAGTCAGCTTCACGGTTACCATTCGCATTCGTAAAGTTACGGTTAACAGCTAGGGTAAATGTTGCGACTGCCGAACCACTTGAGGTAAATCGTAAATCTGGATCTTTCGTTAATCTTCCAACTAGTACAACATTGTTAATCATTTAATCAATCCTTCTTCTTTCATAAACTCTTCCGGAGATCCATATGCATCTGTATTAACTATTGTTACGCCTTTAATATCATCTTTAGAAATTCCTAAATTTCCAAATATATTTTCAAATTCTGTAGCTAGTCTAAGCGCAATTCTTTCTTTTGTTGAGTCTCCAGCTAATGCATCATCTAGAAATCCGATTACATCTTGTTTAATTCCGATTTCTTCAAGGTGATTTGCTACATATGATACAAAAGCTATTTCTTTGGCTTGATCAAAGGATGTTTCTAGCTTTATGGTTTTAGTCTGTAGTTTGCCATTTTTCATTTTATGTTTAATTTCTTTTATTTTTTTAGCAGATTGACCCATCTATATTTCCTCCACTTCAATTTCAATTCTCGGATTTTCTTTATCAATTTCAAAGGATTCGTTAAACCCTCTCACTTGCTTAAATCCATCATTTACGATGATCCCTGCTTCTTGCATACCATCCAAAACAAACTTTTTAGTAAAGGACAGGTTGTCAGGGTCTTTCCTGCCATTCTTGCAATACCAAACGATATGCAATCTAAATGGCGGAGTCACCTTAAAACCTGCAGCCTTTGCTAGTAAAAAAGCATTTCTACATTTCTCGGTATTTTGCTTTTTGACAGTTGCACCACCATATCTATTAGCTCGTTGACTATCAATAAATTTGTTTAAGTCTGTAAGTTCTCCTGGTATCGTGATCTTCATACCTTGCCGCCTCCCTTATTCAAAAATGCTGCAATCTCCGCATCCAGTTTCGCTTGTTCCTCTGCCGACAACTTAGCTTCTGGCGTTGGGTTAGTTACCGACTCTGGCATATACTCTTGTCTGACTGGTTGGCGTTGATAACCACCTTGCTGTCTTGGTTTGCTATTTAGTTGATTAAGATAACTCTCAAACTTAGTGCCAAACAAAGTTTCCGGTCTTAGAAATTTCTGCATGTCTGCATCGTCGAGCCATTCTTGAGTCTTTTTATCCACTACGGTATAAAAATCTTGCTCAGAGAACCCCTCCGCTAGGCGTGCTTTAATCTTTTGCTGTGTTGCTTTTGTTTGGTGTCGATAGCTTGTTTCGGCTTTTAGGTTTAGGTAGTCGATAACTTTTTTATAAATTGATGGTTCAGTCGGCACATCGTCGGAGCCATCCGACAATATATCTTTATTAACCTTACCTAACCTATCCTTACCTAACCTAACCTGTGTATCCATTTGGTATACCGCTTGGTTGTCATCTGGTATACCAAGCGGTTCAAATGCTTCTATGCCTTCGTTTTTAAACGTATATGATTTGTTATCTTTGTCTGTTAACTCTGCTTTTTCATCCTGGTACAGAGTTGGCTTGTAACGATCGTTTCTGATATAGTTATGGATTTTCCAATGCTTAATCACTATGACTCCACTGTCGAAAACTAAAATGAATCTTTTGGCCATTAGCAGCTTTAAATCATCGTCACCACATCCGACCATTCGTTGTATTTTTTTAGGATTGTTTATAAATCCGTCATCATCTGCTCGCATAGAGAGGTGGAAATACAACGACTGTGAAGATAAGGGCATATCTAAAAATGCATCACTATCTATAATTGTTTTGGCAAACATCCTTCTTTCTGCCACTTGTCACCCTCCTAACATTCATCTTCTAAAACACTCAAATCAAAATTAGTATCAATAAATCGGTGGCACAAATCTGGGTTTACTCCATTACCTAGTCTTGTATAGATTAGGCTAAAATCTTTTTTGTCGAAATTAGTATTTAAATAAATATTTATGATTTTCCTCATTCTTGTTTCCCAATAACTACCTACACCTTTACAAGCTGCTCTGGACAACCAAGTCAAAATTTTAACTTGTAAATCTCGCTTGCTTTCGACGTCCTCCAAACGAAAATAAATATTTTTACTCGGAATAACTATCAGCTCAAAACGCTCGTTGATAAAAACTTGTGGGGAATATGCACTAACACAGTTCATAAATTTGGTAATCTCTGTATTGTTATTCAATTTTCGTCACCCTCCTATCCTTAATTTCTTGATTGTTTCGTTATTTAATTTGATGCCTTTTACATGATATTTAGCTTTAAATGCTGTTAAACCAATTGTGTGTTTCTCTATATGGTGACCATGACATAGACCAGCAAAAGTATATTCTGTGTGATCTACCTTCTTTCTACTCCTACGACCTAACGCTTTGTCGAAGTGATCAATCTCGGCTCCAGTTTTACCGCAAATACAGCACACTCTTTTTGTGATACATTTATAAAAATAGTACTCTTGGTTAGCTGGTAGAATCTCATAACCTTTTTTAAATGGAATGTTATTTTCAAAGATGAAATCAAGGATGATATCCGCCAACAAATTTGCATCGCTTACTGTAGATTTTGAATCATCAGCAAGGCTTATATTTCGTCCGCTGATGCCCTCGAACAGAAAATAGAAGTATTCCTTCAAGTCTTCTGTCGATTGCCCATAATAGAGAAATATATCCCCTATCAAGGCATAGATAAAATTGCGTTGTTGGACTGTGAACCGACGTGGATCGATAAAACGAACCTCGATTATCCTGTCGCCTTCGTAGCCCTCGTACATGGTCCTCAATCGATCGATATTTACTTGCTCGTTAATCTCTGCTTTTATTTCATTTTCTTTAAATAAATGAAGCACTGCAGAGTATGTGTCTAGCAAAGGTTTAAGCATTTAAATCACTTCCACTTGGATTCCTTCGTTCACGATAAATTCGTTTAATGCTGATAATTGTTCATGGGTACCAGTTAATTTCAGCGCGACTGTTTGTCTGTTGTCCACTTCTTGCCTAGTAAGTTCTGTATCTTCTTGAATGATCTCACCTGTTTCAACATCAATTGTTTTATCATCAACTGTCCGTTCCCGTAATTTTTTCATCTCTTGCTCATATTCTTCTTTTGCTTTGCGGTCAGCTTCTTCTTGCGCTAAACGTTGTTCCTCAGCGATTCTTTCACGCTCTTCACGAGCTTTCTTATCTTTGACTGCCTGATCAATTTGTTTCATGACTTCCGCTGACGTATGCCCTTTATCAATCCAAGCGGACCAGCCGTCAGCATCCAATCCAACTGCTTTGGCATAATTAAAGATAATCGCTTTGTCATCTTTAATACGTTGGTTTTCTTTAGCGATTAGCGTCATGATTCCAGCGATTTCTTCCAGTACTTTTTTAGTTAGCTCACCTTTAGTGGTAAACGATCCTTTGTTTAGCCATGCCGGTTTGATTTCCACTGCAGCAATATCTATTTCGTAGTTTGGTGCCATTTCAGATAATGTTTCAATGAGCTTTTCTTCTCGTAATTCTTTTTGTTTTTCTTCGTAATCAGAAATACCCACATTGATATCATCCGATACTCCTTTGATCTGATCTCTTAAAGCATTGATCTTGGTTTCAAAAGCTTTTAATGGTTCACTATAACTTTTCTTCACTTCTTTTCTTTGATCATCCAACATTTTGGAAATGCCATTTAGTTTCGTTTTTGCTTCCTTAGCTTCTGGAATATTTTTATCTGTAAAGACTAAAGAGGAGTAATGGGTAACCGTTGCAGCTACTAATTTTTCAAGTTGTTCCTCATTTTGGATAGTGATTTCTGACGGTTTAAAATCTACGTTAAATTTGATGTCTGTTGTTAGTTCGTTCATTGTTTTTGCCCCCAAGGAATAGATTTATTGTTGTTTTGATTTGCATTTCCTTTTTGTACTTTTGTATACGATTGTTTCCACTTGACCATTGTTGCTAAAGCTTCTTGATAGAATTTTTCAGGAAGGAGTTCAACCGAAGCGACATTTCCCATTTCAGCAACTTTGGTTGTAAATACTGATGGATCAATATTTGATACCCCAGCTATTTTTATAGCTTCATTGTTCAACTCTGCCAATTGCCTTCCTGTGATCAATCCCGGTTGTTGTGTCGGTTGATTATTATTTGATTTTCCTTGACTACTACTATTTTTTTTAGGATTGCTTTGCTTTTGTTGTTCATCATGCTCGTTTGTATCAGCATCCTTTGTATCATCAATAAGAAACATTCCGTTCAATGCATATTTACGAGCATATGAAGAAGCAGTGCCAGTGATTTGAGATTCATCCATCCCTTTCTTTGTTTCTGCTTCTCTCGCAAATCCAGTTACTTCTAATTTAGATACGCCATCAGTTAGATACGCTGTTGCTTTAATATAAATTCGATTTGCTATTTCTATAGGTTCATCACTCAATGTGAGGCGTAATCCTTCATCAGTTAAGAGAGGTTTTAAAGCTTCGCTAATATCTTCCAGCGATCTATAGTTGTAATTGCCAAACTTGTTTCGTTGATTTTTCGGAGCTTTCAAACGACTTTGAATATTAACGATTTTCTCGTTAAACGTCTTTTCGTTGCTCATTGTCAAAATCCACCTTTCCGTGGTATACTTTTGTTAATATTATTTAGTAAGTGACTGACAGGACTGCCATCCTATCGGTCTATTTTTATGCACTTTCATCTACTTCTAAATCAATTTGCGGATAATATCCTGAATCCTTCAAATAGTTGTACAAGAAAATCCTTCCTTTTTGTGTCCATTTGGTATTCATTACAATTTTCATACCGCCATCAGCTTTTGGAATTTCATTTGTATGCGATTTTGTGTAACCTTTTCTCATGTGCTTTTTGTATAAAATCCACTGACCGCCTACTTTATGTTGGATACCCAGCTTGTGTAAAACTTTGTTCATTTCTCTTGCGCTCATTCCATAATCAGCAGCAATCTGCGTAATCGTCACGGTGTCCTTAGATGAAAGGATAATATCCAAGTAGTTCAATTTAGGTTGTACTTCTAACAGTTGTTGCTCTAATACTTGATTTTTTTCCTCTAGATCAGCCGCTAAACGCAAGGCTTGTGCAAACGTCTGAGGTACACTTGAATAGCTTCCAGTTTTTCTTATTTGTGGTAAAACCTCATTCGTCACCCATCGTTTAAACTTTTTAGCATTAGGAAGTTTACTCCCGATTACTAATGAATAAAATCCCGATTCGTTTATTCCGATTAACCCACGATTTGGCATATTTTCTAAAGTAACGATTTGTGACGTTAGGATTATCTTATCTTCTGGATCAACATGATCATTTAACGCTTTTCTGGAATTTGAATAACCTAAAATTTCAGTTATGTCCATCCCTACAAAAATCGGTTCATCGTTAATCAAGACTGTTCGAACTTCATTTTGTTCAAAGTTGAAAATTTGTGGTGTGTTCATATACTATTCCCCTCCAATTCTCGGAAACACTTCTTCGACACGGCAATCCAAAGCGCCTGAAATTTCATAAGCTAATTCCAGTGATAATTTATGCTTCCCTAGCTCAATACTCCGAATAGTTTCTTTGGACACTCCGACTGTTTTAGCTAAGGTTTGAACGGTGAATCCTTTAGCACGTCTGATAGTACCGAGACGGCTTAAATATACTGGTTCTTTCTTTTTAAACATGATCGGTTCCTCCTATCCTTTAAACCATGACAACAAAATACATAGTGTTAAAATCCCTAGTGACGTTAAACTGACATAGCTGATTAACTGCAGCCGTCTAATCTTGTAAATGTCTTTTTTAGCGATTGCCGCCAGTCCTTTTTTCATTTCAGTTGCTCCTTTCTCAAAGTTTCTTGTTAATCTTAAGCAAACATATCAATGTACCTATCCCACCTAATAACGCAGCTATATTGAAGATAGCAGTTAGAACGATTACTATTTTTTCCGAGTTTGAGTAATGATCCATTTCGGTTAATCCTCCTTTTCTATATTTAGAATCTAAATAGCTTTCATAATCTC
>Ga0308165_1001209_pt1 | contig 37822 bp, 33 predicted proteins | sample PhyWR2_FD_201032 | JGI IMG/M metagenome (GOLD analysis project Ga0308165, IMG submission 201032) | Phyllosphere microbial communities from UC Gill Tract Community Farm, Albany, California, United States - DLSLW.R2 | ecosystem: Host-associated > Plants > Phyllosphere > Unclassified | place: USA...
ATCGGCACGTTCAGGTTGACACCCTTCGGTGGGATCGGCGATTGGAACCACTTGGCGTAGATCTTCTTGATGTCGTCGCCCTTGTAGACGTTGACCAGCGCGTCATCCACGACCTTCTTGAAGGCGGTATCGCCCAGCGGCAAGATCAGGCCGTACGGCTCGACCGACAGCGCTTCGCTGGAAACAACGTAGTCGCCTGGCGCCTTGGAGTTGGCAGCCAGCGAAGACAGCAAGATATCGTCCATGACGAATGCCACTGCACGGCCGGTTTCAACCATCAGGAACGCTTCGGCGTGATCCTTGGCAGCCAGGATGTTCATGCCCAGGTTGCGTTCGGTGTTCAGCGTGGTGATTTGCTTCAGGTTCGATGTACCGGAAGTCGACACGATGGTCTTGCCCTTCAGGTCATCCAGCGTCTTCAGGTTGGCCGACTTCTTGCTCAGGAAACGGTTCGCGGTAACGAACTCGGTGACGGCGAAAGCAACTTGCTTCTGACGTTCCATGTTGTTGGTCGCGGAATCGCACGAGATATCGGTAGTGCCGTTGGCGATCAGTGGAATACGGGTTGCCGACGTCACGGGAACCATCTTCACGTTCAGCGAAGTCAGGCCCAACTTCTTCTGGATCGCAGTTGCCGCTTTCAGGCACAGGTCGATCGAATAACCTTGATACGATTGCTTGTCGTCCAGGTAGGAGAACGGAATCGATGCGTCACGAACACCCAGCGTCAGCGTGCCGGTTTCCTTGATTTTTTTCAGACGACCGGTGAACTCTTCAGCGTGGACCGAGCCCATCAAAACACTTGCCCCAACCAACACCCCTGCAAACTTTAATAACTTCATGTGACCTCCTGGAAAAATTTTTACGTAGTGTACCAAAAGCCATTCTTCAAAAATAGTCTTCCTTCTTGAAAAGAGGCTATTTTGCTCTCAATTCAGCCTAGCTTCAAAAATCATCCCGCTCGTGGCCGACCGCCGGAATGCGCGATCGCAGCAAAACGGCGCGATGATCAATCGTCGCCGACCTTGTCCGTGGGATACCGCAAAGTATCGCGCAAAATGAAGCTCATCGGCATGTCCATCGACGGCACTTTCGCGCTGATCGGCTGCACGAACCAGCGATCGTAGATTCTGTAGATCTCGCCTGACCGCACGATCCGCACCATCTGCAAATCCACGAACTTCTTGAAGGTCGGATCGCCTTTGCGCATCATGATGCCATAAGGCTCCAGCGACAACGCCTCGCCCACGACCAGGTAATTCTTCGGCTGCGGCACCGACAACAGATAGCGCCGCAACAGCACGTCTTCCATCACGAAGGCATCCGCCTTGCCCTTCTCGACGCTATCGAACGCGTCTTCGTTATACGCGACTTCAACAACCCTGACATCCAGCGAGCGGACCTTGCTGCGCTGCTCAAGCAACTTCACCATCGGCGTGTTGCGCGGCACAACCACCGTCTTCCCGCGCAAATCTTCCCAGTTGCGGATGCCCGAATCCTTCTTCACCAGCATGCGCACCGCCGCAAAAAAATGCGGCACCGTGAACGCAGCAATCTTGCGCCGCTCGGCGTTATTCGTGGAAGTGCTGCATTCCAGGTCAGCCTTGCCCTGATCCAGCGCCATGAAGCGCGTCACCGTGTCGACTTCCATGAACTGCACCTGCATGTGCGGCAACTTCAATTCCTTGCGCAGGCCTTCCGCGATATTCCTGCACAGCTCGATCGCGTACCCGGTCACCAGCTTGTCTTCACCGAGAAACGCAAATGGCGTTGTGCCGTTAAGGTAGGCGATCACTACCGCATTGGTGCGCCGGATTTTTTCCAGCGTTCCTTCCGCGCGTGCCTGCACCGGCAAACCGATGCATAAACCGAGAACCACCGTCTTGATGATCCATCGCGTCGCTGCCTGGCTGGCATATCGAGTCGTCATCGCGCGCCCTCTTGCCGACGTATTGCATCGGAGTTTTAATAATGAGCAAGTATCATGCCAGAAAATCAAGTCTCCAATCGCGAGATCAGCGCGGCAATTCAAGCCCTTATTCCTTTATTTGCCGGCCTGGCGGAGCCTCGCCACGCACGCGAAAGCCGCGTCCAGGGCGCCTGCGGGAACATCATCAACAAGGAAGAACAACCTGCCTGCAGATCGCGCTGTGCAAGCGTCGTGCACGGGAATGCGCACGAAAGGTGCGCACGAACGGCATGACGGATGTCAGCGTGGACGGCTTATGTTTGGCGTGGACGTCTCCTCCTTCGCGCGTGGCATCGTTGGTTTGCAAGCACGGAAAAAATGCGATCAAACGCATCCGCGTTTCTCGCAATTCCCGACTGCAAAAACGTGCCGCCGATTTATCTTTTTTACTGCACACGGCAAACGGAGATAATGTTTTTTTAGTTCTTCCGTTTGCCGTGCTGCTGCATTACTGCGTTATTGCATTGGTACCTGCCGCTACTGCGATCGCGCATCCATCAAGGATACAGGCCGCGCATCTCACGCGCCTGCAACACCCGTGTACAAGCAACGATAAAGGCCGCCGTGCGCAACGATATTTTCTTGTCGTCCGCCAGCTGCCATACCGCTGCGAACGCTTCCCGCATGATGCGTGTCAGGCGCAGGTTGATCTCGTCTTCGGTCCAGAAGAAGCTCGAGAAGTCTTGCACCCATTCAAAGTAACTCACCGTCACGCCACCGGCATTGGCAATCACGTCAGGTACGATCAGGACGCCCTTGTCATGCAGAATGTCATCGGCCGCCGGCGTGGTCGGACCGTTCGCACCTTCGAGAATGATCTTGGCGCGAATCACCGACGCGTTGGCCTCGGTGATTTGCTGCTCGAGGGCGGCAGGCACCAGAATGTCGCAATCTGTCGCCCAAAACAGGGCGCGATCCTTCACTTCGTCGGCGCCCGGAAAACCTTGCACGCTGCCATGTTCAGCCACGTAAGCGTGCAACGCCGGCACATCCAGGCCGCTGTCGCGCACGACCGTCGTGATGTGATCCTGCACTGCCACCACCTTGGCGCCGGCTTCCGCAAACAGACGGGCGGCAATGCCGCCGACGTTACCGAAACCTTGCACCGCAACGCGTGCATCCTTGATGTCGAGACCACGTTTTGCAGCCGCTTCGCAGCCGACCACAAACACGCCGCGGCCGGTCGCTTCATGGCGACCCAGGCTGCCGCCGAGCGAAATCGGCTTGCCTGTAACGACGCCCGATGCGGTGCTGCCCTGGTTCATGGAATAGGTATCCATCATCCACGCCATGATCTGCGAGTCGGTATTGACGTCAGGAGCGGGAATATCCTTGTTCGGTCCGATGATGATGCCGATTTCGCTCGTATAGCGACGCGTCATGCGCTGCAGTTCACCGCGCGACAAGGTCTTCGGATCAACCCGGATGCCGCCCTTGGCGCCGCCGTACGGCACGTTGACTGCGGCATTCTTGACGGTCATCCACGCCGACAGCGCCATCACTTCGGACAGTGTGACGTCCTGGTGGAAACGCACGCCGCCCTTGCCCGGACCGCGCGAGGTATTGTGCTGCACACGGTAGCCTTCGAAGTGGGCGATGGTGCCGTCGTCGCGCTCGATGGGCACGTCGACGATCAGGATGCGCTTGGGGCGCTTCAGCGTTTCCACCCAGCGCGCCAACGAGCCGAGGTGAGGGGTAACGCGGTCGATTTGTTCGAGATAGACGCCCCATGGGCCAATGCCATGCGGGGTAACGTATGAAGGGACTTCGTGCTGCTTGAGTGGTTCGTTCGACATGATGCAATCGCTCCTTGATGTTGCCACGCTTAAGCCATGCTGGCCGAGGCTGCTGCAAAATTAATCAAACTCGCGGAACCCAACGGAATCCAACTGAATTCCACGGAATTCAGGCTAACGCCATCCTACTCCGGTAGCGTCAGGGTTGTCGCGCCATGTTGCTTAATTTTTCAGCCGCCGCCGGGTGAAAAACCCGGCCGGGAGTGCGGATGCGCCTGCACAAAACCATCGCGCAAACTTGACATCCAGGCACGCCATCGACAGCGACGCCATCGTAGGTCAATGCGATGCACCAAAGCTAATGCTTTGTGCGCATGCAACTATGCGTTTCATGCATAGTTAGGCGTCGACCCTTATTTCATGCGACTTTCGAGGTTTTTTTTGTTCGCACTACCGCAGCGTTCCGCCCCTCTTCGAGTTGCTGCAGGTAATCCCACAGGCGCGCCACCACCACCTTGCCGCTGCGTTGCGGGGTCGGTCGTTCACGGTACAAACGGATTTCCATCTCGACTTCCCATTCGCCCTGGGTGCCGTCGGCGCGTGCGAGCTGCTTGTTGCGCACTTCGCGCGTGACCGAGGATTCCGGCAGGAAGGCCACGCCGTGCCCTTCCAGGGCCATCATCTTGAGGCTTTCGGACATGTCGGTTTCGTAGTGCTTTTCGAGGTGCAGCGGCTTCTTGGCGTCGGTCAGGATCAGCTCCACCATGCGGCCGAGGTAGGCATTGGGCGTGTAGGACAGGAACGGCAAGGGCGTCTTGGAGCTGCCCGGGAACACGTAATCCGGCTTGCCGGTGCGGTCGCAGCGCGAATAGGGACGCACGCTTTCCTTGCCCATGCTGAGCATGTCGTAACGGCTGGAATCGAGCTGCACCGGCTGGCGCGGATGGTGGTAGCACAGCAGCAGGTCGCAGCCGCCCTCGACGATGGTCATCACCGCATCATGCACGTTGAGCGCAATCAGACGCGTGTTGAGCGCACCGAAGCCGGATTCCAGCGAACTGAGCCATTTCGGGAAATAAGTCAGCGACAGCGTATGCGGCACTGCAAAATCGACGGTGGTCTGCGCTGCCGGGCGCTTGCCGCGCAGCAGCGCGCGCGTGTTGTTGATCTGACCCAGCATTTCCACGGCCTGCTCGTAGAACACTTCCCCGGCTGCCGTCAGCCGTGTCGGATAAGACGTGCGGTCGATCAGGTCGGAGCCGAGCCAGGCTTCGAGCGATTGGATACGTCGCGAAAACGCCGGTTGCGTCACATGGCGCAATTCGGCGGAGCGGCTGAAACTGCGCGTTTCAGCCAGGGAAATGAAATCTTCCAGCCACTTGGTTTCCATGCTCTCTATCCCACCTCGGGAGGGCCCGTTGACGGAGCCGCTCGTGTTGTCGTTATTGTGACGCTCTGATGCCCGGCGCCATCCCGGTCACGCCAGTTGCAACGATGGCGCCAGCGGCGCGGTCCCTTCGCCGCCTTCATCGTCATCCTCGCGTGCCTGCTGGCGCGCCCACATCTGGGCGTAGGCGCCGTCGGCAGCAAGCAGTTGGGTGTGCGTGCCGCGCTCGATGATACGCCCATGTTCCAGCACCAGGATCTGATCCGCATCGACGATGGTCGACAGGCGGTGCGCAATGATCAGCGTGGTGCGGCTTTCGGCGATCTCGCTCAACTGCTCCTGGATCGCCTGCTCGGCCTTGGAATCCAGCGCCGACGTCGCCTCGTCGAAGATCAGCACGGCCGGGTTCTTCAGCAATGTGCGCGCGATCGCCACACGCTGCTTCTCGCCACCGGACAGCTTCAGGCCGCGTTCGCCGACGGTTGTCTCGTAACCGTCCGGCAGCGACTCGATGAAGTCATGCACATAAGCCGCCTTGGCGGCGGCGACGATTTCGTCCTTGCTGCTGCCGGGCTTGCCGTAGCCGATGTTGTAGCCGATGGTGTCGTTGAACAGCACGGTGTCCTGCGGCACAATGCCGATCGCCTTGCGCAGCGAAGCCTGGGTGACGTTGCGCAGGTCCTGGCCGTCGATGGTGATGGCGCCGGCGTCGATATCGTAGAAGCGATACAGCAAGCGCGACAGCGTCGACTTGCCCGAGCCGCTGTGGCCGACCACCGCCGTGGTGGTCCCGGCGGCAACGTCGAAATCGACATCGAACAGGATCTGGCGCTTGCTCTCGTAGCTGAAATCGATATGCGAAAACCGCAGCGCCGCACCGTTCGTCGCCAACGGTTTCGCGTCGGGCGCGTCGGCGATTTCCTTGTTTTGCTCCAGCAGCGAAAACAGGCGCTCCATGTCGGCCAGGCTCTGCTTGATTTCGCGATAGATTACGCCGAGGAAATTGAGCGGGATGTACAGCTGGATCATGAAGGCATTGACCAGTACCAGGTCGCCCAGGCTCATCGTGCCGCTGATCACGCCTTGCGTGGCGCGCCACAGGATCAGCGTGACGGCGATGGCGATGATGGCCGACTGCCCCGAGTTGAGCAGCGACAGCGAGGACTGCGACTTGACCGCCGCCGCTTCGTAGCGCTGCAGGCCTTCGTCGTAGCGACGCGCTTCGAAATCCTCGTTACTGAAATACTTCACGGTTTCATAGTTGAGCAGCGAATCGATAGCCTTGGAATTGGCGCGCGAATCGAGGTCGTTCATGGTACGGCGGAAGTGTGTGCGCCATTCGGTCACGGTGATCGTGAACACGATGTACAGCGCCAGCGCACCGGCCGTGATCACGGTGAACCAGATCTCGTAATGCAGCACCAGATAGATCAGCACCAGGGTAATTTCGATCAGCGTCGGCAAGATGCTGAACAGCGCATACGACACCAGCGACGACACTCCGCGGGTACCGCGCTCGATGTCGCGCGTCATGCCGCCGGTCTGCCGGTTCAGGTGGAAGCGCAGCGACAGCGCGTGCAGGTGGCGGAATACCTTCAGCGCAATGGTGCGCACCGCGCGCTGCGTCACCTTGGCGAAGATGAATTCGCGCAATTCGGTAAACACCGTGGTCGCCAGCCGCAACGCGCCATACGCCACCAGCAGCGACAGCGGCAGCACCAGCAGCGCTTGCGGATTGTTCGGGCCGATCGTCATGCGATCGACCAGTTGCTTAAGCAACAAGGGCACGCCGATATTGGTCAGCTTGGCCCCGACCAGGAAGGCCAGCGCCAGCAGTACGCGCCATTTGTAGGTCCACAGGTAGGGCAGCAGCGTGGCCAAGGTTTGCCAGTCGCTGTGAGCGGGAACGGAAGATGTGCGCGCAGCTTGCGGCGCGGAGGACGGCGGATATCGACGCATGAAAAAATTGCCCGGAAAAATTTGTGCTTTTGTTTTGCGGAGGAGCCGCGAAGATCCCGCGACTCCTATAAACTAGGAGGTTCTCCCTGATCTTCCGCATTATAAGAGTCCGCAGGACTTCACGCTTTCAAAAGGAAACGTAATGACCAGTCAGCACAATACTTCGCTGCCCGTCGGCAAAATGCCGCATCTGCGTGTGATGCCCATGCCATCCGACGCCAATGTCTACGGCGACGTCTTCGGCGGCTGGATCATGGCGCAGGTCGATATCGCCGGCTCGCTGCCCGCCACCAAGCGCGCCAACGGCCGCGTCGCCACCATCGCCGTCAATTCGTTTTTATTCAAACACCCCGTCTTCGTCGGCGATCTGCTGTCGTTTTACGCTGATATCGTCAAAGTCGGCAAAACCTCGATCACCGTCAACGTGGAGGTCTACGCCGAGCGCAACCGCTTGCAAGCCGAAGTCGTGAAGGTCACCGAAGCCACCCTGACCTACGTCGCCACCGACGAAAACCGCAAGCCGCGCGACCTGCCGCCGCTGGCTCCCGGCGACAGCGTGCCGATCACCAGCGGCCTGCAGGACCTCGGCGGCGGCTGGTGCGCCGCCTGATCCAGGTATTCCCCCTTTTCCGACCGGCGCGCCGGCCTTCTCTGGCGCGCCTGCTTCCCAACCGCCCTTCACCGAGCCACCGACCGATCAAGACCATCCCATGACTTCCACCTCCTCACGTCCCGACATCCTCATCGCCGCCGCGCTGCCGCCGCACCTGATGCAACGTCTGCAAGACCATTTCACCTGCCACGATGCCACCACGCTGAGCGAAGCCGCGCTGGCCGCCGTCGCGCCATCCATCCGCGGCATCGCCTCCAAGGGTGAAACCAAGGTCTCGCGCGACTACATCGCCCGCTTCCCGGCGCTGGAAATCATCTCCGTCTTCGGCGTCGGCTATGACGGCGTCGACGCCGTCGCCGCACGCGAGCGCGGCATCGAAGTGACCAACACGCCCGACGTGCTGACCGACGACGTTGCCGATTTCGCCATGACCTTGCTGCTGTCGACTGCGCGCCGCGTGGTGGACGCCGACCGTTTCGCCCGCAGCGGCGAATGGAAGAAGGGACCGTTCGCGTTGACCACCAAGGTCACCGGTTCGCGCCTGGGCATCGTCGGCCTGGGCCGCATCGGCAAGGCCATCGCCAAGCGCGCCGCCGCCTTCGACATGGACATTTCGTATCACAACCGCTCGCCGCAAAGCGACGTGCCCTACCGCTACGTGGCCGACCTGAAGACGCTGGCTGCCGAAGTCGACTTCCTGGTGCTGTCGATGCCGGGCGGCGCCGGCACGCGTGCGCTGGTCAATGCCGACGTGCTCGATGCGCTCGGCCCCAAGGGTTTCCTGATCAACGTCGCGCGCGGTTCGGTGGTCGATGAGACGGCCCTGATCAAGGCGCTGCAGGAAGGCAGGATCGCCGGCGCCGGCCTCGACGTGTTCGAAGCGGAACCCAACGTACCGGAAGCGTTGGCCAAGCTGCCGAACCTCACATTGACGCCGCACATGGCCAGCGGCACCGTCATTACACGCACCGCCATGGCCGACCTGGCGTTCGACAACCTGCTGGCGCATTTCAGCGGCAAGCCGTTGCTGACGCCGGTGCCGCGCTAAGTTGGGAAACGGCATGAGCGCCGCTGCAACCCGGCTTATTGCGCTTGACTGGGGCACCACGTCGCTGCGCGCCTATCGTCTTGGCGAGGATGGCGCCGTGCTGGACAAGCGCGGCCTGCCGTGGGGCATCATGAATTTGCCGGTGGTCGAGGGTGACTTCAGCCGCGCGGCCGGTTTCGCCAAGGCCTTCGACGAGGCCTGCGGCGACTGGCTGCAAAACGATCCGGCTGCACCGCTGATTGCCGCCGGCATGGTCGGCAGCGCGCAGGGCTGGCGCGAAGCGAGCTATGTCGAGATCCCGCTCGCCGTGGCCGACGTCGGCAAGCAACTGACACGTGTCGACCTCGGCGCCGGCCGCACGCTGCACATTGTGCCCGGCCTGTTGCAGCGGGCCGCGTTGCCGAACGTGATCCGCGGCGAAGAGACCCAGGTGGTCGGCGCGCTCGACACCTGGCAAGGCGGTGACGACGTGCTGATCGGCTTGCCGGGGACGCACTCGAAATGGGTGCGGGTGCAGGGTAATGCGCAAAACAGGATCATCACCCATTTCGACACCTTCATGACCGGCGAAGTCTATGCCGCGCTGAGCCAGCACTCCATCCTCGGTCGCACCATGGAGCAGCGCGAACAAAGCGATCCGGCCGCCTTCGAGCGCGGCCTGCAGGTCGCTGCTTCGGAACAGGGCCGCGCCGGCGTGCTGTCGAACATCTTCAGCAGCCGCACGCTGGGACTGGTCGGCCAGCTTGGCGCAAGCAGCCAGCCTGACTATCTTTCCGGCCTGCTGATCGGCCATGAAATCGCGACGCTCAAGGCGACCCGCGCAGACGCCGGCTGCACTGCCGAGCCGCACATCATCCTGATCGGCGACGACAAATTGTGCGCACGCTACCGAACCGCCCTGGGCCTGTACGGACTGACCCGCATCGATATCGCGGCGCAAGCCACCGAACGCGGCCTGTGGAAAATCGCACGACAAGCCGGGCTATTGAACTGAACCGTCCGGCTCACTGGAGAAACACCATGTTGAAAGAAGCACTGAAGCAATGCGGACTCATCGCGATCCTGCGCGGCATCCGTCCGGACGAAGTCGAAGCAGTGGGACTGGCCTTGTACGACGCAGGCTTCCGCATCATCGAGGTCCCGCTCAATTCACCGGAACCGTTCGAAAGCATCCGCGTCTTGCGCAACGTGCTGCCGGCCAATTGCATGGTCGGCGCCGGCACCGTGCTGTCGCCGATGCAGGTGCAGCAGGTCAAGGATGCCGAAGGCCAACTGATCGTCATGCCGCATGGCGATCCCGAAGTCATCCGCGCAGCCACCGCTGCCGGCCTGGCCAGCGCACCCGGCGTGGCCACCGTGACTGAAGCCTTCGCGGCGCTCGCGGCGGGTGCGGATATCCTCAAGATGTTCCCTGCCGAACAGCTCGGGCCGGTGGTGGTCAAGGCTTGGCGCGCCGTGATTCCCGCCAGTGTCATGCTGGTGCCGGTGGGCGGCATCACGCCGGCCAGCCTGAAGGAATTCACCGCCGCCGGCGCCTCCGCCTTCGGGCTCGGCTCGGCGCTGTACAAACCCGGCATGACCGTGGAGCAGGTCAGAAAGAACGCCGACGCGTTCGTCAGCGCCTGGCAGCAGAGCTGATCGTTCCCTGCCGCCATGAAAAACGCGACCTTGAAGGTCGCGTTTTTATTTCTGCTGCAGGAAAATTCCACCTCAGGAAATCAGCGGCGATACCTCATGCCGCTTTCTTCTCGGTCTTCTCGTCGCGCAATTCGCGGCGCAGGATCTTGCCGACGTTGGTCTTGGGCAGTTCATCGCGGAACTCGATGTACTTCGGCTTCTTGTAACCGGTGAACTGCTCCTTGCAATACGCCATCAACTGCTCCGCAGTCAACGACTTGTCCTTGCGCACCACGAACAGCTTGACCGCTTCGCCGGTGTGCTCGTCCGGCACGCCGACGCAGGCGCATTCGAGCACGCCGGGATGGGCGGCGACCACGCCTTCGATTTCGTTCGGATAGACGTTGAAGCCGGAGACCAGGATCATGTCCTTCTTGCGGTCGACGATGCGGGTATAGCCGCGCTCGTCCATGATGCCGATGTCGCCTGACTTGAAGAAGCCGTCCGGCGTCATGACCTTTTCGGTTTCGTCAGGACGATTCCAGTAACCGGCCATGACTTGCGGACCGCGGATCGCGATTTCGCCGGGCTGGCCAAGCGGCACCGGTTTGCCGTCGTCGTCCAGGATCTGGAACTCGGTCGACGGCAGCGGCAGGCCGATGGTGCCGGTGTAGTCGCTGATCGTGCAGGGATTGGCGCTGGCGATGGGCGAGGTTTCGGACAAGCCGTAGCCTTCGATGATCGGGCAGCCGGTGACCTTCTTCCATTTGTCCGCCACCGACTTTTGCACCGCCATGCCGCCGCCCACGCAGCAGCGGTAGCCGGAGAAATCCAGCTTGGCGAAATCGGGATGGTTCAGCAGCGCGTTGTACAGCGTGTTGACCGCCGGGAAGGTGTTGACCTTGTACTTGCCGAGCTCCTTGATGAAGCCCGGGATGTCACGCGGATTCGGGATCAGCACGTTGAGGGCGCCCTCGCGGGTGCCCAGCATGTTGCACACCGTCAGCGCGAAGATGTGATAGAGCGGCAGCGCGCAGATGAACACCAGTTGGTCCAGCTTGGCGCCCTGCTTGAGCGCCGGCATCAGCCATTCTTCGGCTTGCAGCACGTTGGCGACCAGGTTGCGATGCGTCAGCACTGCGCCCTTGGCGACGCCGGTGGTGCCGCCGGTGTATTGCAGGAAGGCGATGTCGTCGTGGCCGACTGCAATCGGCGTCGGCGTCTTGCCGCGGCCGATCGCCAGCGATTGCTTGAAGCTGATCGATTGCGGCAGCGAAAACGGCGGCACCAGCTTCTTGACGTGGCGCACCACCAGGTTGACAACGGCGCCCTTGAGGCCGCCCAGCATCTCGCCCATGCTCGCCACCACCACGTGCCTGACGCTGGTGTTGGCGATGACCTTGGCGAGCGTACAGGCGAAGTTCTCCAGCACGAAGATGGCTTCAGCGCCGGAGTCCTTCAACTGGTGTTCGAGTTCGCGCGGCGTGTACAGCGGGTTGACGTTCACCGCGGTATAGCCGGCGCGCAGGATGGCGGCGATGGCGATCGGATATTGCAGCACGTTGGGCATCATGATCGCCACGCGTGCACCCTTTTTGAGGCCGGTGCTTTGCAGCCAAGCGGCCAGCGCGGTGGACAACTGGTCCAGCTCGCCGTAGGTCATGTGCTTGCCCATGCAGACATAGGCGTTGCGGTCGGCGTATTTGGCGAACGCTTCGTCGATCAGTTGCACCAGGGATTGGTAGCGGTTCGGATCGATGTCGGCAGGGACGCCTGCGGGATAAGATGCAAGCCAGAATTTGTCCATATTGTTCCTTTTGTCTCCGGTTCAGGGCGGCTGCCGGTTGTTTCCCGCGGCTTGGGCGCGCACTGCAGAAAAAAGCACGGTTGTGTTTTTATTTAATGCAGATGCTATCGGCCAATCCCGTTCAGGGCAAGTATTTTGAGGAAATTTAAGAAAATTTTCTTATTCCCTATCGCGTTTCCTTCCGGTTGCTGATGACCATGCGATGGCGACGCGACGGTGAGGCCCTACCATGCCCCATCTTTTCCAAATTGGCAACTTTTACGCCCGGATGTTCATTTCGCCGCCGAATGCATCGGTTGAACATTGTCCTGCAAGCGATCCAGCTGTTCATCCCGCACCGTCTTGTCGAGCTTCGCCAGCGCCTTCACACGCGCAAAAAAATCGGCAAAGCCGCTGCTGCGCCGGAACAATTCACGAAACGCCGGCACCCGGTCGTGATACGTGCCGACCAGCGCCAGATGGGCGTTGGACAGGGGCATGGCAAACCAGCGGTCATAACCGGAGAAGCCGCCCCACTGCACTTTAAGTTGCTGGTATTCAGCGCGCAACGCGTCGAAAATCTCGGCCTTGCGACGCAGCTTGTCGGCCTCGCTGCCGTCGCCTTCGTAATTGGCCTCCAACTGAGACCGGTATTTCAGCAAGAGTTCAAGAAAGTCCTGCTTGCGTCCGGCAAATACCTTGTAGGCGGCGCGCAGTCTGTCGTCATGATGCGCCTGCAACCATTGCTCCAGGCCGATCTCTTCGACCGTGGTCGCATACGACTCGTTGAACTGGGAATCCCCCTTGGCATACACCGCCTGGTGCGCCAGTTCGTGGAAGATCAGCCGCGCCAGCTCGACGTCGGGATAATTGATGAAGGTCGACATGACCGGATCGTTGAACCAACCCAGCGTCGAATAGGCCGGCACGCCCAGCACCTGGACGTCGTCGCCCTCCTTGACCAGGCCGTCGGCATATTGCTGCGCATCCCGCTGGCTGTAGTAGCCGCGATAGTCGACGCAGCCGGCGACCGGGAAACACCATTGCCGCGCCTTCAGCGACAAGGCCGGCGCCGCCACCACGTTCCACACCACGAAGGGACGCTCGAGTTGCGCGTAGCTCTTGTAGCTGCCGTTGTCAGGCAGCGCCAGCTGCTCCACCGCGAAGCGCCGGATCTCGCGCACCGTCTGCAACTTGTCGCGCAGGCGCGCGGAGGTGTGCGGATCATCCAGCCAGTCCTCGATCGGCCGCGCTTGCGCCAATAGCGAAAACTGGCCGTGCGCGGCCTGCGCGTAATAACCCAGCGAGCTGCAACCGGACGCCAACAACAAGGCCGCGCCCAGGCTTGTCGCCAGGACGATCCTGGAGAGCCTGCTCAGACGCCCGACGGACATGCCTCGACCTGCACCAGCACGTCATAGAATGTCGGCGCATTGCCCATGTCGGTGAGGCGCTGGCTGGTGACTTCATTGGCGTTCTTGCCGTCGCCGGAAAACTTCTTCCACCAGATCGACAAACCCACCACCAGCCCGACGCGCGCTTTCGGCGTCACGCGCGCCTTGGCCAGCATGCTGCCGCGGTCGTTGAAAATCCTGACCTCGGCGCCGCTGACGATGCCGCGCGCGGCGGCGTCGTCGGGATGGATGTCGAGATGCGGTTCGCCTTCGGTGTCGCGCAGGCTCTGCACGTTGACGAAGGTGGAATTGAGGAAGTTGCGCGCCGGCGGCGAAATCATCGCCAGCGGATATTTCTGCGCCAGCGCCGCATTGCTGGCCACCGATTCATACGGCGCGATATAAGTGGGCAACGGATCGAGGCCATCGGCCAGCATACGCGCGGAATAGAACTCGCACTTGCCCGACGGCGTGCCGAAGCCGCCGTCGGCAAACGGCGCAACCGGCATGTTGAGGCGTTGCCAGCCTTTTTCCTTGAGACGCTCCCAGTCGTAATCGGCCGCGCGCGGATTGCGGCGATCGAAGGCCTGCGCGGCAATGGCGTCGTCGCTGTCGCTGAAGCAATCTTCGGTGAAACCCATTCGCGCGGCCAGCAGGCGGAAGATTTCCGAGTTGGCCTTGGCTTCGCCGAGCGGCGCAATGGCGGCGTTGTTCGCCATCATGTAGACGTGGCCGTACGTCGCGTGCACGTCGATGTGCTCGAGCTGCGTGGTGGCCGGCAACAGGATGTCGGCGTAGTCGGCGGTGTCGGTCTGGAAATGCTCCAGCACCACCGTGAACAGGTCCTCGCGCGCAAAGCCCTGCATCACCTTGCCCGACTCCGGCGCGACTGCCACCGGGTTGGCGTTGTAGACGATCATCGCTTCCACGCGCGGACCGAAATCGGCCGACGGCTCGCGCAGCAGATCGTCGCCGATGGTGCTCATGTTGATGGTGCGCGTCGGCACGCCGTTGTTATATTGCAGCAGCAAGTCGGGCCGCTGCAGGAACGCACCGTTCTTGGGGAATGAATCGGAAGTCGACAACTGCAAACCACCGCCGGCGTGACGCCAGGCGCCGACCAGCGCCGGCAGGCAGGCGATATTGCGCACCGCCATGCCGCCGCCGCGCACCCGCTGCAAACCGTAGTTGGCGCGGATCAGCGTGATCTCGCCGCGCTGTGCGGCAGCGCCGTATTCGCGCGCCAGCTGCACCACTTCATCGGCGCTGATGCCGCACACTTCGGCGGTGTGTTGCGGCGGCCATTCCTGCACGCGCTGCTTCAACTGGTCGAAGCCCAGCGTGTGCTGCGCGATGTAATCGGCATCGAGCAGGTTCTCGTTGATGAGCACATGCATCATGCCCAGCGCCAGCGCGGCATCGGTGCCCGGCAAGACGGCGATGTGCTGGTGGCATTTGTCGGCGCTCAGCGAGCGGTAGGGATCGATGGCGATCAGCTTGGCGCCGCGTCGTTTGGCTTCCTGCACGCGCATCCAGAAATGCAGGTTGGAGGCGATCGGATTGCCGCCCCAGATGATGATCAGTTTGGCGTCCTGGACGTGTTCGGTGTCGGCGCCCAGGCGCGTTCCCAGCGTGTACTTGTAACCGGCTGCGCCGGCCGAGGCGCAGATGGTGCGATCCAGCTGCGAGGCGCCAATGCGGTTGAAGAAACGCATCGCCATCGACTCGCCCTGCACCAGGCCCATGGTGCCGGCGTAGCTGTACGGCAGGATGGCTTGCGGATCGCGCGCGGCGACTTCCTTCAGCCGCGCAGAGATCGTGTCAAGCGCCTCGTCCCAGCTGATCCGCTCGAATTTCCCTTCGCCCTTTTTGCCGACGCGCTTCATCGGATGCAGCAAGCGGTCCTTGTGATAAGTGCGATCGGTGTAGCGCGAGACCTTGGTGCACAGCACGCCGGCGGTGGTCGGATGATCGGGGTCGCCCTTGACTTCGGTGGCGACGCCGTCCTTGACGGTCACCAGCAAGGCGCACGTGTCGGGGCAATCGTGCGGGCAGGCGGCGCGGACGACGATGGGTTCGGAAACGGAATTCATGGCAATCAACTAAGGGAACACGCGAAACACGTGGAACGCGCAACGGAATGGCGCGACAAGCTGCTACTTTATCTTAAAATGCGGCATCCTTTGCGAAGCTCTCATGATGCCATCCAGACAATCTTCCTTTCCCTCGGCTTGCGCGCCCGTCGTCGAATTCTGGCGCGACGCCGACTTGCCGTTCTGCGAAGGCCGGCGCGCGGTCGGCAGCGTCAGCTGCTATGCGCCGCATACGCACCCGACCTTCTCGATCGGCGTGGTCGACGCCGGCGCCAGCACGTTCTCCCTGCCGCAGAGGAAAACGCAGATCCGTCCCGGCGACGTGGTGCTGATCGGCGCCGACGAAGTGCATTCATGCAACCCCCGCGACCGCGAGAGCTGGGGCTATCGCATGTTCCATCTCGACCGCCAATGGCTGCTGCAACTGCTGCAGGAAAGCGGCATCGACTCCCTGCCGGCGTCGCAGGTGCTGCGCTCCCCGCGTGCGGCCGCGCTGATGGATGACGTCACTGCGGCCATGAGCGGCAAGGACGAAGCCTTGCAAAAGGAAACCGTACTGATCGCCGCCTTGTGCGAATTGTTCGGAATATGCAAGGAAGCCGACCTCGAAATGCATCAGGCGCGCCCGGCCGACCTGCAAAGCGTGCGCGACTACCTGCAAGCCCATTGCTGCGACAAGATCGCGCTGGAGACGCTGGCACAGTTGGCCGGGGTCGGCCGCTATCAGCTGATCCGCCAATTCCGCACGCAGTTCGGCATGACGCCGCACGCGCTGCAACTCGACATGCGCATCAACCTGGCGCGCGATTTCCTCCGGCGCGGTGCGTCGCTGGCCGACGTTGCCTATCGCACCGGCTTCGCCGACCAGAGCCACTTCCACCGCATTTTCAAATCGCGTGTGGCGGCGACGCCGGCGCAATATCAGTTGGTTGCCTAGCCAACTGCGACCACGGCCGCAATCGCCAGCGTGATTCCTCCCAGCAGCAGGATGACCCCGGCCAGCCACTCGGCCCGCGCAAAATAGCGGGCGATCCAGTTCGCCACGCGCACCTTCGACACCGCCTGCACCAGCCCGGCATCCCAGATGAACACCGCAGCAAACATCCACATCCCGTAGAGCAACTTGATGTGCATGCCGGTACCGGCGCCGACCATCAACGTGAACAGGCCAAGATAGAACAAACCGTTTTTCGGATTCAGGCCGCCCGACAAAAAACCGGCGACGACGCCGCGCAGGAAGCCGTCACGGCCGATCCCGCCCGCCTCTCCCGTCATCACCGGCGGCCCCGCACGACTGGCCTGCATGAAGGCCCGGCCGATGTAAGCAAGATAGGCCGCCGCCAGCAATTTCATCACCGTCAGCGCAGCCGGGCTGCGCTGCAACAGGCTGAACCCGGCCAGCGCCAGCACGATGTAGACACCATTGGCGCAGGCGATGCCGAGGCTGGCGCCGATGCCGTTGCGACGTCCATGGCGCAAGGCGCTGCGCAACAGCAAAAGAAAATCCGGGCCCGGGCTGACCAGCGCCAGCCAGTGGGCCGCCGCCAGCATGACGAATTCCTGCATGACCATCGCATCGCTCCCATGAAGATGAGGTGCCGATGCTAGGCGGCGCGGCGCCGGCCGTATTGAACAAAATTGCAGACGGCGGCGGCTTGCGTTAGGATCAATTTCCCACAAGAAACAAATTCATTTCCTCCAGGAGACTTCCCATGCCTTTCCGTTTTCCCACTCTGCGCAGCATCGCCTCGGCGGCGGCCGTCCTCGCCTGCTCCAGTGTCTTCGCCCAGACCAGTCAGTCCCTGACGCCGCAGCAACAAAGCTTCCACGCCATCTACAAGGAACTGGTCGAGATCAACACCACCCATTCCGTCGGCAGCACCACGCAGGCGGCGCAGGCGATGCAGGACGTCCTGCTCAAGGCCGGCTTCAGCAAGGATGAAATGCAGATCATCGAACCCTTCCCGCGCAAGGGCAACCTGGTGCTGCGCTGGAAAGGCACAGGCGCCAAGAAACCGATGCTGCTGATGGCGCACATCGACGTGGTCGAAGCCAAGCGCGAAGACTGGAAAACCGATCCCTTCAAGCTGCAGGAAACCGGCGGTTACTTCACCGCACGCGGCTCCATCGACGACAAGGCGATGGCCTCTTCCTTCGTCTCGGTGCTGAGCCAGCTGAAGCAGGAAGGCTTCAAGCCGCAGCGCGACATCATCATGGCGCTGACCGCCGATGAAGAGCGCGGCGACGTCGAAAGCAACGGCGCCATGTGGCTGCTCAAGAACAAACCCGAGTTGTTGAAAGCCGAATTCGGCATCAATGAAGGCGGCGGCGGCGAACTGCGCAACGGCAAACCCAATCTGCATCGCGTGCAGATCGCCGAGAAGCTGTACACCACCTATGAATTCGAACTGCGCGACGTCGGCGGCCACAGCTCGCTGCCGACTACCACCAATCCGATCTACGCGATGTCGGAGGCGCTCGCGCGTCTCGGCGCCTATCGCTTCCCGGTGATGCTGGCCGACGTCACCAAGACCTACTTCAGCCGCACCGCGCCGCTGATGTCGGGCCAACTGGCAGACGACATGCGCGCAGTCGGCAACGGCAGCACCGATGCCGCCGTCATCGAACGCCTGTCGAAGACGCCGCTGTACAACGCGCAACTGCGCACCACCTGCACCGCCACCATGGTCAACGCCGGCCACGCCGAGAACGCCCTGCCGCAATCAGCCAAGGCGGTGGTCAATTGCCGCATGCTGCCGTTCGATGATCCGGACAAGGTCGAAGCGCAACTGAAGCAGGTGATCACCAACAACGGCGCCAACGACAAGATCACCATGCGCCAGTTCGCCAAGCCGGCCCGCAGTCCGGTATCGCCGCTGCAGGGCGAGATGTTCTCGACCATCGAAGCATTGACCGGCGAAATGTGGCCGGGCGTGCCGGTGATTCCGTTCATGAGCACGGGCGCGACCGACAGCCGCTTTGCGCGCAATGCGGGGATTCCGATGTATGGCGTCTCCGGTTTGTTCTTCGATTCGGCCGATCTGCGCACGCACGGACTGGATGAGCGCGTGGAAATCCCGCGCCTGTATGACAGCCGCGAGTTCATCTTGAAGCTGGTGAAGAAACTGGCGTCGTGATGCGCTGAAGCCTCAAAAAACGCCGGCATGAAGGCCGGCGTTTTTTTATTGCGTGTCGTTGAGATGGCACGCGGACATATGCCCCGGAGCGATTTCCCGCAGCAGCGGCTTTTCTACAGAGCAGCGCGGCATCGCATGCGGGCAGCGCGGATGGAAGTGGCATCCCGAGGGCGGATGCAGCGGCGACGGGATCTCACCCTTGACGGCGAAGTAAGTGGCCTTGCCGACTTCCAGCTTCGGCGCCGAGGCCAGCAGCGCCTGCGTGTAGGGATGGTTGGCGCGCGCGAAGACGGCGTCGGTCGGCGCCGATTCAACGATGCGCCCCAGATACATGATCAGCACGCGATCTGAAATATGCCGCACCACGCCGAGGTCGTGGCTGATGAACAGATAGGTCAGGTCGAGCTCGTCGCGCAGCTTGACGAACAGGTTGAGCACCTGCGCCTGGATCGACACGTCGAGCGCCGCCACCGCCTCGTCGCAGACGAGGAATTTAGGCTTGACGGCAAGTGCACGCGCGATGCCGACGCGGGCGCGCTGGCCGCCGGAAAACTGATGCGGAAAACGGCGCAGCATGTCGCCGCTCAACCCCACGCGTTGCAGCAGGTCGGCAACATAATCCTGCTGCTCGCGCTTGCCGGTGATGCCGTGCACGACCGGCGCTTCGCCGACGATGTCGACCACGCGCAAACGCGGATTGAGCGAGGCGTAGGGATCCTGGAAAATCATCTGGATCGCCAATTGATGCTGGTGCTGGTGCTGGTGCTGGTTCCGGCGCCGTTGCTGCGGCGACAGCGCGTCGAGATCTTCGCCGTGCCACAGACGTTGTCCTTCGGTCAGCCCGTGCAGACCTACCACCATGCGGCCCAGCGTCGATTTTCCGCATCCAGACTCACCGACCAGGCCGACCACTTCACCGGCGTTGATGTGCAGGCTGACGTCGTCGACCGCATGCACGACTTCTTCGCGCAGCACCTTGCCGAATGGCCGCGTGATCAGGTTGGAGGTCTTGGCGGCGCTGTCGAGCGGTTTGACGAAGCGTTTTGAAACGTGGCGCAGTTCCAGCAATGGCGGCATGTTGTCGTGCTCCTGGTTCATGCGGCGCTCCCGGCAAAATCATCGGCCATCGGATGGAAACAGCGCAAGGCGCGGCCGTCGACGATGCGCGTCTCCGGCGTCTGTTCGCATTCAACAGTGGCGTGCGCGCAGCGATCGCGGAAGGCGCAGCCGGACGGCAGCTTCAGCAGCGACGGCGTGCTGCCGGGAATCTGGCGCAGGGCCTGGCCGCGTGGATTGCGCGACGGCGCCGAGGCGATCAGGCCGTGCGTGTAGGGATGGCGTGGGTGGGTCAGCACCCGGGCGACGTCGCCGCTTTCAACGATGCGGCCGGCGTACATCACGCTGACGGTGTCGGCCAACCCGGCGACCACGGAAAGATCGTGGGTGATCCAGATCAGCGCCGTGCCGGATTCACGGCACAGCTTCTGCATCTCGAACAGGATCTGGCCCTGGATGGTGACGTCGAGCGCCGTGGTCGGCTCGTCGCAGATGATCAGGTCCGGCTTGTTGAGCAACGCAATCGCAATGGCGACGCGCTGGCGCATGCCGCCCGAGAACTGATGCGGATAAGCGTTGAGGCGCTCATCCGGCGCAGCGATGCCGACGCGCACCAGCGCGTCGCGCGCCATCGCCAGCGCGGTGTCCTTGCTGACGTCCTGATGCGCGCGCACGGCTTCGATCATCTGGGTGTCAATGCGCAGCACCGGGTTCAGCGTCATCATCGGATCCTGGAAAATCATCGCGATGCGGTTGCCGCGGATGTGGCGCATATCTTCCGCAGGCAGGCTGCGCAGGTCGCGGCCGTTGAAAAGGATGCGACCGCCGGCCACTCGTCCCGGTTCGTCGATCAGGCCCATGATGGAATAACCGGTCATCGATTTTCCGGAACCGGATTCGCCGACCAGTCCCATGACCTCGCCGGGCTCGACGGTGAAGGAAACATCATCCACCGCACGCGCGATGCCGCCGCGCGAGAGGAAATACGTCTGCAGGTTTTCTACTTGCAAGGTGGCGGTCATTGCATGTCTCCCTACTGTCCTTGCAGGCGCGGATTGAGCACGTCGCGCAACTGGTCGGCCACCAGGTTGATCGCTACCACGGTCGCCAGCAACGCCACGCCGGGGAAGAAGCTGATCCAGTATTTTCCCGACATCAGGTATTGGAAGCCGTTGGAGATCAGCAGTCCCAGCGACGGCTCCGTCACCGGCAGGCCGAGCCCGAGGAAGGACAGCGTCGCCTCCAGCGAAATCGCCGACGCCACTTGCAGCGCCGCGATCACGATCAGCGGCGGCAGGCAGTTCGGCAACAGATGGCGGAACATGATGCGCAGCGGCGACAGGCCGAGCAGGCGCGCAGCTTCGATGTATTCCTTCTTGCGCTCCACCAGCGCCGTGCTGCGCGTGGTGCGCGCGTAATACGCCCACTGCACGGTGACCAACGCGATGATGATCTTGTCGACGCCGCGGCCAGTCAACGCCAGCAGGATCAACGCCACCAGGATCGGCGGAAACGCCAGCTGGATATCGGCCACGCGCATGATCAGCGCCTCGATGCGACCGCCTGCATAGCCGGCCAGCAAACCCAGCGACAGGCCGATGGCCAGTGCAATCACCGTGCTGGTGACGCCGACCATGACGGAAATGCGCAAGCCGTACAGGATCGCCGACAGCATGTCGCGGCCCTGGTCGTCGGTGCCGAGCAAGTAGGTGAGGTCGCTTTCCATGGCGGTCTTTCCCGGCTCCAGGCGCGAGTCCATGACGTTGAGGTGCTCGAGGTCATAGGGATTCTGGGGCGAGACCAGCGGTGCGAACAAGGCCGCCAGCAGGATCAGCAGCAGCAATGCGAATCCAAACGTGGCGATGCGGCTGGCGAAGTAGCCTTGCAGGAAACGCGTGAACGGCGTGTCGGCCTGGATGACTTTCCGGATTAGTTTCGAAACCATGTCAGCCCTTTGCTTCCGACGTTTCGGACAGGCGCACGCGCGGATCGAGCAGCGAATACAGCAGGTCGACACACAGATTGATGAGGATGAAGATGACCACGATCAGCGACAGGAAGGCAACGATCACCGGCCGGTCGAGCACGCGGATCGAGTCGATCAGCAGCTTGCCGACGCCGGGCCAGGCGAAGATGGATTCGGTCACGATCGAGAACGCGATGATGGAGCCGAACTGCAGCGCCACCACGGTGACGATCGGAATCAGGATGTTCTTGAGCACGTGCACGCCGATGATGCGGCTGTTGCGCAGGCCCTTGGCGCGCGCGAACTTGATGTAATCCTGCAGCAGCGCTTCCTGGGTGCCGGCGCGCGTGAGGCGGATGATCAGCGCGATGTTGAACAGCGACAGGTTGAGCGCCGGCAGCAGCAAATGCCTCAGTCCGTCCCAGGTCAGGAAGCCGAGCGGGACGCCGAACAACAGCGCCGTCTGGCCGCGTCCACCGGTCGGCAGCCAGCCTAGCTCGACGGCGAACACCATGATCAGCATCAGCCCGACCCAGAAGGTCGGCAGCGAAAAACCGAAGATCGACACCGTCATGACGGTCTTGCCGGCGAAACCCCTGGGCCGCAAGCCCGCCCACAAGCCAAGCGGCAAGCCGACGACGATGGCGATCAGGATGGCGGCCACGGCCAGTTCCAGGGTCGCCGGCAGGCGTTCCAGGATCAGGCCCAGCGCCGGGGTGGCGTAGACGAAGGAACGTCCCATGTCGCCGGCCAGGGCATTCTTGATGAAATAAAAATATTGCACCCATAGCGGCTGGTCCAGGCCGAAGGCGGCGATCACGCGTGCGCGCTCAATCTGGTCGGCGTCGGCGCTGATCAGGATGTCGATGGGATTGCCGATGGCGTAGACGCTGGCGAACACCAGCAACGACATCAGCAGCAACACGGCAAGGCTCTGGACGCAGCGGCGGATTATGAAAACAAGCATTGGCGGTTGGCTGGTGAATGAAAAAACTGCGAAAAGCGAATGGTGCAGAAAACATGCAAGAGAAGCAACTACATTTGTGGAAGCTCCTCAAGCCTGGGAGTAATATAGACGAGACCGCGACAAAAGACTTGTCGTCGCATTCCTCAACATTCCATGTTGAACTGACAATACAGCAGCAAGGTACGCATCATGAAACTCATCGATCCCATCACCAAATTCCACGCCGAGTTGCAAAAGATCCGGCGCGATATCCACGCGCATCCCGAACTGAGCTATGAAGAACAGCGCACCTCCGACGTGGTTGCGCAAAAGCTGACCGAATGGGGCATCCCGGTGGTGCGTGGACTGGGCGTCACCGGCGTGGTCGGCATCATCAAGGGCGGCGACGGTCCGCGCGCGATCGGCTTGCGCGCCGACATGGATGCATTGCCGATGCCGGAGCTGAACACCTTCCCGCACGCGTCCAAAAACGCCGGCAAGATGCACGCCTGCGGTCACGACGGCCACACCGCCATGCTGCTGGGCGCGGCGCATCACTTGTCGCAGCACCGCGATTTCGCCGGCACCGTGTATGTGATTTTCCAACCGGCAGAAGAAGGCGGCCGCGGCGCCGAGCGCATGATCCAGGACGGCCTGTTTGAACAATATCCGATGGACGCCGTGTTCGGCATGCACAACTGGCCAGGCATGAAAGTCGGCACCTTCGGCGTCACGCCGGGCGCGATGATGGCCTCCAGCAACGAATTCGAGGTGATCGTCAAAGGCAAGGGTTCGCATGCGGCGCAGCCGCACAAGTCCATCGACCCGGTGATGACGGCGGTGCAGATTGCGCAGAGCTGGCAGACCATCGTCTCGCGCAACGCCAATCCCAACGATCCGGCGGTGCTGTCGATCACGCAGATCCACGCCGGCAGCGCCACCAACGTCATTCCCGACAATGCCAGCCTGATCGGCACCGTGCGCACCTTCAGCACGCCGGTGCTGGACCTGATCGAGCGTCGCATGCGCGAGATTGCGCAACACACGGCGGCGGCCTTCGACGCCGATGTCGATTTCAACTTCCAGCGCAACTATCCGCCGCTGATCAATCATGCGAAGGAAACCGCGTTCGCCGTGGAAGTCCTGCAGGGCATCGTCGGCGCCGACAATGTCGACGCCACGGTCGAACCGACCATGGGCGCAGAAGATTTTGCCTTCATGCTGCAGCACAAACCCGGCTGCTATGTCTTCATCGGCAACGGCGAAGGCGGCCATCGCGACAGCGGCCATGGCCTCGGCCCATGCAACCTTCACAATCCGAGTTACGACTTCAACGATGATTTGCTGCCGCTCGGCGCGACCTATTGGGTGCGCCTGGCGGAGGCGTTCCTGAAACCACGATAGCATCTTGTTGCGCAAAAAAAAACGGCGGGCCTTCATGGCGCCGCCGTTTTTTATTGCCCGCTTACTTTGCAAGAATCGCTACAGCCTGTTTGCCGTAGTTCACGATGTAACCACCGTTCTCATGCTGCCAGGCGCGCGCGGTCGCTTCGTCGGGAAACCAGTTCTGCTCGAAGTCGCCGAACTGCCCTTGCTCGAAACGATAACGATCCAACACCGCCGTTTCACGAAGATCGATCTCCTGCTTGCAGATGTCCCAGCCGGCGAAACCGAGTTCACGCGCCAGCGTATGCAGGATGTGTTTCAACTGCAGCGTTTCACGCACGTTGTAGAGATCGGTGACGGCGAGCTCCGGCATGAGACCGGCGTCGATCACGCGGCGCAGCACCGGCAAGGCTTTGCTGGGCTGGTCGGCGCGACCGTCGCGCACCAACCGGCGTGCGTGTCGACGCAGGAATTCGCTGTTGCAGCAGGGTTCGCCGGCAGCAGTACGCGATTCAGCGCGCAATTGTTTGAACAGGGGATGGGAAGTAGACCACATAACGTTCCTTTCATATCGACCGTTCTCGCTACGGTCATATCAAGGTTTCAACGTCAGGGCATATCCGAAAAGGAAGGTGCGCGTAACAATGAACAGGTGCGTCAGCTTTCGCGAGACCGGGCCTCCTGTCAGGCCCGGCGCCATTGTAGCGGCGTTTTTACGATGCTGGCAACCGCGATTCGCAAACTATGTTCATCAGCTGTCGTTTCGGGCATGATCACGAGACAAATCATAACAAGGAGAAACAATGAAACTGCTCGCCGACATCCTGGTGGCGCTGATCGCCGCGCTGCACGTCTGGATCCTGGTGCTGGAGATGTTCCTGTGGACCAAGCCGCTGGGGCTGAAGACCTTCCGCCAGTCGCGCGAAGCGGCCGAGGCGTCCAAGGTGCTGGCCGCCAACCAGGGCTTATACAACGGCTTCCTCGCAGCCGGCCTGGCGTGGGGACTGATCTCCGGCGACGGCGCGATCAAACTGTTCTTCGTGGCGTGCGTGCTGGTGGCGGGCATCTACGGCGGCCTCACCGCCAAGCGCTCCATTTTGTATGTGCAGGGACTGCCGGCCTTGCTGGCGTTGCTCGCGCTGCTGGCGGTACGCTAAAGCAGATTTACTGCTGCGGCGACGTTGCCTGTCCGGCCACCGTGGCCTGGCGCAACAGGCGAATGTCGCCGTACCATGCCTCCACTTTTTCTTCGGTGTTATCGGTGTCGGTGAGCACGCCGACGCCGATCAGCCGTCCCGGCTGTTCGCCGTACACCTTCACGTAATCGTCAACGATATTGCGCTGGTAGCTGACCCACTGGCCGACGTTTTTCGCGCCGCTCTCGGCCACCAGCATCTGGATGCGGCCGGTGCGCGTGTTGGCGATGACGGTCTCCCTGGGCGCCTTGTTTTCCCAGATATACATCAGCGTGGCGTACGGAAAGTCATGTCCCGACACCAGCTTCGCAGTGTCGAACAGGATGGTGTCCATGAAGGACAGCTTGTTCTTGTCGCCGTCGAAGGCCAGCACGATGCGCACCGGCGAATCTTCGGTGTCGCGGAAACGGTTGTCGGCGGTCTTGATCAGGGCCGACGTCTTCCAGCTCCAGTTCAGCCAGGGTTGCTTGACCGGATCGATATTGACCTCATGGCGCAGGCCCGACGAGGCCTTGTCGGCGAAGGCGCGCAAGACCGTGCGGTCGCCGTCCTTGACCAGGCCGTATTCGGTCGGCTTCTTCTTGCGCAGGAAGATCAACGGTGTCCAGTCCTTCGGCAGCCCCTGCGCCGGGTTGGTCGAGAACAGCGCGAGCGCTTGGTCCAGCTTGACCTGCTTGGCCACCGGATCATGTTTTTTTTGCGTGTTGGCGCAGGCGGCGAGGATGGCGACCGCGCCGGCCAGCATGGCCAGGCGCAGGGAAGACGGCAGGGCAAATTTGACGACAGACTTCATGGATTCTCGAGGAAATGCTGCGATGGAAAATGGGCGTGCAACTGTTCAGTTTTGCTGACGCAGGATATTGATGAACATCTTGCCGATCGACGACAGGGTGGCGTTTTTGCGGGTGACGATACCATAGTGTTCGATGCGGGTCTTCAGGTGCACGGGCAGGATGCACAGCATCTGCTTGGCCGCGAAGAAGTGTGCGATATCCAGCGGCATCACCGCGACCATGTCCGATTGCGCCAGCAAAGTGACCGTGACGAAGGGCGATGCCGTTTCGATGACATTGGCCGGCACCTTCATCCCCTCCAGCTTGAATTCGTGCTCGATCCAGATGCGCATCGGCATATTGCTGGAGTACAGGATCCATGACGACATCGACAATTCCTGCAGGCGCACCTTTTGCGCGGTTGCCAGCGGATGCTCGAGGCCGGTGACGATGCACATCGGTTCGCCGCGCAGCATTTCGTAGTTGTAGAGCTGCGGCTGCGAACTGACCGAGGAACGTCCCACCATCAGGTCGATGCGCCCCTGGTCCAGCAGCAACAGCTGGCGCGCGCTGGTGTCTTCGGTGATTTCAATCGAGACTTCCGGCTGCACCTCGCGCAGGCGCGTGAGCGCGCGCGTCACCAGCGGCGCGGCGCCCATGATGGTGCCGATCGACAACCTGCCGCCCTGCCCGGTCAGCATGCCTTGCAACTCGTCGCGCAGATTGCCGATGTCGCTCTGGATCAGGCGCGCATAACGGATCACGCAACGACCCAGCTCGGTGGCCTCGATGCCGCGCGTGGAACGGTCGAACAAGGTCACGCCCAGCGCCGACTCCATTTCATGCAGCGCCTTGGTGGCCGCCGGCTGCGTCATATGCATGACTTCGGCCGCCTTGTGCAGCGAACCCTGCTCGTCGAGCGCCGTCAGCAAGGCCACCTGCTTGAAACGCAGGCGGCTGACGATCGCGTTCACCGAGGGTAAAACCGCAGGCGTTTCCTGAGTTGCCTTCAGTTGGTTATCACCCGATGAATTAAGGTCATTAGACATCGTCGTGGAAGCCTCTTATATTTTGTGCAGCAAAAACATAATGCTAACGCATCCATACTCGAGAGGATGTGAATAATTTCATGGAGACATGGGCGAAATTGATCTGAGCGCTGTTGCGTACCGCAGCGGCACGCAATCGATTCGACCTGCCGGCGCCTATGCTGCGCCACAGCATCCGATGTGCGCGGCGCCATCGCCGATGTCTCCCTATCAACATCGGAGACAACGTGAGACTGATTCAATTCGAAGACCGCCAGGGCAGCCGCAAAGTCGGCATCGTGTGCGGCAAGGCCATCAACGTGGTTTCCCAGGTAAGCACCATGCACGAGCTGGCCCTGCTGGCGATTGCCGAAGGCAATTCGCTGGAGCGCCAGGCGCAACTGCTCAACAGCAATACCCAGGAAGATTACGCCGCCATCCTGAAGGAAAACCGTATCCTGGCGCCGCTGGATCATCAGGATCCGGCGCACTGCCTGGTATCCGGCACCGGCCTGACCCATCTGGGCAGCGCGTCCACGCGCGACAAGATGCACCAGAAGCTGGATGACGACGAAAGCGCCATGACCGACACCATGCGCATGTTCAAGTGGGGCTTGGAAGGCGGACGCCCGGGTCGTGGCAAGGTCGGTGCGCAACCCGAATGGTTCTACAAGGGCGACGGCGATATCGTGGTCAACCCGGGCGCCCCCTTCCCGATGCCGGAGTTTGCCGAAGACGCCGGCGAAGAACCGGAGCTGACCGGCCTGTACATCATCGGCGACGACGGCCAGCCGCATCGCCTCGGTTTCGCCATCGGCAACGAGTTTTCGGACCACGTGGTGGAGCGCAAGAATTACCTGTACCTGGCGCACTCGAAGCTGCGCTATTGCTCCTTCGGCCCGGAACTGCTGGTCGGCGAATTACCGGCCAACCTGGTCGGCATGAGCCGCATCCGCCGCGACGGCCGCGTCATCTGGGAGAAGGAATTCCTGTCCGGCCAGGACAACATGTGCCACGCCATCGAGAACCTGGAGTACCACCACTTCAAGTACAACCAGTTCCTGCGTCCCGGCGACATCCACGTGCATTTCTTCGGCACCGCGACGCTGTCGTTTGCCGACGGCGTACGTACCCAGTTGGGCGACACCTTCGAAATCAGCCTGCCGGATTTCGGCGAACCATTGGTCAACGGCATCGCGCGCGAACAGTCGCGCATTGCCATCGACGGCATCAAAGTACTTTGATCGACAAGTAGCAAGTTTCAGGAATATCGTCGTTACCGAAAGAAAAGCGCCCACCAAGAGGCGATTGCCGATACGCTCGGCGGACCGGATACCGATCCGCCGAGCGTATCAATAATGAATTGTCCTGAGTAGCGGACCTCCCGGTCCGGCCAGGCCTCAGCAAGGAGACCCAGCAATGCCATCACACTTCCATCCGACGTGCGCAATCAGGACGACCGTGTCCACGCCGGCGTCCGTTGTTTCATCTGTCCTTCCATCCTTGCTTTGGATCCCCGCCTGATTCCGCGGCTTCCCGGAATCAGCCGCCGTCCCGAAGACTTCTGGAGACTTCATGCATTACACCTTTGATTTCATGAGCGTGTTCGTCAACTGGCCCCGTCTGCTCGAAGGCGCCTGGCTGACGATACAGTTATCCGCGCTCTCCATCGTATTGGGATTCGTGGTCGGCACGCTCTGCGCCATCGCCTTCAAGAGCAAGAGCTGGCTACTGCAAGCGCTGGTCAAAACCTATGTCGAGATCATCCGCAATACGCCGCTGCTGGTGCAGGTGTTCCTGGTCTATTTCGGCCTGGCCAGCATCGGTTTGCGGCTGACTGCGGAAACCGCTGCCGTGATCGCGCTGACCGTCAACGTCGGCGCCTACACCGCGGAGATCATGCGCGCCGGCATCAATTCCATCCATCCCGGCCAGATCGAAGCGGCCGAATGCCTGGGCATGTCGAAGTTCCATGTCTACTGGCACGTGGTGCTGCTGCCTGCGGTGGAACGCGTTTATCCCTCGCTGACCAGCCAGTTCATCCTGTTGATGCTGGCGTCGAGCATCACGTCGCAGATCTCTGCCGAAGAACTGACCGCCACCGCCAACCTGGTGCAATCGGAAACCTTCCGCAGCTTTGAAGTGTATGTGGTGATCGCCGTTGCCTACCTGGCCTTGTCCTTCCTGTTCCGCGCCGCGTTCTGGCTGGTCGGTAAGACAGCGTTTGTGCGCAAGCGCAAGCTCGGCACCAATTTGTAAGGAGACCGCGTGACCTCATTTACCTTTTTACATGTCGAATACCTGCTGCAGGCGGCGGTCTGGACCATCGTCCTGTCGCTGGTGGCGTTCGTCTTCGGCGGCGTCGCCGGTTTCGTGATCGCGCTGTGGCGCGTATCGCCCAACAAGACGCTGCGCGCCATCGCCAGTTGGTACATCCAGATCGTCCAGGGCATCCCGCTGCTGGTGATCCTGTTCGTGGCCTACTTCGGCCTGGCGATCGCGGGATTCAAGCTGTCGCCGCTGGTGGCTGCCGGGATTTCGTTTGCGGTGTATTGCGCCGCGTTCCTCGGCGAGATCTGGCGCGGCTGCATCCAGGCAGTGCCGAAAACGCAGTGGGAAGCCTCCGAATGCCTGGGCTTCAACCGCTTCGAGCAATTGCAGAAAGTGATCCTGCCGCAGGCATTCAAAATCGCCATCCCGCCGACCGTCGGCTTCATGGTGCAGATCGTCAAGAACACCTCGCTGGCCTCGGTGATCGGCTTCGTCGATTTGTCGCGCGCCGGCCAGATCATCAACAACTCGACTTTCCAGCCGTTCACCGTGTTCGGTTGCGTGGCCCTGATTTATTTTTGTCTCTGCTATCCGCTGTCGGCGCTGAGCAAGCACTTTGAAAGGAAATTGAATGTCAGCAATCGTTAGCATCAACAATCTGCACAAAAGCTTCGGCACGAACAAGGTGTTGAACGGCGTCTCGCTGGATGTGCAGAAGGGCCAGATGGTTGCGATCATCGGCCGCAGCGGATCGGGCAAGAGCACCTTGCTGCGTTGCCTCAACGGGCTCGAACGCATCGACTCCGGCGACATCAACGTCTGCGGCCATGACATCCATCATCCGGACAAGCTCAACCTGCGTGAACTGCGCAAGCAGGTCGGCATCGTGTTCCAGAGCTACAACCTGTTCCCGCACGTGACTGTGGAGCGCAACATTACGCTGGCGCTGACCACCATCAAGAAGATGGCGACAGCAGAAGCGAAAAAAATCGCGCACAATGTGCTGACGCTGGTCGGACTGGAAGCCAAGAAGGAGGCCTATCCGGAGCAACTTTCCGGCGGCCAGGCGCAGCGCGTGGCGATTGCCCGCTCGCTGGCGATGGCGCCGGAACTGATGCTGTTCGACGAAGTGACGTCGGCGCTCGATCCGGAACTGACCGGCGAAGTATTGAAGGTCATGGAAGACCTGTCCAAGCAGGGCATGACCATGGTGCTGGTTACGCATGAAATGGCGTTCGCACGCAAACTGGCCGATGTGCTGGTGTTCATGCATCAGGGGAAAGTCTGGGAGATGGGGCCTCCGGACGAGCTGTTCACCAATCCCAAGACCGCTGAACTGGCGAAGTTCGTCAGCAGCGAGTTGTAATTTGTAAAATTTGCTTCACCACTTTGCAGTCAAAATCGATACCTCAGGAGACAACATGAAAACTTTATCCAATTTCACCAAAAAAGCCGCTGCCGTCATGCTCGGCCTGGCCTGCTTCGCCCAGGTGGCCCATGCCGACACGCTGGCCGACATCAAGGCGCGCAAGAAAGTGTTGATCGCCGTCGACCTCGGCGCGCCACCGTTCGGCATGACCAACGCCAAGCTGGAGCCGCAGGGCTCGGACGTGGAAACTGCACGCGCGCTGGCCAAGGACTTGGGTGTGGAACTGGAAATCGTGCAAGTCACCGGCCCCAACCGCGTGCCTTTCCTGATGACCGGCAAGGCCGACATGGTCATCGCCACGTTCAGCATCACGCCTGAGCGCGCCAAGGTCATCAGCTTCACGCATCCGTACGGCGCCTCGCAATTCGTCGTTGCCGCGCCGAAGGGTACCGCGATCAAGAGCCTGGCCGACCTGAACGGCAAGCGTATCGCCGTCGTGCGCGGCAATATGCAGGATTCCCTGCTGACGCCGCTGGCGCCGAAGGGCGCCACCATCGTGCGCTTTGACGACGATGCCACCGTAACTGCCGCCGTCGTGTCGGGCCAGGTCGACGGTCTGTGCACACCAAATGCGCTGGCGGCCGCGATCGCTCGCCAGAATCCATCGAAGGGACTGGAAACCAAGTTCGCAATCAAGGACATCCCCTACGCGATCGGCATCCGCCAAAACGAACCCGAACTGCAAAAATGGCTGAACACCTGGGTCGACACCAATACCAAGAACGGTCGCCTCGGTCAGATCTATCAGCAATGGGTCGGCACGCCGATGCCTGACCTGGCGCAATTTGCAGCGAAGTAGACCACGTATTGCGTGAGCAGCAACATGCACCACGGCCGGCGTCACCGTTCACCAGTGCGCCGGCCGGCATCACGCTCTCTGTTCATTCTCTGTTGCCGATAGCCGACATTTGCCGATTTTTACCGAGATCATCATGAAACCTATTTCTCCCGTCATCCGATTGAATCCTGTCGATGATGTTGTCATTGCGCGCCGCCAGCTGATCACCGGCACCATTCTCGAAGAAGAGAACGGCCTGCGGGTCGCGGCGCTGATCCCTGCCGGGCACAAGATGGCGACCCGCGCCATCGCCGTCGGCCAGCCGATCAAGCGCTATGGACAAATCATCGGCACCGCCAGCCAAGCCATCGAGCCAGGTCAGCACGTGCACACGCACAACCTGGCCATGGCGGAGTTTTCGCGCGAGCACTCCTTCGGCGCCGACTTCAAGCCGGTCGATTACGTCGACACGCCTGCCACTTTCCTCGGCATCAAGCGCCCGGACGGACGTGTCGCTACGCGCAACTACATCGGCGTGCTGACCTCGGTGAACTGCTCGGCCACCGCCGCACGCGCGATTGCGGATTACTTCCGCCGCGACATCCATCCGGAAGCGCTGGCTGATTTCCCCAACGTCGACGGCATTGTCGCGCTGACCCACGGCCTCGGCTGTGCGGTCGACTCGGAAGGCGAACCGCTGGCGATGCTGCGCCGAACGCTGGCCGGCTATGCCAAGCATCCGAACTTCGCCGCCGTGCTGATTGTCGGCCTCGGTTGCGAGACGAATCAAATCTCGGGCTTGCTGGAAGCGCACAACCTGAAGGAGAACGAGTACTTCCACACCTTCACGATCCAGAGCACCGGCGGCACCGCCAAGACGGTCGCGCTGGGCATCGAGAAGATCAAGAAGATGCTGCCCAAGGCCAACGACATCAAACGTGAACCGGTTCCCGCCAGCCACCTGACGCTGGGCCTGCAATGCGGCGGCTCGGATGGTTATTCGGGTATCACCGCCAATCCGGCGCTGGGCGCGGCAGTCGACTTGCTGGTCAAGCACGGCGGCACTGCGATCCTGTCGGAGACGCCGGAAATCTATGGCGCTGAACACTTGCTGACGCGTCGCGCAGTGTCGTCGGAAGTCGGCGAAAAGCTGCTGGCGCGCATCGCATGGTGGGAAGAATACTGCGCCAAGAACGGCGCCGAGATGAATAACAATCCATCCGCCGGCAACAAGGCGGGCGGCTTGACGACCATCCTGGAAAAATCGCTGGGCGCGGTCGCCAAGGGCGGCACCTCCAATCTGATGGACGTTTACAAGTATGCGGAGACGGTGACGGCCAAGGGCTTCGTCTTCATGGACACGCCCGGCTACGATCCCATCTCCGCAACCGGGCAAGTCGCCGGCGGCGCCAACATGATCTGCTTCACCACCGGCCGCGGTTCGGCCTATGGCTGCGCGCCGTCGCCGTCGCTGAAACTGGCGACCAACACGGCGTTGTGGCAACGCCAGGAAGAAGACATGGACATCAACTGTGGTGAAATCGCCGACGGTCTGGCCACGCCGCAGGAAATCGGCGCCAAGTTCTTCCAGATGATCCTTGACACCGCCTCGGGCAAGAAGACCAAGAGCGAATTGCATGGCTACGGCCAGGATGAATTCGTGCCTTGGCATATCGGCGTCTATACCTGATCGTTCCGCCTCCTTGCTGCCGCCGGTGTCTGTTGTTGCCGGCGGCGGTTTTTACGTCGAGGGGTTGCGACATGCTCCAAGCAATTTCGACAGCGCATCTTGAAGCATTTCTCAGTATCTCGTTCCCGTTTCAGTATTTTCTCTGACATTCATTTGGAGCACGCATGACACACGCATTCACGGCGCAGGCGCATTTGCCTGAAGATCACCAGCAAGCAACGCTGGTTGGCCGCATCTGGCAACCGGGCGTCGGCCCGGTCCTGGTCAAGGTGCAGGCCGACGGCGTGTACGACCTGACCGCCGTCGCAGCGACCTCGAGCCAACTGCTTGAGCTCGACAATCCTGCCGCAGCAGTCGCGCAAGCCAAGGCGCCGCGCCTGGCATCGCTGGAAGACCTGCTGGCCAACGCCGACGTCGCCACGCGCGATACGTCGCGTCCGTGGCTGCTGGCGCCGATCGACCTGCAGGCGGTCAAGGCCAGCGGCGTGACTTTCGTTGCCAGCATGCTCGAGCGCGTGATCGAAGAACAGGCGCGCGGCGACGCCGGCAGAGCGGAATCGGTACGCAAGGCGATCACCGCCGTGATCGGCGACAACCTGTCGAGCGTGGTACCGGGTTCCGACGGCGCCGCCAAACTCAAGGAAGTGCTGCTGGAACAAGGCGTCTGGTCGCAATACCTGGAAGTCGGCATCGGCCCCGACGCCGAGATCTTCACCAAGGCGCAGCCGCTCTCTTCCGTCGGCCTGGGCGACGAAGTCGGCATCCATCCGAAGTCGGTCTGGAACAATCCTGAACCGGAGATCGTGCTGGTCGTGAACAGCCGCGGCGTAACGCTGGGCGCGACACTTGGCAACGACGTCAACCTGCGCGACTTCGAAGGCCGCTCCGCCCTGCTGCTGGGCAAAGCCAAAGACAACAACGCGTCGTGCGCAGTCGGGCCTTTCATTCGCCTGTTCGATGCAAACTTTTCAATTGACGATGTGCGCCGTGCCGAACTTACAATGCGGGTAGACGGTACGGAAGGCTTTACGCTCAAGGGCAGCAGTTCGATGTCGATGATCAGCCGCGATCCGCTGAACCTGGTGGAACACGCCATCGGCCCGAATCACCAGTATCCGGACGGCCTGGTGCTGTTCCTCGGCACCATGTTTGCGCCGACGCAGGACCGCTTCGGACCGGGACAGGGCTTCACCCACCAGGTCGCCGACGTGGTCACGATCGCGACGCCGAAGCTGGGCGCGCTGGTGAACAAGGTCAACTTTACCGACAAGGTGGCGCCATGGACATTCGGTCTGACGGCGCTGCTCAAGAATCTCGCACAACGAAAACTCATTTAAAGGAAATACCATGTCGCAATCCTCTGGACGCCTGGCCGGCAAAACCGTACTGATCACAGCCGCCGCGCAAGGCATCGGCCGTGCTTCGGTCGATCTGTTTGCACGCGAAGGTGCGCGCGTCATCGCGACCGACATCAGCAAGCAGCATCTGGATGAACTGGCCGGCATCGCCAACGTCGAAACGCACCTGCTGGACGTGACCGACGACGCCGCGATCAAGGCGCTGGTGGCCAAGGTCGGCGCGGTCGACGTGCTGTTCAATTGCGCAGGCTACGTTGCCGCCGGCAACATCCTGGATTGCGACGACAAGGCTTGGGACTTCTCCTTCAACCTGAACGCCAAGGCCATGTTCCACACCATCCGTGCGGTGTTGCCCGGTATGCTGGCGAAGAAGTCCGGTTCGATCGTCAACATCGCGTCCGCAGCATCGAGCGTCAAGGGCGTGGCGAATCGCTTTGCGTATGGCGCCAGCAAAGCAGCTGTGGTCGGCCTGACCAAGTCGGTTGCAGCCGACTTCGTGGCGCAAGGCGTGCGCTGCAATGCGATCTGCCCGGGCACCATCGAGTCGCCGTCGCTGAACCAACGCATCACCACGCAAGCCAAGGAAACCGGCAAGAGCGAAGCGGAAGTGCGTCAGGCTTTCGTCGGCCGTCAACCGATGGGACGCATCGGCAAGGCCGAGGAAGTCGCCGCATTGGCACTGTACCTGGCGTCGGAAGAGTCGGCATTCACTACCGGCGCAATCCACATGATCGACGGTGGGTGGTCGAACTGATCACGGCAAGAATTGATGCGGCGATGTAGTTTGCTACATCGCGCGGTTGATGCCCTCGCAGCCCCTGCCGATCCCGGATCGCAGGGGCTGCGGTGTTTTTGGCGGCACGCCTGCGCTGTCGATGCGTCGCTTTTTATTTGCGTTTCCGGTATCTGCGGCGTTATTCGTCCTGCCGGAATGGGCATAATGCAGTTCTTGTTTATCTGAAACTGCGAATCCAATTCTTATGTCCTCACACCCAATCCAGATCGTCTTCGACCAGCCAATGCAACTCGGTGAGTGCCCTTTGTGGCACGCCGAGGAAGGTGCGCTGTACTGGATCGACATTCCCGGCCAGGCGGTGCATCGTCTGCATGAGAGCAGCAAGACGCACCGCAGCTGGCCCATGCCGGGAGAGCCGGGATGCATCGCCATCCACGCGGACGGCGGCTTGCTGGTGGCGTTGCGCGATGGCCTGTTCCGCCTCGATACCCAAAGCGGTGACCTGGTTCGGTTGCACGATGCCCCTTACGACGTCAGCAAGCTGCGTTTTAACGATGGCCGCTGCGATGCAATGGGGCGGTTCTGGGCGGGGACGATTTACGAGCCGCGCGATCGGGAGCTCGGCAGCTTGTTCTGTTTCGACCATGGAAAATTACGCGATGCGGCGCATCCGGTAACCACCTCCAACGGCGTGGCGTTCAGCACCGACAAGGGTACGATGTTCCATTCGAACACGCCTGCCCATCGGATTGATGCCTATGATTTCAATCTCGCCAACGGCACGACCAGCAACAAACGACTGTTCAAGCAATTCGATGCGGACAAGACAGCGCCGGATTACGGCGGTCGCCCCGATGGCGCCGCAGTCGACAGCGAGAACGCCTATTGGTGCGCCATGTTTGAAGGCGCACGTGTGCTGCGGCTTTCTGCGACCGGCGACATTCTGCAGGAGATCAACGTGCCTGCGCGCTGTCCGACGATGATTGCCTTTGGCGGCGACGATTTGCGCACGCTCTACATCACGACGGGGAAAAAGGGGCGCAGCGAAGCCGAGCTGGCGCTGTACCCTCATTCGGGCTGCGTGCTATCGGTACGCGTGGATGTCGCCGGTCTGCCGGAATTCGCTTATCAGGGATGAGTTGCGGGGGATGCTGTGTGTCGTGGATCGGATTGCAGATGACGATTTTCTTTTCCATGCTTGCGGGCCGCGGGTTTGTCTGACGCGAATCGCATTGGCAGTTTGCCAATGAATTGGGCGCATTCTGAACCTGCGCCTGCAAAGCTGTTTAATTTCAGCGACAATCACGGTCACGCTTGTTCCAAGACTTGCTTTCTTTTCTAGTTGTTATGAGAAAATAGCTTCAAGTGTTTGCGGATGATGATCCCTCTCCGCACAAGCGATTCCCATTTCGATATTCAACAATATTTACTCTAGCGAAAACTCCATGTCGATGAAAAAATTTGCCCTGAAACTCACTGTCGCCGCCGTCGCTCTGATCGGCCTGCAAACCGCCAGCTACGCGGTTGATTCCGTGTCCGTCGAAGCCGGCGCCGGCTCCAAGGTTCAGATGCTGCGCCTGGGTGCACAATGGGATTGGAAGAACACAGCCTGGTGGCAATCGAATGGCACCCATATCGGCGGTTACTGGGATCTGACGGTCGCAGAGTGGCATCAAAAGCGTTACAACAATACCGACTCCAGCAAGAATTTCACCGACATCGGCTTCACTCCAGTGTTCCGTTTCCAACGCGATGACAAGAAGGGTTTCTACGGCGAAGCCGGCATCGGCGTTCACCTGTTCTCGTCGCTGTACAACAATGACACCAAGAAGCTGTCGACTGCCTTCCAGTTCGGCGACCACCTCGGCACCGGTTACGTGTTTGCGAACGGCCTGGACATCGGCCTGAAGCTGCAACACTTCTCGAACGGCGGCATCAAGCAGCCAAACGGCGGCGTGAATTTTGCGGTTCTCAAAGCGGCTTACCGCTTCTGATTGCTGAAACGGCTGTCGATGGGAGTCGCCATCAGCGATATCTCTGACGGTACGAATAAAGAAACCGGCCACTGGCCGGTTTTTTTACGTCTAGAGGATTGCAGGAGATGGTTGTCCAGGAGTTCAGCAGGAAGTTGCCCCGACTGAGCGGAGAATACGGAGCGGATCATGGACAGCTGGCAATGTCGCTGACGACAATTTCTGATCGTTTATTGCTGGTGATGGTCTCATCGATCCAAACCGAGAGGGAAAGACGCCTGAGATTTCTGGGTAACGGCGAATTTGGGCGTTACGAAGGAAGGCAAGGCGGTGAGTACGGGCCAGTTGCCTCTGATCAGATCAGGAGCGCATGAGGGGGCTGGCGATGTGCGTCGTTTATTTGGCAGGGTACTGGCGTGCTTGATTCGGATCATGAGCGTGGAGGCACAGTGTTCCTGGGCCATCATCGGAGATGTGGGGAGGTTATCCGGCACGAA
>Ga0308165_1001210_pt1 | contig 37794 bp, 43 predicted proteins | sample PhyWR2_FD_201032 | JGI IMG/M metagenome (GOLD analysis project Ga0308165, IMG submission 201032) | Phyllosphere microbial communities from UC Gill Tract Community Farm, Albany, California, United States - DLSLW.R2 | ecosystem: Host-associated > Plants > Phyllosphere > Unclassified | place: USA...
GGTCAGCCCGGACTCGGCCCCGGCATCGATCACGAACAACTGGCCGGCCGTGGCCAAGCCGACCACCTACAACGACGGCGGCTGGACCTACGGCAACCCAAACACGGTCCGCTGGTACTGGACCGCCGCCGTCTGCCCGGCCGGAACCAGCGCCCAGTACATTGCAGCTCCCTGGCGGATGGACGCCGGGTTCTTCAACGGCTGGACCGCTCCGTTCTCGGCGACCTACTATGACCAGTCGACCTGGTACCAGGGCTACGACTACAGCGTCGATATGCAGGCCCGCTGCTGGTCATCGGTCACCGGTTCGGCCAGCGGCTACGTCTACGCCAACGGCCCTGCGTTCACCCGCAACGTCGACAATCCCGCGGCGATCCGCTTCGACATGTGGCAGAACGGCACCCGTGACCTGGTGACGAACCCGTACACCTACTGCGGCGGCGGCGCTTCGCTGTACGAATGGATCGTCGAAGCCAGCTGGGACGTCATCTGGATTGGCGGCCCGCGCAACGGCTACACGGGGTGGTACATGAACCAGCCGGGCTGGTACGACTCGGGCTGGGGCGTTGTCACCAGCCACATCACCAGCCCCTGGAACTTCCCGCGAGGCTCGCGCTTCACCGTCAGGGCCGCCGCCCAGTGCAAGGCCCCGACGGGACGAGCCAGTGGAGTCATTCAGCAGGACAGCCCGTTGTGGACGTGGTGGTGATGGAAGGACGTAAGCGCATGGCAGGCAAGAAGAAGTGGATCGCCGTCGCAACGGTGGCGGCGATCCTCGGGGCCGGCGGCGGTATCGCCGCGGTCGCGGGCTCGACGCCGGCGGCCCCGACGCACGAGCAGACCCTGGAACGCACGGAGAAGAAGTTCGGCAAGCCCCCGGTCATGCCGACGACGCCCGCGTCCCCCCAGGAGAACCCGGGCGAACCACCGGCATCCCTACCGGCGGCCGAGGCCCTGAAGGCAACCCTGCAGGAGTCCCCGGAACACGCCGAGTGGCAGAAGGCCGAGCTGCAGAAGCAGCAGGACACTCTAGCCAAGCTCGCACCGTCTCCGATGCCCACGGGCCACGACTCGTTCGTCTCCGCCGGCAAGGCACCGTAGGACTCCTGCCCGAGCAAAAAAGAAAGCCCCTCCCGGGTAACCCGGGAGGGGCTTCTTGCTGTTCAATGAGTGGACGGCCAGCGCCCATCGTGACGCTCTGGTGAGCGGGGCTCTCCATCCGTGACGACGAGCTCGACGTCGACCGATGGTGCGAACTTCTCGTCGAGCCGGATGCTGTAACGGTCGTGGCTGACCTGGTTGATAGCACCAATCAGCTTGGATCCGAGACCAGGGATGCTGATCACGTCGCCGCGCTTCAAGGTCAGGGCGGAGCAATACTCTCTACGGGTGGATGCGACGTCGGCGTCGCCGTGCTCTTCAGGCGTGCTGTTCATGGTGTCCTCCTCGTTCCTCAAGGAACCCTACTTGTGGGAGCGGTGCAGGCGTGTGGCCATGCGCAGGGCGAGCAGCGCGGTGATGAGGATGAGTGCGGTGTAGTGGAGCATGGAAGCCTCCTTTCAGGGGCGGTGGTTGGTCAGTCGCAGTCGCAGGGGCCGACGAGCCAGCACGACGGGCACGGCGTCTTGCCGGCCAGGGCATCCAGCTCCGTCTCCGGGCAGTCTGCATGCATGTACTCGCTGTCGAGGTTCCGGATGATCTCCTCGCCGGCCAGGATGGGGCCCAGGCAAGCGCTGCAGGTCCCGGAGCTGAACTGGGCGCGGAAGGTGCTCACGCCGCGGTCTCCGCTTCGCCGGGGAACAAGTGCGGGAACCCCCAGTTGGAGGCGCGGGGAAACTCGGTGGCTGCGTCAGTGTCCACCAGCACTGCACCGCCGCCGATGCGACGGAAGTCCGGGCTCATCTCCATGTCCGAGGGGACGATGGCGTTGACCGGCACTGCCCAGGCCTCGATGGTGTAGTACTTGCCGGTGTCCTTGAACAACGTCACGGTGGCTGTGCGGGTGCAGGCTGCTTGAGCAGCCCCTCCGAGGTCGGCTTCGAGCTCGACCACGGTGTTGTTGCGGGGTGTGTCAGCACGGAAGCTGCGCACGACCCCCAGGGTGCGCAGTGCGCTGAGGGCACCACCGACCGCAGGGATGATGCCCTTGTCGCGCACATCGGCGCGGACATCCAGCAGCCGGACCTCGTTGTGGGCCAGGCAGCCATTCAGGCCGCTGAGCTGAATCACGATCTCGCGGGTCTCGGGGTCGACGAGGTCGAGCTGACGCTTCTCGGTGTCCCAGACAAGGGTGCCGGCATAGGTCTTGTGCACGATCTCGGCCTTGACGATGGTGGTTCCCTCCATGGGAACGGCGGTACGCAGGGGCAGGCGGACGTTCTCGCGCGTGACGATGGTCATGATTTCGAGGCTCCTTCAGGAGATTGGTGAGGGGAAGTTGCTGAGTCACCGGGTCACCCGGTCGCAGCTGTGCTGCCGACCTGCTCCCGAAGAAAGAACCCCGCAGCGCTCTGCACGAGCGCCACGGGGTTCAGTTGAGGTCTATCCGAAGACGATCTCTCCGAACATGGCCTGCTGGACTGTCATGTCAGCGACCTCGGCGTCGAAGGCCAGGTCGCCGTCGGCGATCTCGCGCATCTGCCAGTCGGGCAGCCGGTCCTGCTGGGCCAGGGTGTTGAAGGCGTCCCGGATCTCATCGAAGGTGATGGTCTTGTCCGTCGGTGTCTCGTCGTCGGGCAGCTCTTCGCTTCGCTCGATGACACGGTAGGTCTTGGCTTCTTTGTCGACGGTGGCGCTGGCAGCCCAGTACCCGATTCCTGTGCCCGCGCAGTCGAGCAGGTCGGTGACGTTCTCGTCGGTCAGGCGGATCTTCTTGGGCTGGGGCGTGGTTTCGGTGCTCATGACGGGCGGTTCTCGCTCTCTGAGGTGGGTTCGGGCTTGATCTTGCGGACGTGCTTGACCCGGCCGCGGTACTGGCCGCCGTCGAGGGCGGTCACGACACCGACGGTCCAGGTGTTGTTGTGGGGCGTGGGAGGGCACAAGACCGGGTCGCCAACGGTTACGGCGAAGTTGCAGCCGTAGACCAGTTCCAGCGTCGTCTCACGCCCGAACCGTGCCAGCTCCGGAAGGTCCAGCAGCACGGTGATGCGGTTCTTCTCGGGCACCTTGGCGGTGGAGAGTTCGATGACCGTGAAGTTCTTCGCGATCTCCTCGAACTGCCTGTCCACCTCAGCGTCCGGGGACGCCGGCCTCTCGGGAGCAAGAGGCGCGGCTTCCCGTCTGCGGATTTCAGTCAGCAGGGTCATGATTAGCCCCGGAGTACCAGGCAGCCGCCGCTCTCGGCGACGGTGCTGACCATCCCGCGCAGCTCCCGGTGGACCTGGGCCTGATCGAGCACGAAGGGGAACTTCTTGAAGGCGTCGTCCAGGCGCTTGCAGGCGTCCGGGCCGATCATCCCGTCGACGTCGTCGAAGTGGACAAGGTCGAAGAACGGCGCATCCTCGGTAAAAACCGGGCTGAACTCCATGAGCTCGTCGCGGTACACGGTGAGGCGGGAGCTCGACATATCGAAGGTGCTTCCGACGCAATCTCCCAGGCGGTACCAGTAGGCCCCGAGGCAGCCCTGTTCGAGGGGATCCTCGTCGTGGCCGCCGGGGAGGCCGTCCATGGCGTGCGGGTACCGGCTGGGTGTGTAGGCCCGGGTGATGCTCTGGTCCGTCGGGACGCCGTCGGCATCGAGTTCCGGTGCGGTGTCGGCGGGGAGTGCGGTGACGGTTTTGAATCCAAAGATCTGGACGCCCATGGCTGTGTTCTCTTCTTTCTGATGTGGGTGTGGTGTTACTGCTGGGTGATTTCCTGGTGGCCGGCGCGGTCGCCGGCGGGGGAGTGTTTCGGGTGATCGCAGGGCAACGTGATGACGCCGGCGTCGATCGCGTCCTGCAGGGTGAAGACGCCGTCCCCGAGGGGCGCGTAGGCATCCCTGATCTCGTCGATCCGGTAGCCGTCAGCGTCGGCGTAGATGGTCTCGGTGAAGGCGGACCTGCCGCTGCAGGCCAGGGTCCATCCCTGGAGCTGGGCGCAGAGGAAGTGCAGCTTGGCGACGAACATCTCGACGCCGTCGCGGTCGGCAGCGATGACGAAGGCCGCGGCGATGTCCAGCACGGTGGCTATCCGCGGCTCCGCAGGCTTGGGTCCTGCAGGCCCGGCCAGCAGCTCAGCACGGCCGTACCGGGTGGCGCATCCAGCGCACTCATTGGAGCGCCGCGGACGGTTTCCACTGCCGTACTCGTGGTAGCCGAACTCGTCGCCGGCCAATGCCGTGTGCGTCAGGTAGACATCCCCCGGCTGGATTGCACCCGCGCGGGCGCAGCCGTCGCAGCGGTGCGCCTTGCGAGCCTTTCGGCGGACGGTGACGCTCACGGCGCAACCCGGGGGCCGATGAGTCCGGCCTTGGTGGCGCTCTCGATGGTGAGGGGCTGTGCGAGGGCTTCCTCAATGGCCGAGCGGAGGGTGCGCTGCGTGCCGCGGCGGAGTTGGTACTCGGGCATCGAGATTCGGTAGCCGCCGACAGGGTAGCTCGGGTGGTCCGATGCGACCACGATGCAGTCCCAGCTGCGGTTGTAGCGGCGACGGGGCTGGGCCGCGTCTTCCGGTGCGCCGTAGTGGTGGCTCTGGAAGGGAACGACAACGATGGTGTGCTTCGGGTCGCCGGTGAGATGCGGGACCTCGATCATCAGATCCTGAATGTTGCCGTGGATGTTGACGGTCATCGAGCTCAGCGCGTGGTTGGTCGAGCCCTCGGGGGCCTCGGCCAGGCGGGCCGCTTCTGCTTCGGGAGTTTCCCTGTTGGTCTTGAAAGCCATGGTCTCGGGTCTCTTTTCCGGTGTGGTGGGCGAGTGAAGTTTCTAGTCACGGGGTATCCCGGTCGCAGCTCTGCTGCCGACCTGAGCAGTGAAGAAAGAACCCCGTGGCGCTCGGCAAGAGCGCCACGGGGTTCCGCCGGCGAAAGCCGGATTACTCAGCGTCTTCGCGCTCGATCATGAGGCGCATGATGCGCACCTCATGCCGGAGGGGGCTGGTCACCCGGGCCCAGACGCTTCGGACGGTTCGGAGCCTAGAGCGCAGCATGCTGCAGCTCCCTGGGTGAAATGGCGCCGTTCGCCGCGGCCAGGATCAATGCCTCCAGGACCGGCTCCAGGGAGTCGGGGATCGTGGCGACACGGTAGTTCAGGAGCTCGTGCTCCCGGACGTTCTCGGCCGCGGCGCTGACGGCCGCCGGAGCGTTGCGGGTTTCGGAGACCTTTTCGGCGGCACTGGTGAGCCGCCGGCCGGCAGCGAGCATGTGGCGGGCCCTGGTAATTGCCTGCTCGGTGGTGAGCGGCGCGGGCAGGTTCTTGGGCATGGTTGTGTGTGCTTCTTTCTCTGTGAGGGGAGTGTGGTGGCAGGTGGCTAGGCGCTGGCCGGGTACTGGCCGGCGATGATGGCTGCCAAGGTGGAGGGGGAGTATTTTTTCTCGAAGTCCGGGTCACCATCGCTCAGGAAGATCGGGTGCAGCACCAAGGCGGCGGCCAGTTGGTGAAGCTCGCGCACCCGCAGGGGAGGTTCGTCGCCGCTAGTGGACGTGATTTCGACCCACCGGTCGTAGCTCAACCCGCTACTGGTCTGGACCTGCGTCTCGGTGACGCCGTGCTGGTTCAGGACTTCGAGGGCCTTGCGGATCCGTCCGAGTCTCGTTTCCTGCTCGGCTTCCTTGGCAGCGTGGGACTTCGCTTCGATGGCAAGCGCTTCCTTGACGGCGCTGCCGTCGAGGATCGCCTCGTACACGGCGTCGGCCCGGACGTGGTCGCCGTCGCGCAGCACCGCAAGGGTCTTGCGGAGGGCATCGGCGATGTCGCCGTAGACCCCGGACTGTGGAGCGGTTTCTTCGATGTCGTTCGCTGCCCGTCGGGCCTCATCCAGTTTCGTGGCGAGGTCGGTGACAGCGATTTCGATGATGCGGTTCATGACTGGCTCGATTTCTGTGAGTCGTTAGTGTGAGGGAGAGCTGTGCCACCTCGAGCGGGAACCGCACGAGGTGGCACAGCGTCTTAGAACGGGATCGGCTGCAGCGTTCCCACTGCGGCCGGCGCCGCCGTGTGGGTGGCGGGGTCCTTCAGGGTCCGGGCCCGCTCGTCGATCACGAGCTGGCTGGCCTGGTCACCCCAGGGCCACAGCCTGTCTTTCCACAGCACCAGCGTGGGAAGCGCGGCCGCCTTGGCGGCGCGTGCGCAGCCCCAGGTGCCCCGGGACAGGCCGGATTTCTCGTCGCCCGTGGGGAAGGCGATCACCAGGTCGGCGCCGAGCGCGACCATCTCGTGGTTGCGCCGGTGGCCGGCCATCTTGCAGGTCTGCTGCACTACGGGCTGCAGGTGCGACGTGGGGCAGTCTGCACCGTGTTCGCCCCAACGGGCGGGGTGCTCTTCGACCTTCCAGCCACGGCTGCCGGCCACGACGGCCGCCAGCGAATCAAGGCCACGGGCACCGCCTGCAACCAGGAGCATCGTGTCCTGCATGGTGAGCGGGACCTGCAGCAGCGCCAGCGCTGCGTCCAGGGCCTGGTCCACGAGGTCGATGTCGGTCCACTCGCGGGATCCGGTGACCAGCACACGGTGCTGGACCGGAGCCGGCTGCTGGCTCGGGGCGGTTTGGGTCTGCGTCTCGACAGTCATGGCTATCCCTCGATCTCGGAGTAGGCACCGCGGATGATGTGTTCCCAGCCGCAGGGCGAGAAGGCCACCATCTGGCTGCGGTCTCCGGTGAGGAGGTAGGTGATGTCGACGAACAGGGCCTCGGCCAGGTCGACGAACTCGATAGTGCTGATCCGCTCAGGAGACTTTGTAAAGCGCTCCCACTCGGCGGGGCTCAGGCGGGCCTTCACCCGGACCTGCTCTTCGGTGACGCCGCACTTGGCCAGGGCATCGAGGGAGGCCTTGATGCGGTCGCTGTAGGTCTCCGTGGTGGTTGCTGCTTCGGCGGTTGCCATGGTTAGAACTCCGTATCTGTGGGGTTGGCCGCGGCGATGAGCGTCAGCGGCACGGTGATTTCGGGGATGGAGCGGTTCAGGACGAAGTCCAGGACCGCTCTGGTGCCGGACTTGGCCGTCGGACGGTCGTGCCCGTGGACCGGGCAATCCGGATTGAATTCGTGGGTCGAGCCCGGCTCAACAGCGCCGTAGTGGGTCGTCCACATGCTCTCCGGCACCTCGAAGCACAGGCAGGTCCGTGCCATCAGCTCCGGCACGAAGCGGCGGTCTCCGGTGACCAGCCAGGTGGTGTTCACCCGCAGAACACGGGCGAGCCGTTGGATCTCTGCAGCTGTCGGGTTCTCCAGCCGGTCCAGACGCTCCCAGGCGTCCTGGCCGGCCAGCTTGTTCTCGCCGGCGGCGAGGAACTCAGCGCGGACGTCGTCGGCGCTGACACCCTCCGGCTTGAGCGCTTCGATGACTGAAGCCACTCGGAGCCGGAAGGCCAGAACGTTGGTGATGTCGATGAACGGATACATGGTGTTGCCTCAATTCGTCAGGAGGAAGGAGTGCGTTAGTACCTGCATTTCCCCCCGGCCATGGCTTGCCCATGGCACACACCACACTGCTAGAATGTCTTGAGAAATCAATATAATCGCCATGAAATGAGCGTGACTGTGCCAGACTCAATAGCTTTCGACCTGGATGACTTCACCGGGTCCGGGGCGCTCCCCGCCGGTGAAGAGGTACTGCCGCCGTCGCCGGCGCCGACCGGCGATCCGTCCGACCGGGTCAGGGCGCCCTTCCGGCCCCGCCGGGACACATACGAGCGGGCCAAATACTGGGCCAGCAAGGCGGGCATCTCGGTGAACGAATACGTCGCCGAGGGCCTGGAAGAGAAGATCGCCCGCGAGAACGGGGACTACGATCTGCCGACCCTCGAACAGGCCCGGTTGAACCAGCTCGTCGACCAGGTGTCCTCGCTCTCGACCAACCTCGCGAACCTGCAGTCCGTGGTGACGGACGGCTTCGGCTCGTTGCTGGGTCTGACCCGAGGCGACAACTACCTGCTGGATGATGAAGACGGAGAGCTTGGAGGGGCATAGGCATGAGCGCATTTGAAGCGGCACTTCGACAAGGGCCACCCGAACCGGACATGGACATGTCGATGTACCTGCCCGCCAAGGTGGGAGGAACGGACAAGGGTGGTGAGGCAGCCAAGGCCACCCCGGCCGGCGGTGCTGCGCGCCCAACCGACTCCCAGGGATCGGTAGCCAGCGGGCCCGAGCCCGCGCCGCAGCTGCCCGAAGGCAGCGACCCGGATGAACCGGACGCCCCGGAGGAGAGCCTGGAGGATCTCGCGAGACTCGCCCGTGAGATGTTCAACGCGCCAGAGCCGCCTGCTGCTGAACCTCTGGCGCCGGAGGTCGCAGTGGCGCAGGAAGAACCTCCCGTCGACCCGGCGGGGCAGACCACCGAGGACTCGACCGACCCGGAAGCGCGGCCCCTGGCCGTCCCCCGAAAAGGCGGGGGTCTGACCTTCGAGGGTCCAAGCGTCAACCTCAAGTACTTCCCCCGGGTCCTGGTCGAGCAGATGCGCACGATGTTGGAGCCACATCTTGGCGAGGATTTCGCCAGGGACCTGTCCCAGTTCAGCCTTGTTACAGCGTTCGTCGTTGCCGCGATGGGATCGGATCTCGTCACTGACGAGTACACCCGGGAAGCGGCGAAGGCGTTCCGTGCCGCAGACCCGAGAACAGATGCAATCGACAAGCGGACTACGGCCCTCCTGGCTCAGCAGACCAAGGCCGATGGAATGCTCAAGGCCATCCTGGGCCGACTCGGCGCCGTGGCTGAAACGGCGTCCGTGCTGGAGATAGGACAGGCGTACGCCCTCGCCGAGCGCACTGCACAGCTGGACACCTCAGCGACAGTGCCCGAGAACATCGACGTGACGCAGAAGCGCGCACTGGCCGCCCGCGACCACATCCGAAGCCGCGCCAAGAAGCAGCTCCAGGACGAGAAGATCCAGGCAGGCCGGCCGATCCGGTAATACCGCTCAGGGAGCACGGGGGATTGCAGCCACTGGGGTCAGGAAGGGAACGGAACGAATGGCCACACTCGACGACGCCGCGAACCTCGCGGTCAGGCTCGGCCGCCGCGCGGCCAACAAGGGGCGTCTGTGGCCGCCGGCCATGGCCGGCGGAGGGAGCTCCTCACGCACCGAAGGGGCCGCCGGTCGCCTGGCACTGGAGGCCTTCCGGGAGTTCGGCGAGGCCGGGATGCGCGCAGTGATGAACGGATACGGGGCCGGCTACAACCGGCACACCCTGGAACCGTCGGCAGACCGCGAGGGAGCAGCGTGAACAGAATCGACCAGATAGAGCACCAGGAACCGAGGAGAGACATGACCGCCACAGGATCTGACGCAGGAACTTCCACCGCGGGTCACCCCGCACAGCGGATTTCGGAGCATCCGATCCAGCGGATCTCAGGCCGGACGGTGCTGGAGAACCGGTTCATCCGGGTGGACACCGACGATGTGGTGTTCCCCAACGGGGTACCGGGGGAGTACTCGGTGATCACGTCCGGAACCGGCGTTGGCGTCGTCGTCATTCCGGTCCTCGACTTCCGCGGCTGTCTGTATCTGGGCATGGTCAGGCAGTACCGGTATCCGGTGAAGGACTTCACCCTCGAATTCCCCCGTGGCGGTTCCACCGACCTCGGCCTGGAAGAGGCGGTCCGCGAGCTCGCGGAGGAGACCAGCCTGCACACGACGTCGGCGACGCATCTCGGAACCATCTGGCCCGACACCGGCATCCTCGACACCAAGGTCGCCGTGTGGAAAACCTCCCACGCATCGGAGGGACTCAGGCCGGAGCACGTCGAAGTCGAGAGCGGCGCCCGGGTCCAGTGGTACACCTACGGCGAGATCGTCGGCTTGATCCGCGCCGGTCGGATCCGCTGTGGCATGACGCTCGCCGCCCTGGCCCTCATCGACGGGGTCGGCGCCCTGCAGAGCACGCGCTGATGCGTGGTCAACCTCTGCCCAGACACCGAAGCAACGAAGGGAAAGTCCTATGACCACAGTCAGCGAGATCCCGCACACCGCGTGTGCCGTGTGCGGCCACGTCCTCAACCAGCACAGCAGCGCGTTCGGCCGAACCTGGGAACACGCGCTGGAGCAGGACAAGGACCACCCCGCGGTCCCGGTGCCCGTGGAGGAGATCCGGACGATCAAGCTCTGCGACTTCTGCCTTGAGCCGGACGCCGCCTGGATACTGCCGGTGGAAGACTACCGCGCGAGCCCGGAAAGCGAGAGTGTCGGCGACTGGCAATGTTGTGCCGGCTGTGCGGCTTTCTTGGAGAGGGGTGACTGGACGGAGCTGACCGTCAAAGCACTGGCCGCCGTCCGCAGCCGGGGCGAAACGAAGGGCGCAGAGCTGGAGATCTTCGAGGCCATGTACAGCCAGCTCCGCGAACACATCACCGGCCCCGTTCGGCTGGACCGACGCGCGCTGGGCGCGTAACCGGAGCGGAAGGGTCACCATGGGTTTGATCATCGCAATCGTCTGCATGGGCGCAGGGCTGAGTTTGCTCATCCTGCTCGCTGTGCAGCTCCTGAAAACCGATAGTGAGGAACAGCCGGTAGTCCTCCGGGACCATCCCGAGGTGATCGTCGGCTCGGCGGTGGAGAAGCAACCGGCATAGCGGCTGACTTATACCCCAAAGGAGCCGGAGAGCGCAATGCTTTCCGGCTCCTTTTTTGTGCGCGCCGAAATGCCTACAGCGGCGGCATGGGTGCCGTCAAGCAAAATGCACCCGAAATCGGGGCCTTTTCAAAAAAGTTGAAGTTATCCACAGCGGCATCAAATCCACAACATAATAACGGTTATGATGTGTGCATGGGTTTTGAGCTGGCTTATACCGGAACACCTGCCGGAAACGCGGAACGACACGCCGCGATTATTGCCGGGTGGCAGCTGGCCCAGACCTCGCCGCACACGCTGCGTGCCTACACCCTGAACATGCTCCGGTTCTGCCACTGGCTCGATCAGCTCGGCCTGGATCTGCTCACGGTCCGCCGGGTGCATCTGGACGGCTACCGGCACACCCTCATCGGAGCTCCGTCGACGGTGGCCCGGACCCTCGCGGCGCTGTCGAGCTTCTACCGGTACGCTCTCGCCGAGGAAGCGGTCGAGCGCAACCCGGTGGCCACGGTGGTCCGGCCGGCGGTCGATGTGGATGCCAGCTCGACCCAGGGGCTCAGCCGCGATCAGGCGCGCGCGCTGCTGCAGGCGGCCCGGGACGACGGTCCGCGGTCCCACGCGCTGATCAGCCTGCTCATGTTCACCGGCGTCCGGATCAGCGAAGCGCTGCAGGCGAAGACCAGCGACTACGCCCACGACTCCGGCCACCGCGTTCTCACCGTCAGGCGCAAGGGTGGCAAGTCGGCGAAGATCGCCGTCCCGGCGCCGGCGGTCGTGGCGCTGAACGTCTACCTGGGTACCGCGGGCACTGAACTCGTGCACGGGCAGGGTCCGGGCATCGGCCGTCCGATCTTCACCACCTCAACCGGGCGGCCCTGGCATCGGTCGGAGGCGTTCCGCACCGTGCGGCGCCTGGCCCACAAGGCAGGCATCGCGGGGGAGATCAGTCCCCACAGCCTGCGGCACGCCTTCGCCACGATCGCTCTGGACGCCGGCGTCTCCCTGCACGACCTCCAGGACAGCATGGGCCACGCGGATCCTCGGACCACGCGCCGCTACGACCGGGCCAGGAACAACCTGGAAAAGTCCGCCGGCTACGACGTCGCCAGGGCCCTGGCGTAGGGCGGGGTCATAAGCCCCCTGTTTCGGGGCGATTCGACAGCGCTTATGACCCCGTGCCGAAAACCCCGGAATCTCGGGGAATTTGACCGCTCGCTTGCGCTCAATTCCGGCGGGTTGCCTGGAAGTGCCCGGAGCAATCGAGCGGTTCTGAGCGGTTCCCCGGGGGAGCGGCCCGAGGGTCTCCGGTGAGGCTCGATTCTGCGCCCTATATATAAGGTACGAAAATTGGTCGACGCGGACTCGCTGACGGGTCCTAGGGACGTTAGTCCACCAGTAGATGGAACCCCGTCAACAGAGCGCCGGCGCCGAAGAGCAGCAGGCAGAGTGGCCTGGCCAATTCCGCCAGGCTGCGGGCCTTGTCGTCCTTGTTGGCGATGGGTAGGGATTTGAACCGGGCCGCGACCAGTTCCACCTGGTAGGCCGCGACCTTGTCACGGAAGACGAACCAGGCTATTCCGACCAGCATGAAGATGATGCCCGCGATCATTCCCCAGTCTCCTCACCTTTGGCGTCGGCCGTCCAGTTCCCTGAGCATACTGGGCTCGGCTCAGGTCGCAAGGGCTGTTTATCACCGGCCCCCATTCATCGAACGTTTGTTCACATGTGGATGAAGCTGTGGAGAACATCAGTTCGATTGCCGGGGGTGTTCAGGCCTACCATGGAGGGGTGATCAAGGCTGGAACTCCCGACGATATGGAACGCATGATCGCGCGTGCGGACGCTGATAAGCACCGACCTATGGACGACGCCTCGCGCATCCGGGACTTCCCCAAATTCGGCAGACCGCTGGTGTGCGTCAACGACATCTACGGCAAGGCCGTTGCCTGGTCGGATCGTTACGGCCTGATCGAGTGGCTCGACGTCTCTGGGAAGTACCACCTTGGGTGGGCGCAGTCGGGCAGTATCAAGAGGGTCAGCACGGAGGACTGGAAGGGCCGCAGCGGGCTCTAGTCCGCGGTGCGGATGGCGATCGCTTTGGAGTCCTCGGGGATCCCGGACCGGGCAGCGGCCAGGGCCGCGTCGTAGGTTGGCGCTTCGGCATCGAGGTAGCTGTACGAGCCGTCAGCTGCTTCAACGGTCAGGATGACTTTCACTCTCATATCCTAGGTGCCGCCAGGACTCAGTCCCTGCCGAACAGTTCAGCAACCCGCTGCTGGATCCTGCGCAGCTCTTCCTCTGAACGCTGCGGCGCCGGACGCGGAGGCTGTGTCTGACTGACGAAGCGGCCGGAGCGTTGTGTGGCCGCCGGTGTGCCGGTCGGAGGGCGGTTCTGCCGAGTCCGATCCAGGTGCCGCAGGAGCAGCGCTTCACGTTCGGCCGCGGGCCTGTCCCCGATGAATTGGAGGAGATCGTGTGGGGGCGCCAGGGTTCCATCGGGGGAGATACTCCACTCCGGAAGCGGGGCCGCCGCGTAATGGGTGGGCCGGGCGAGGAAATCTGCAGCCGTGGGGTGTCGGTAACCGAGCGGGGAACGGACCACGAGGATTCCTATCTCTTCGTGCTGGAGATCCAGGACGACGCTGCTGAGGGGCATGTTGACGATCGGTTCAGGGGTTTCGGGGGACCAAAGCCAGGTGTCCTTGATACCGCTGTTGGCATAGCCACCGTGGCGGCGCGTCCAATCGACGCTGTCCATCGGGCGACGCTGGACCTCGAACACCGCCGCCCCACCGGCGCTGAGTTCGGCCCGGACGTCGCTGCGCAGGGATGCGCCGGTCACCCAGACCTCCTCCTGGACGGTCCATGGGAGAACATGGTGTTGGTCGCGGGCCCATTCACTGAGCAGCGTCTTTCCCCGGAGGTGCTCGGCGGTCTCCCCGTGTCGGCGGAGCCCGTCCGGCGCTTCACCGGGCTGGTGGCGGAAATGCGGCCGCCGGCTCCTGGATTCGACCAGTGAGAGGGCGGCGTCGCGGCCCTCCTCTTTGCAGTCGATGCAGACAATCTCCCGTGAGCCGTGGAAGCCGTATCGGTCGTAGTACGAGTCGTTTCCCCTGGTCATTGAGGACGCGGAAACGATGCTCTGGTCACGGTTGTTGTAGGCCACCAACGGGTCGGAGGGCAGCCACCCGAGGGGAGCGAGTCTGCGGATCTCTGTCATGAGGCCAGTATTCATGGGGGATGCGACAAACAGCCGTGTGCCGGCGCCTTTTAATGCACAACGATTCGACTTAGACTGCGGCTCAGTCGAAGTTCCATCTACCGGAGGTTGCCGAATGCTGTCGCTCGACCCTGAGAACCTGACATTTGAGTACGGGTGCGTCTACAACGGCATTCCCGGACCCGAGCACGATCCCGAGGACTATCCGATGGCGTGGACCGTGAAGGTGACCGGCTACTTGCCGTTTGATGAGGGCGGTGACGGCAGCGATAACGAAGTCCATGTCGGTGACGCATTGTTTTACATCGTCCCGGACGTCTCAGAGATTGACCTGGTGGACACCCTCGATGCACTGAGCCAGGAGCTCTACAACGTCGGTCACATGCTGGTCCACGAGCGGCCGGACTTGCTCCCTTCGATGCAGCCGGACCTGCTGTACCTTCAGTCCGTTCAAGTGAAGCCGGAGTTCCGGGGCCATGGGCTTGGCCACACGATTCTCGAAGCGATCCTGGCCACCGCGGGCCGCGGCGTGGGCACCGTGGTCCTCATGCCGGCACCGATCCTCCGCGACTACGACGGCAAGTGGGTGGAGGGGACACCGACGGAGGATACGGCAGAGCATCTGCGCATTCAGGCGTCGCTCAAGCGATACTGGATGGATTTTGGTTTCGTAGAGGCGACACCGGTCTATCTGGCCTTGGACGCGACGCTGCTCTATGGCTCCAAGCGTTAGGAGCGGGACGCGGTGCCTTCATGATGCTGGCGCTCGATGAATGCAGCCATGCCCGGGACGGTGAAGGCGACCTGGCCGTACTCGGGGGAGTAGATAAGCCCCTTGGAGATCAGCTTCGCCCGCGTCGGGCCGAGCTGCTTGGGCTTGACGCCCATTCGCTCGGCGACCGCCCCTGTGCTCGACGGCTCGTCGCCGTCCAGGGCCATCGCGTCCATGTAGTCCCGCTCCCTGGGCGCGGCCCGGTCCCAACGGGAAGGGAAGAACCCGGCGTCCAGGCGCTGCCGGCCAAGGCGTGCGGCTGCGGTCGCTTCGTCGGCCGTGAACGGACTTCTGGCGGCGACCTCCCACATGGCGCTGCCGAATTCCTGGATGAAATAGGGGTATCGACCGGAGGCTTCCAGAAGGATCGCGAGGGCCTCGGGGCTGTAGCTCTGTCCCATCTGCTGCACAGGAATGGTCAGGGACTCTTTCGCTTGGTCGTGATCCAGCCTACCGATCTGGCGGTAGTCGAAGAGGCGCTCGGCATAGCTGCGGGCATCAGCCAGTCGCGCTGGAAGGTCGGGGAGGCCGGCTCCGGTCACGAAGAAGGGCAGTTCATTCTGGGCAGCGAAGTGCTGAACGGTGACCAGAGCGGCCAGGAGTTCATCGTCGACGTCCTGCATCTCGTCGATGAAGACGGCGAAGCCCTTCCGCAACGACCTCAGCGCCAAGGAGACGTCCTCAACGACGTCGTGCAGGTCGATGTCCATGTACCCCGTCGATGCCCGCGCCGCATCGAGATCAACCCCCAGGGAGAGCCCCTCAACCCCCAGGGTGGCGCTGAAAGAAGTGACTGTGCGCAGGAAGCGCTTGATGGCTTCACTGCCAATCTGCTTCACGTACCGGCGGGACGCCGCCTGAAGTTCGCGCGCGAGGGTGCGCCGGATGTCGCGGGCGCCGTCGGGGCCGGGGCGCCCTTCGAGCTTGATGGTCAACCAGCCGTGGTGGTCCGCGATGCCCTTGAGGCGGTTCAGGAGGACGGTCTTGCCGACACCCCGCAGCCCGCTGAGGACCATGGGGCGCGCGGGCAGAGATCGCTCGGTACGCACGACGAGGAGATCGAACGCACCGACCTCCGATTCGCGTCCTGCGAGGAAACGGGGCGGCACGCCGGATCCCGGGTTGTAAGGGTTCATCTGCGGCTCCATACCCCCAAGTATATCGACTTCTAAGTAGATCTAGCTGAATAGCTAGAACTTGTTAGAACTTTGTAGACGTTGTTATATCCACGACCGTCCCGGCGCGCCCGGGTGACGGCGATCGAGCTTTCGAGCAACGTGGATATGCGGCGTTTTGGTTGATACATGAGTGTTTTCGGGTCTACACTGATTGCAGGACAAGGCGGACATCCGCCGTGCCGAACGATCGAGAAAGCGCTGGTACTCCATGACCATTGGGATCCTGACAGAGAAGCCGAGCGCTTCCCGCAACTTCGCCGAAGCCTTGGGAGGCATGGCCGGCACGTTCAAGGGCGAGCCGTATGTCATCACCGCCGCCCGCGGTCATCTCTACGAGTTCGCGGATCCTGCGGCTATGGTGGCCCCCGGCCTGGCGGATCGGTACAAGTCCTGGGAGCTGGAGAACCTTCCCTGGGGTCTTGCGGACTTCACCTGGCGGCGGGTGATGAAAGAGGGCGCCCAGGCCACCGTGACGGCGATCAAGGCCGCGCTGACCCGCTGCGACGAGATCGTCGTGGCCACGGATATGGACCCCTCCGGTGAGGGCGATCTGATCTTCTGGGCGATCATCGACGAGCTGAAGCTCCACGGCAAGAAATTCAGCCGCATGGAGTTCACCGACGAGGCCCCGGCATCCCTGCAGAAGGCGTTCACAGCGCGGCGGCCGATCACGTCCATGCATTCTGAGGGCGCATTCCTGATGGCCGACTACCGCACGAAGTTCGACCTGCTCTCGATGCAGTGGACCCGCATCGCCACCAAGAGCGCCGGCCAGCGCTCTGTGCTGCGGCAGGGCCGCCTGAAGTCCGCCATGATCAAGCTCGTGGGGGACCAGCTGAAGCTGCACAACGACTACAAGAAGGTCCCGTTCTACCAGAACCGCTTCCGCGACGAGAACGGCGTGATGTACACCAGCGCCGAGGAACCCAGCTTCAAGGACAAGAACGGTGTCCCGAACAAGTACACGACCTCCCCGGTGGTGCTGGACGCCCGCACCAACAAGCGGACGGCGCCGCCGAAGCTCTTGGATCTGGCGGGGCTCTCAGGCCTGTTGTCGGCCAAGGGTGTGAAGGCCGGGATGGTGCTCTCGGTCTACCAAAAAATGTACGAATCCCGCTACGTCAGCTACCCACGCACTGAGGACCGCACGGTCACCACGGAGCAATTCAACGAGCTGCTGCCGCGCATCGACAGGATCGCGGCCGTCGTCGGCGTCGACACCGGCCTCCTGACGCAGCGCACGCCCCGCAAGACCCATGTGAAGGATTCCGGCGCCCACGGTGCCAACCGTCCAGGTCTGGAAGTTCCGGGTTCGCTGGATGAGCTCAAGGCAAAGTTCGGACCCATCGGGCCGATGATCTATCAGCTCCTGGCCAAGAACTACCTGGCAATGCTCGCCGAGGACTACCTCTACGAGCGGCAGGAAGGCCACCTGCTGACGTACCCGGAGTTCAAGGGCGCCTCGAACGTGCCGAAGTCCCTGGGCTTCAAAGCCGTCTTCGACGCCGATGCCGGCGAGGAAACCGACGAGGACGAGAGCGCTCTGGGCCTTGGAACGAGGGCAGATCCGTTCGTGCACGAGGGCTTCCCGAAGCGCCCCGAACACCCTTCCATGAAGTGGCTCATGAAGCAGCTGGAGAAGCGGGACGTGGGCACCGGTGCCACCCGGACGTCGACCTATGCCGAGGTCACCAACGAGAAGGCCAAGTTCCCGTTGCTGGCAGATACCCGGGGCAAGATCACAATGGCCGAGTGCGGTGAGATGGGATACCGGCTTCTGCCCGGCACCTACATCGGCGACCTGGGCGTCACCGAATTCGTCCAGGGCGAGATGAAAGCAGTCGCCGCCGGCCAGAAGACCGCTGACCAGGCGCTGGCGATCGTCGCGGACTGGGTGGCGAAGGACATCAGGGTCATGCAGTCCAACGCCGTATCCATGAAGAAGGAACTCGGCGTCACCGACGTCGTGGCCAAGGAGAAGTTCACTGGCCTCTGGCGTCCCGCGGGGGAAGAAGTGACCTTCAACCGCGTGTGGGGCACGAACGCCCACTGGGCCGGACACCGCTTCACCGACGCCGAATGCGCCACGCTGCTGGACGGCCAGGCTGTGTCCTTTGACGCCGTGTCCAAGCAGAAGAAGCCCTACACCGCGGTGGGCACCCTGGAGGCCGGCGTATACAACGGCAAGGCCTATCACGGCTTCAAACCGGACTTCAGCAAGGCCGATGCCTCGGCGTCGCCGGTGCCGAAGGTCCTGTGCGGCCACACGTTCACCGACGATGAGCGCCAGCGCCTGGAAGCCGGGGAGAAGGTTTTCATCGACGGCTTGAGGTCCTCCAAGGGCAACTCGTTCGCCAGCACGCTGTATCTCGGCGTGAAAAAGGGCGAGAAGCGCAAGAGCGTCATCTTCGACTTCGGCAAGTAGCCCGCCCGGGCGGCACGGTTCCTCGAGCGGAACGCACGAGGAACCGTGCCTGACAGAGCACACCACCACCACAAGGAGAGGGCGCGGACCGTGCCAAAGAACAACTACAAGATCCCGACGAGTCTGGACAGATCGTTTCTGGACCATGAGATCGCCCTGTCGGGGGGCGGGTTCCACGCACGGCCGTTGCCAATGAAGGTGCTGCTGTTCTGGGCGGGGTCAATTCTGGGCCTGTTCTGGGTAGCCAGCAGCACCTTTGTCGCCCAGGCTTCCTGGTGGCTGATCGTACTGGTGGTCATCTGGTGGCTGGCGGCCACAGCCTTCCTGGGGCAGTACTCCAAGACCAAGGAGATGAAGTTCGCCTCGGTCCCCGCTCTGCTCGCTTACGTGCCGGCAACTGCCCGGCGCGTCCTGACCCGCACGTCGGCCAACCCCAGCCCGTTCTACTCCGTGGTCGGAATTGACCGCGTGGAAGAGTCCGGGCTGATCCACTATGCCGACGGCACCCTCGGGCAGGGCTACCTCGTCGTGGGCTCCGCATCGGTGCTGCTTTTTGAAGAGGACCGCAAAGCCATCCTTGACCGCGTCGACGCCTTCTGGCGCAAGGTCGACACCGGATGCGACTACATCTTCGTCACGACGAAAGAGCCCCAGCGGGTCTACCACCAGATCGCCAACCTTGAGCGCCGAAACCTGGCCCTGGAGATCCGGGATCCGGAACTGAAGGAACTGATGGATGAACAGTACGAGCTGCTCCAGGACTACGTCGGCGGCCAGTTCGCCTCGATCCACCAGTACCTCGTCCTCAAAGGCGACTCCCTGGAGTCCCTGCGGCGCGGGCATACCGTCCTGCAGTCCGAGGTGGAGGGGTCGTCCCTGATGGTCAAGAACTGCACGATGCTCAGCGGCAAGGAGGTCACCGAAATGCTCTCCGTGCTCTACAAGGGCAAGGCGGGCTAGTTCAAACGACGCCACTCCGGCGTTCTCCATCGGCCCGCCACGGGCGTGTTTGAATGGGCGGGCCACAGCAATCAACCACAGAGAAGAGAGCATGGACATGGGAATTCACGACACCGAGACCACCCCCGAGCTGGTCGGCGAAGACTTCGACATCGAAGCCGCGGAAGGGCTGAGCGACGAGGGCCACATCGCTGCCGCGGAAGAGGCCGCCGGCCACGACGTCGAATTCGATCCCGCCGCTGCGGCAGGACTCAGCGACGACGAGTACCGGGCCGCGAAGTCCTAGAAGGCGCCCAGGAAGCCCCGCTGCACCATCTCGGTGCGGCGGGGCTTTCTTGTGCCCGGGTGAGGCCTGGATCCCCTGCCGCCGCCGTGCCGGACGTCGGTCTTCCGGCTCTGCACAAACGACCGACATGCCCTCATTTACGGGCGGAAACGAGCAAATTCATACCAGCCGACGAGCCGCATTGGTGTACTATGCATATTGGGGCTATTGCCTCATAAATCAACGTTTTTGAACCCGAAGGGAGCCGTTGAACATGGGACTTATCACCATGGGTCGGCCGGCACGCGGACACGAGGCAGAGCGCGGTTCTTCCGGCGACGAGGTCCAGAGCGGGTTCGCCGCCTCCCTGGCGGCCCTGCACGCGGCCCAGACCGAGGCCCGGTCCGAACAGCCCGCCTCGGCCGCAGAGGCTGACGCGGCTCGGAAGATCACCCGGAAGGACCGCAAGGAAGCCCGGCAGCTCAAGGGAGCCTTCAGCCAGTACCCGCACCTCCTGGCGTTGAAGCCCAAGGAGAAGTACGTGTTCCGCTCCGACTACTACGAGGTCGATGACAGCCACGTCGGGTGCGTCATGGGCTTCTTCCACGATGACGCTGCCCGCGACGACTTTGGCGCGTTCTGGGGCATCGGGCGGATTCCCACTGGCCTGGGCGACGGCGTGACCGTCGTTGTTCTGGAGCAGGTTCGCAGGAGGGGTGAGAAGTGGATCGACGACCACATCAAGAGCGCCGAGAAGCTCGACCGGCTTGAAGAGGGGGAGCAGGCCACGGCCGGCACCATGAAGTCCCGGCGCAAGGCCGCCAAGGTCTCTGACGACATGGAGATCATCTCCGGGGAGCTCCAGGACGGCGCGAGCTACCTCCACGTCCACAACCGCCTGCTGGTCAAGGCACCGGATCTGGCAACCCTTGATGCCAGCATCGACAAGATCAGCCGGCTCTTCATTGACCGGTTCGGCACACTGAACGTCGCCGCCTACCCGGGTGAACAGCGCCAGGAGCTGAGCAAGCTCTTCGCGAGGAACGACAAGAAGCGGGGTCGCGGCTTCGGTTTCACCTCCACAGAGTTCGCCGGCAGCCACTCCCTGGTCACCAACGGCCTGCACGACGCCGCCGGCGAATACGTCGGGCAAATGGTCGGAGACGTCAACAACAGCGCCGTCCTCTTCGACGTCAACGACTACAACCACCACGTCGTCGTCGCCGACGCCAGCGTCAACGATGTCCTCGGGCGGTCCAACGTCGCTGACATGTGGGGATCAAAGATCAGCCAGTCCGCACTGCTGTCCAATGGCAAGACGGTGCACCTCATCCTCAACGGCGCCGACCTGAGTAAGCTCGGCCCCTCCCTGGGAGGGCTGACCTCCCGCATGGACATGAGCCAGGGAGACGTCAACATGTTCGAGATGTTCGGCGACCGCGAGGACGAGCTGAGCATCTTTGCCGCCCACATGCAGAAACTGGTCCTCATGGCTGAGCAGGCCTACGAGCCCACCGAAAACGACCGGTCCATCATCCGGGGCGAGCTGGAGAAGACGGCGACCCGCTTCTACGTGGACAGGAACATGTGGGCTCTCAACGCGAAAGAAAACCGCAGCCGGTTGCGCATCGTGGACATCCCGCATCGGGACGTGCCCCAGCTGCAGGTGTTCGTGACCTACCTCGATACGCAGTACAAGGCCCTGGCCAACGGTTCCACGTCCGACCAGGGGATGATTCAGGCGTATTCAATCCTCTCCTCGGTGTTCACGAACCTGCTCAATAACAACGGTGACCTCTTCAACACGCACACCAGCGACCGGATCGACGGCGTCCGGAACGCGCGTCGGGTCATCTACGACTTCTCCAAGCTGATGCGCCGCGGCAAGGGCATCGCCATGGCCCAGCTGGTGAACATCGTCAGCTTCGCCGTCGGCAACCTGGGCCTGAACGACACCCTGGTGATCCACGGGGTCGAGCACATCGACAAAGGCGTGAAGCCGTACATCCAGAGCCAGCTGGACCAGCTCTTCGCCCGCGGCGGACGGGTGGCCTACGTCTACACGGACGTCGACAAGATGCTCGCAGACATCGACTTCAATCGCTTCGACGCTGCCGACTACACCCTGCTGGGCCCCATGCGGGACGCCACAGTCGCGGAGTACCAGCGCCGTCTCCACCAGAACATCCCCCCTGACCTGGAGGGCCTCGTGACCCGTCGTGGAGACAACCTGAGCTACCTCCGGCGCGGGGTGACGAACGTTGTCTTCGCCATGGACCTGGCACTCGGGGTAAACCCGGCAAGGACGGCCCGCCGGGTAGGGGCGCCGGTGTCGTCACTTGTCGCCGAACGCCGGGCGGAAGAGCGTGAGTCCCGTGCGAGCGGGAATGCGCCACGGACACCTGCCGTCGCAAGGAAAGTCCTGGGAGGGCTCAAGTAGTGCCGGATCAGACCACCACGAGAGGACACGGACGCATGAAAGCGAAGATCACGCGCCAGCAGGGCGCCGGGACAGCGGGCGGGGGTCGCCGGAGGAGCCGGAGCGGATTGTTCAAACGCGCCGTTGCTTCCCTCCTGATGCTGCTGTTGGCCGGCGCCACGGCGATTTCGCTGGCCAGTCCCGCAAAGGCCGCAGACGACACAGCGAACTACTCGTTCTACAAGCTCTCCAGCTCCCTGGCGGCCTTCTTCTCCAACGCCCAGTCGCCGGACGACAAGGCCGAGCCCTTGAAGATGGACGTGTGGCGGTCCGTGGTGTCCCAGCCGGGCAGTGCCGGATCAATGCTGGGCTACCTCGACCCGGGAATCAGCCTCTCAATGGAGTTCCTCAATTCCCAGATCTCCGGATCATCGGCAGCGATCGGCTACGACACCCTGATTCAGAGCACCCAGGGCGGCGGCGACGGTTCAACCGACACTCCGGGCATGCTCGACTACGCTCACTTCGGTGCTGCTGTAAACGCCATGGGTCTGGACTCCATGACGACGGGCCTCTCGATGAACTTTCTGCAGCCGCTCGGCGGTAGCCTCATGATGCTGCTCTACATTTTCACCGGCGTCGTCGACGTCATCTTTGCCAGCCTCATCGACAGCCTCAAGGCCCTGAATCCATTCACCCTCTTCTTCGAGGGCGTCAAGGCAGTCAGCCCCAAATTCGCGGAAGGGATGACCGGCGGTCAGGCACCGCCGGGATTCCTGGGAGGTCTCTCGTCCTGGATCGGACAGTGGTACAGGGTCCTGAATGACATGTCCTGGACCGTGATGGTGCCGCTGTTCATCGCGCTGCTGCTGCTGGGATTGCTGCTGCGCAAGAACATGGACCGCGGCTCTGCCATCCGGAAGACGCTGATCCGGTTGATCTTCATCGGAATAGGTCTTCCTCTGATCGGCGGCATGTACACGGGCGTCCTGAACTCGATGGGAGATGCCACCAAGGGTGGCACCGCCGGATCCACGCAGGTCGTCCTGAGCACCTACGTCGACTTCCAGAACTGGGCATTGAAAAACCGCCTCGCAGTGCCGTCCAACGGTGTCATCGAGTGGGACGCCAGCGGCCACAAACCGACGACGAAGGCCCTGGCGAACGTCCGCGGAACCGCCCTGGAGATCAACAAGGCGACCAACCCGGCCTGGGCGGGCATCGGATCTACGCTCAATGTCGCGTCGGGGGCAAGCTGGACTGACGCTGCCATGAAGAACTCGGTCGGCAATGCCAGCGGCGGGATCCTCGATAGCGTCGGCGGGACCTCCGGCGGGGATTCCGCAGGAGGCCTCAACGGCTACTTGGGCACCATCGACCTCCTGGCACGCTACATTGGCGCCCAGAAGGTCGAAGCAGCGTCCTTTGAGACCGCGGCCAAGGGCGACATCTCCTCCTCGTACCCCTACCAGGCGGGGGCTGACGGGAAGAAGCAGGTCAGCGGCTGGTTCACCAACTTCAGCGATCCGAAGACGGGTCTTCCTGCAATTACGGATCCCGGCGTTGTCAGCGGCAATCCCGTCCTGCGCGTCGAAGACGGCTCCGGCCTGACCGCGACACCTGCGGGCAAGACCTCGGGGACGAAGACCTTCACGAGCCCCCGCCAGGCGCCCTGCTACGCCTGGGTCTCCAACAGCATGGGCGAACCACGGCAGTGCAACATGTCCGCCCTGTCGCTGTACAACTACCTGAACACAAGCTTCAGCACGACCTCGATGACGGTCTACTCCTCGAACAAGGCCACCTCGGGGGCGACCCGCGAGATGCACAGCTCTGTGACGCAGGTCGGCACAGGCACCATGAGCGGGTTGTACTGGCTGAATTCGATCGTTCTCCTGGGCAGCTTTGTCGTCATCGGTGTGGGCTACGCCTTCTCGGTGCTCTTCGCCAACATCAAGCGCAGCTTCCAGCTCGTCACGGCAATCCCGTTCGCGTCCATCGGCGCCATGGCCGGCATCGCCAAGGTCGTGATCTACTCACTCTCGATGATCCTTGAGGTGATCGTGACCCTGTTCATCTACCGCTTCATGCAGATGTTCCTGATCTCGATTCCCCAGATCGTCGAGATGCCGTTCTCGGCTGTCCTGAACAGCGGGGGCGCACTGGGTGATTCGACGACCGTGAATCTTCTGAGCGGCGGCACGCTCCCGATGGTCATGACCGTACTGTCCATCATCGGCCTGCTGATTTTCACCGTCCTGGCCCTCCGGACCCGCAAGTCCATCGTCAAGGCGATCAACGAGGTCGTTACCAAACTCGTGGACAAGTTCATGGACGCCAACGTCACCCCTCCGGGCGGCAAGGGCGGCATGATGCCGGCGCTGGCCGGCGGCATGGCTTCCGGCGCAGGCATGGCCGCGGCCAACCGCATCATGAGCGGCGGAGCCTCGGGGCCGAAGAAGTCCGCAGGCGCAGGGAATGGCCCGTCGAAGGTTTCTACCGGTGGCGTGCCCCCGATGGCCGGCCCCGGCTCCAAGCCGGGCGGCCCTGCAGGCGAGCTGACCGTGGGAGGCGGCGAAGGCCCCGACGGACAGGGCGGCGGTCCCGGCGACCCCGGCGGAAACGGCAACCCCGGAAGCCCACTGGCACTGGGACAGGGTCCCGGTTCCGAGAGCGGGGGGATTGCCGATGCTGGATCCAATGACCAGGAGACCGCCAGGACGGTAGCCGCCCAGGGCGGCCTCTCCGAACCAGGTAACGCGCCCCGCGGCGACATCACTGATTCGGTGGCAGGCTCTCTGGAGGCGTCACGGGCTCAGTACGCGGCCAAGGACAAGGCCGCCGTCGACAGCGCGGCCGCAGGCGGCAAGGCCGCTGTGAAGGGCGTCGAAGCAGTCGGGCGCGGAGCCGCCGGAGACGTAGCCGGGGCGGCCAAGGCGGGAGCGGCGGCAGCCAACCACGGCTCCGAGGCCCGGGAGGTAAAGCGTAACGCGCAGGCTCCACAGCAGAAGCCGTCGGTGAGCGGGCCGCGTTCGGGCGGTCAGAGCACCGCATCGAAGACATCCGTGCCGACGGGCCCGAAGCCCGCCACCGTGCAGCCGTCCAGTGCGCGGACGCCGAAGGCCCAGGCCAACGCACCGACGGGCGCCAAGCCTGCACGGACTCAGACGCCCAGTAGCCGGTCGGCGAAACCGCCGGTCAACGCACCGAAGCCTCCGCAGGGGGCACCTGCCGCGCCTCAGCGTCCTGCCCAGGCACCCGCACAGCCCAAGGCACCCGCACAGCCCCGGGTAGTGCCGGCTCCCCGGGCAGCTGCATCCACCGGCCCGGCCAACCGGGACGAACCCGCCGCACCCAAGGCCGCGCCCCGGCCCGTTCGACGGAAGGACCGCGAGGCATAGGACGCCCACAGGGGCACCGCCTGTGAGTAGCTGAGGAGGCTGCATGGACAATCCCGTCCATGCAGCCTTCGCTGTTATGTGCATATCCGTCATTTAGTCTGGTTTTCGAGGCAACACGACCGCAAAACAACTTGCTCAAAGTGTCTGCGTACGGATACCATCAACCGTGGAGGGTGTCTTCCAACCCGACCAAAAACACTGATATTTGAACGAATAGTGAGGACATCCATGAATCCCTTCACCGCACTGGTCTCCCGCGCCGCTGAGGCTGCTCCCGGAGCCACCACCCTTCCCGCCCTGCCGACCGCAGCATGGGACATCGTCTCGTTTCTGACCAACGCCCAGAGCTACCTCAAGATCGCCGGCGGCGGGGTGCTCATGCTGATGGGTGTTGTGTCCCTCATCTGGGGCGGCGTCATCCTGCTCATCAAGCTCTTTGGCAACGGCCAGGGTGCAACCGGCCAGACGTCCTGGATCAAGGTCGCCATGATGATCATCCTCGGCGGCGCATTCGCCGTCGGTGGCTTCAGCCTGGCCTTCACCATCGGTTCCGGCGGCAAGAAGACTGTTGAGGACCTGGGCGGCGCGTCCATCTTCTTCGACTCCCTGCCGGCGTTCGGTTCGCTTTTCGGCCTCGGATAGCAACGACGCACGGCACCCTCGTCCAGACATCGGTAGGGAACCGACGGGTCGGCGGTCACTGTGACCTCCGGCCCGTTTCGCGTCTCCGGCCAAATACCACCCTCACCTGACCAGGCGCCCGGTCGGAACGTTCCGGCCCGCACAGCGCCACCCTCCCGCGAAAGGCCCCCCGGCTATGGCCATCAGTGACTCCGCCAAGGCATTTGGTGCCCGCTTCAAACTCGACTCCCACCACGCAATCGAGCGCTTCGGAATTCTCTTCGGCGCTCTCACAGTCAGCTGCGTCCTGATCTTCTCGGCGACCGGCGTTTCCGCCTTCGCAAACAATCAGGAGGCGCTGAGCAGCAAGGCCCTCTACACGCCGACATTCACGACCTCAAAGACGGGCATCAGCGGTGAAGTTCCCGGCGTCTTCGTCAACGCCGACCGGACCCGCGCGATGGTGCTGATGCGCTTCAAAGACACCGCCAAGGTCAGCGGCAACGCCCAGGACTACCGCGGCTTCCTCACGGGGTCCACCCGGAGCCTCAACCAGGAGAGCCTGCAGACGAAGGTCTCCGGCAAGGTGATCGTCTTCGGCTCCACCGGGTACATGGGCGTTGTCCTGGACAGCGACAAGCCCTTCAATCCGCAGGTCATGAACCTGACAATGCGTTCAAACGCCGAGCTCGTCTACAAAGAGGCCGGCTCCACCTCCCCCAAGGATCTCCCCGCTGACGGAAGCTTCGCCAAGTACGACCAGTGGCAGGTGTTCTTCAACCCCGGAGGCTCCGAGGCACAGGTCAGCCCCGCGCTGAGTGCACAGCAGTCAGACATCGGCGCCATCTTCAATGAGGTCGTCGTGTCCACGCAGGAAAAGACGATCCGGGACACCATGGACGGGCAGCTTGCACTGATGCAGACGGACCTGAACCGCATCAACGACGGCGCCGCAGAGCTGGACCGCACCACCGCCGACGGCGGGTCACTGCGCCTGGTGGCGCCGGCCGCTCCCAAACAGATCGCCGGCGACGTGGTCGAAGGCAAGGCCTCTGTCAGCGGGTCCGCTTCGACCCTGAAACTCAAGACCGGCACCGTACTGGCCGGGGGCTACAACTTCGACTGGCGGGCGGGCAGTGTCCGAACCGGCTACCTCAAGGACCTGGTCCCCGACAGCTCCGGCTACGTCGCGTATCTCGCGAAGCGCGCCAAGGAACCCCGTGACGAGTTCCGGGTCAATGAGATGAAGTGGCTGCTCAACGACGGGACCGACCTGAAGAGCGACTACAGCGGCAGCAACACCACGATCAAGCCGCTCACGGACATCATGAACAAGCTCTCTCAGGCGTACCAGGACTACTACAAGGACAAGACCACCTACCAGGTCGACCAGTACGGCAAGCTGATCGACCTCGAAGTGAGCCTGCGCAACGTCGAGTCCAACTCCACCACCAACAGCAGCTCCGAGGCGCTGGTGACCTACTAGCCAGCGCTTTCCGGCGGATGGACAGACAAGCAGAGAAAGGGTTGGCTCATGGCCATTCCAACGGGCGGTAAGCCCGCAGCCGATCTGGCGAAGAAGGCACCGGGATCGAGCGGCCCCGGACAGCCCGGGGCGCTCACCCGGCCCCCGGGTGCCGGGGACCTCGCGGAAAAGACCCGTCCCGGGGCGAGCCTGGGGGCCTCCGGCCTCGGACAGGCCGCCATGGGCGCAACACCTGCGGGTACCGCAATGAAGGCGGCAGAGACCGCGGTACGGCTTGGAGCGGCCGGCACGTCGGCCCTTCGCGACCCGGAAGAGGAACAGGCCAGCCCCGGCATCGTGGGCGGCCAGGCCAAGAAGGCCGCGGCGGCCGCCGCGCTTCCCGCCGCCGGCGCCGCCAGCCAGGTGATGTTCCTGATGATGCTGCTGAACTGGCTCAAGACGATGTTCTTTGCCGCCATCGCCGCGCTGATCAACCTGATCGCCACAGCGATCGCTGTGGCCATGGTGATCGGAAAAGTTCTCTTCGGTGGCATGTTCGCCGCGGGCGCCGCGATCTCCTCATTTGTCGGCGGCGCGATTTCCGCCACGGCCGCCAGCGTCGCAACCGGGATCACGGCGGTTGTCCTTGCCGCCTCGGCTGTCGTGGGCCTGGTAACGGGCGTAGGCAACACGAACGCCCAGCGCGACGGCGTCCTTGCAGACTGCTCGGTCGACATTGTCGCCGCTTCCCAGTCTGTGGATGCCGGGACCATCGACGGCAACGCGGCGGTGACCTTGTCCAACGCCAAGCTTGTCTACGGTGTGCTCAGCGCCTGGGGGATGCCGGACGAGAACATTGCAGGCATCCTGGGAAACTGGGACGCCGAATCCGGGATCGACCCCACCGGCGTCGAGACCGTCTCCGGCGAACCGTTCACTGTGGGTCCGAAGAAGAAGGACGCCGAGACCAAGAACTTCGCCGTGGCCGACATGGACTCGGCCTACGCCGCCAAGTTCCCTGGCGTCCAGCAGGTCGGCATCGGCCTCGGACAGTGGTCCAACGGCCGCAACACCCAGCTGCGCGACTACGCCAAGGGTCCCGGAAAGTGGGCCAGCCTGGAGACCCAGCTGGGATTCATGATCTCCAAGGACTCCGGCGCTCCGGTCATCAAGAACATGATCGCCCATCCGGTCGGATCCGCTTCGGCCGCCGCCGTCTACTTCCACAACGAGTGGGAGCGTTCGGCCGACTCCTCCACGGCAACGCGCGAGGCGGCCGCGACGAAGTGGTTCGCCAAGATGGGCGGCTGGGATAAGAACCAGGCCCTCGCCGACTCGATCCTGGCCCAGTCGGGTGCCACCCTCTCTGACGCCAACGAGAACCGGGTCAGTGCAGCCAAGGCCAACTGCCTTACCGGCAAGGTGTCCACCGCCGGACTGAAGGACGGTGGGCTGACCCTGGACGAGGCCCAGGCTCTCATGGCGACCTACCGCTTCGAGGGCGAGTCGGTGCTGACCGAAGCGTTTGGTGGAGGCGGCCCGGGCGACTGCGGCTACGGCAAGTCGGATAACTGCGTCGGCTTCTCCGCCTACTTCACGTACAAGTTCACCTCCTTCAAGCAGTACGCCCCGGGCAACGGCATCGAGACCGCCGCGTCCCTGGCCAAACTGACCGGACGCTCGACCACGGGAACCCCCACTCCTTACTCGGTCTTCTCGGAGACCACGGGGGATCCGGCCGGTCACACCGGAGTCGTCCTGGGCATCCAGGGGGACCAGGCCATCATCGGGGAGGCCAGCTGCGGGACCAACCACGTCGGCACCCGGGCTTACGCACGGCCACTCAGCGACCTGACGGACGGCACCTTCGTCTTCACGGACGTCTCCGACCTCATCACCACGAAGTCCATGTCCTGATGGACACCAACACGAAAGGGCACGGGCCCACCATGGCTGATTGGCAGAAGTTCACCGGCGTAGCCCCCGAAGCTGCGCCGGTGGCGGGGCGGCGGGGAGCCCGAGGCACCGCCAAACCGCGCACGAAGGTCACGGCAGAAGACGTCGAGGCCAGAGTCGCCGGCCTGCTCAGCGACAGGCGCACCCGCAAGGCCGCCCGCGCACCGCGCAGCATGCGGACCCTCGTGCGGGCCTCTGTGGCCACAGCGATGGGCATCGGGATCATCGGGTTCGGGCTGGGCATCAGCTCCGAGAACGCACAGCACGCGGCGGATATGCGTGCCGGGCAAACCAAGCAGGCATCCCTCGAAGGCGCCCTCGCCGCGGTCGACCCGGAGACCGGCAAGGACACCCCGCAAAAGCTGACGACAGGATTGGCCGCGGCGCGCAAACTCAGCGACTCGGTCGCCTCCTCCCAGCAGGACTTCGCAGCGATCGCCTTTGCCGGAAACGCTGATGCTGTCACCAGCGACGGCCGCCCGGCACCGGCGATCCTCAAGTCCCTGGAGCACCGGAAAGCACTGGCGGCCTTCTTTGCACCCGAAGCCCTGCTCCTCACCGATGCCCAGGCGTACTCGTTCCGCACCAATGATCTGCTCGGCCCTGGCCGTATCGACCCACGGCAGCCGTGGTTCGTCCGCTACGAAGCCGCTACGGCGACAGGAGGGCTGCGCCCCGCTGCCGACCCGAAGACCTACTCCTGGCAGACAGCGTCGGTGAACCTCTCGGGCACACCCGGTGTGATGAGCGTGGTCTGGACGAACACGGACACCGCTACGGGCGAGCTGCTCGCGTGGGCGACCGCACGGTACTCGACAGAGACGAACACCCTCCGCAATCTGACCGTCACCCTGACCACCCGGGGAGACAGCCAGCAGCTCAAACCACACTCGACCAGCGCTGCACCTGCAGCCGCCAAGGGGGCCTAGAGCCATGAAGACATACTTCCAGCGCAACGTGTTGCTCCTCATCCTGGCCGCGGTGTTCATCGCCAGCGGCACCGCGTACGGCCTGACGACCGCCGGCCACCGGGCTGAATCGGCCAACCAGCAGCAGCGCATCAACGATCTCGATGCGCAGATGCAGGCCCGCCTGGCTTCCACCAAAGCCAAGCAACAGGCCGTCGTGGACGATTCCCAGGGCACCAGTGCCGCCAGGGTCACTGCCGACACGGTGAAGATCCGCGAGTTCGTCAGGACCGTGGCTACGTGGAAGTCCGGCGCCGAGTACGCGGCCGCCCGGGAATCCGTTATGCGGCGCTACAAGCTGGCGGCAACCTCACAGTTCATGACCTCCTACTTCACCGAACCGGTCGCCAACCGCGACTCCTCGGGGAACACCTTCTACGAGGTCGACGCCGACGGGTTGAACTCCACGCTGTCCACCGCTGATGTGCGGGTGCTGGGGGTTACCGGCACGGCCTACCACTACATGGTGCTTGCCGACATCGCCTCGTCCTCCAACGACGGTAAGGCGAGTGCTGTCCGCACATCTGCGATCTACCTGACCCTGGACGGGGAAGGACTGATGAGCGATGTGAGCGGCTACGCGGCCGGCGGACGGACCCTGAGCTCCAAATAGCGTTCATTCAGGAGAAATTGATAGCCGCATCCCGCGCAAACGGGGTGCGGCTACTCTGTGTTTGCGATACTCTTTATTCACATAAACCAGCCGATTATGACGATTCCAGATACGTTCATAGCTCGGACACCGCATCACAGGACGAAGGACCGCGCGCATGACCAAGCACACCCAGTTCGAGAAGATCCAACCCGCGGCTGCTACGGCAGGCTCCTTGAGCGCGGCCGACAGGCTCTACCTCCGCTTCGGGTGGCCGATGGTCAAGACGCTGCACACCGCCGTGAGGCTGCTGGCCTTCGGCGTCGTCCTGGTCCTGGACTACCTGCTGGTGCTGTTCACGGCAGTCAACGTGATCCCCAACATCGCCGTACTGATCCAGCGCGGCACCGGTGTCAGCATCGACATGCGCCTCGACGCGGTCCTGGCCGGATGGCTCATCCCCGTCCTCTTCATCGTCGCCGCGGTCTTCGTCGGCGAGATCTTCCTCATGCGCGGTCTGTGGCGCTTTGCCGCCGCCAAGGTCCGCACCCTCGGGGGCTGGCTCTTCCGCCTGGAAGAAGAGAAGCGCTCGGGCCAGCGCTCCGTTTCCCTGCTGCCGTCCAAGTCCCGGGCGAAGGCTTCCCGGGGTCCGAAGATCGCCGCACTCTCCTAAGCCACATAGACGCCCGAGCAGGATCGACCACACAGAGAAGGACCAGCCATGAAGGTTGCAGGAATGCGAATGAACGACCCGTGGGCATCACGGGCCGTACGCAAGGGCACAGCGAGCGAGACCGTCTCTTCGGCTGCGGCCGAAACGGTCGTGCTGATGGAGCGGGTTTCCATTGAGCACCACGGCCCCGAGAAGAACTACCGTCCGCTGCTTCACCTCACGGGCGAGTTGCGCACCATCCGCCCCGAGGAACCGCTGCCGCACGGTGTTCGGGAGGTGACGTTCAGGGCCGGGACCGGCCCGACGATGGACGCCTTCTACGAATTCGATGATCCCCAGCTCGGACAGCTCGTGGCCAAGGGCTATTTCACCGAGGGCTTTGAGGCACCTGCCTCCATGGCCGGCACCGAATGGGAGCTCCCCACCACCATCGACGCGCTGATCCTGCCGCCGGCCGCCGCAGACGACACCCCGGTGGTGTTCGTCAACATCCACGGACAGACCGCACTGGCCCTGGACGCACGGAACAGCGGGTATGTCCTCGCCGACTACTTCGAGAACCACCAGGCGCCGGAAACTTCCCTGGAAGGCGGCAATGCGTTCAACCAGGGCGCCCCCGAGGTCCCGACATCGACAGGCACACACAAGGACCTGTTCGCCGACGAGGTGTTCATTCAGACCGGAGCCCCGGCCTTTACCGGCGCAGAGGTGATGGGAACGGGCGACTTCCCCGTCGTCCGCGCCAGCATTTTCGAGGATCTGATTGCCGAGCTCGGCGACAAGCTGCCCGTCATTGCACCGGTCGCTGCACCGGACGCGGCCGACGCACCTGAGATCGAAGGCGAAGCGGAGGCTGACGAGCTCCTGGTCCCCGCCGACGACATCTACCGGGACCGGATCGCCCCCGGGGTCGCCGACGCGCTTGCCCTGCAGGCTGAGACCACGGAAGCCGCCGAAATCGGCGCTGACACCGCGGAGAACCATGCAGACGCCGGCTCCTCCGAGCCGCAGTCCCTGGACCTGTTCAGCGATGACGACATCAAGCTCGGAGTGGTGCCGCTGGCTATCGCCCCCGAGGATGAAGCGTCCGCGCCCGCAACCATCACCCCGGGGCAGGCCGACTCGGCAGCCCCGAGGGTTCCCCGCCCGGCACAGCGGGCCGTCATGCGCGAGTTGGCGCTTGACCTGCAGGACGACAAGTCCGACGAACCCGGGCTCGGATAGGTCCCCGCACCACATCCGCGTAGGGGCTGTGCTGGCATCAGCCGGTGCAGCCCCTTCGTCGTAGGTCCCACCACCAGTGCCGGCCATCACCCGTGAGAGGGCGAACCATGAACAACTTGAAGCAGTCCATCATCCTGGTCAACGAATACTCCGTGAAGCCCCCCTCGGGCGGCAAGGGCAGCAGGGGTGACAGCCCGGGCGCCTACGTGACCCGGTACATGGCACGCGAGAACGCCACAGAAACCCTGGCGCCGATCCGCCGCAACCGCACAGACAACTTCATCCTCCGCTACATGGCCCGGTCCAGCGCCACCGAGAAGGCGGTCAGCCGGCCTGACGTCAAAGCCAGGATCAAGGCCGCACAGGGTGCCGGGGGAGTGGCGTTCGGCTACGGAGAGGTCAGTCTCTCCGATGACCAGCTCAAGGCCGCCAGCGCCGATGTGCAGAACTGGTTCGACCACGGCCACACGGTGATGAAGACCGTCCTCAGCTTCGACCAGGAGTACCTGCGCCGGCACGGGCTGATCCCCGAGGACTTCGTCTGCCTGAACAAGGGCGACTACCGCGGCAATCTGGACCAGATGAAACTGCGGATGGCCGTGATGCGCGGCCTGGAGCGCATGGGCAAAGCCTTCTACGACGACCTGCGCTACGTCGGCGTCATCCAGGTCGACACCGAGCACGTCCACTGCCACCTGGCCATGGTCGACGCCGGCCGCGGGTCACTGGCCGTGGACGGCACACAGCGGGGCAAGATCCACGCACCGGCACGGGCTATGCTCCGACGGGGCATGGACGGATGGCTGGACGGAAAGCAGACCGTGCGGCACATGAGCTCGGCGGTCGGGTACGAACGCCGCAACGTAGTCACGTTCGTCAAGCGCTGGGCCCACCAGCAGATGCTCCGCGAATCGCTGCCCCAGTTCCTGCTCTCGTGCCTGCCCGAGGACCGGCGGCTTTGGCGCTCGTCCACGAACCATGAGTCGATGAAGAAGCCGAACAGGATCGTGCGGCAGCTGGTTGAGGAAGTCCTGGCACGTCCGGGCTCTCCGCTGCCCCAGGCCATGCAACCAGTCAACGAATACGCCAATCACCGCCGGAAGGCCGAAGGACTCAGCTACGAGGCGTGGAGGGCGCTCGTCAAGGCGGGCAGGGACAAGATCATTGAACGCGGTGTCAATGGCGTCTACGGCCTGCTGCGCGGCCTGCCTGCCGACAGTCTCCGGATCCGCACACCGATGCTCGATGCCATGGGCATGGACTACGAGGAGCTGGCCGCCATGGCGAACACCGGCAACGACCAGGACGACAAGGACGGACTGCTAGGGTTCGGATTCCGCCTGCGCAGCTACTCCGCACGAATGCAGCACCACCGCGGGAAGCGGACCGAGTTCCACGAGATGGCCCGGATCTGGGAGAGGGCGGACGCCACCGGCGTGGCGTCGGAGTCGTCCCGCGTCCTCTACGACTTCTATTTGGAGGAGGAGGGCTACCACGCCCGGTGTGCGGCCAAGTACCAGAAGTTCCTTGCCTGGGCGCCGCCGGAGGGCGACTGGTACGCGCGCTGGGAGCAGGTCGCCGAGTATGGCGAACGTCTGCTGTCCCTGGAATCGCTCCGCAAGGACACCTCGCTCCGCAAGATGAGCGACCCGGACCAGGCCGAAGCCATGGGCCGGGACATCTACGGCCAGGCCGGCGGCCACCTCCTGACCCTCCGGGGCACTGCGGGCACCGATGTCCTCGATACCCGGATCGCTGCGATGCGCGGCAATTACGAGCAGCGCATCGCGGAGCTGAGGGTGGATCTTGCGGCCCACGGGCTGAAGCTGGACCTCACACCCGACAAGGGCGGGAAGGTCCCGGACACCGCGGTGATTTCCGCCGGCGCCGAGTACGACTTTGAAGAGGTCAAGGGGCTCGACCTCCATCACATGCGCTACGACTTCTCGGCCGATGTCGAAGTCGGCGTCCGCGCGCGTACCCACTTCACACAGTGGGCGCGTTCCCGCCGCTTCCGCAGCGACAAGGCCGCCGCCTACCTGCGTGCCTCCGGTCAGCAGGAGGCCCTGGCAAACATGCCGATGGCGGACATTGCAGCCATGAACGCCCTTGCCGACAAGCTCTCGGTTGACGCGAAGGCGGTGCTGCCCTCGGAAGTCGCGGCGATTTCCCGGCGGCAGGAGATCCTGCGGCGATCACGGACGGTCCAGCTCGGAACGGGACTTGCAGAGCAGGTGGAACGGCACATCGACCTGTCGGCGATCAATGCGGTCCCCGAGCCCGAGCCTGCCATGTTGATCGACGACCGCCACGCCGAAGGGCAGTCACGTACAAATCCGGGGCTAAGCTAGAAAATCTCCTCATTTACAAAAGTTTTGGTGCATTTTGTTGGTTGTGACGGTTATGTGTGTATTACGCTGTGAGAGTTCGGTACAGAGGCTTCATTCTTTTGGATCGGGCGCCACGACGGCACCGGGCGGCGAGCAGATCGCACGGACTGAATAAAGGGAGACAAATCATGGCAAATCTCAAGGGCCCGGGTTCAATGAAGGCGGTCAACCTGATCGCAGTGACCTACCCCAACAACGCCACCAAGGACGGCAAGTCCCAGTACCTGGATGTTCAGATTGACGCCCGCGATTCCCGCGGTCCCGAGCAGTCGAACCTCCACCTGGTGACCAATCGCGTGAAGCACGACGGCAAGGCCCGCATCAACAACGGCGCCCCGTACTCCACCGCCCAGTTCACGGCGATCAAGGAAGCTGCCGGCACCAACGTCGTCAAGCTCCCGAGTGGCGCGGAGATCTACGCGGTCAAGGCGGACGTCATGCCGTCCGGCCGCAACTCCGGTCTGGTGTTGAACAGCAAGACCCTGGCTGCTTCCGAGCACGCCATCGACGCCAAGGTGCTGGACAACCAGTTCGCGTCGGCCAAGGCAGCCAAGGAAGCCCGCGCGGCTTCCCAGGCGGTCGAAGCCGAGGCGCAGGCAGTGGCCCCGCAGGCCGAAGCCGCCGAGGCAAAGGTCGACGAACCGGCCATGGCCTAGCCGTCGACAACCCTCGAAAGCCCGTGCTGGGCCTCTCAGCACGGGCTTTCGTGCTGTTCACAGGAAAACGATCAGGCAAAGGAGAGCTCGACCATGGCAGTAAACGAAGAACGAGAAGATCAGACCGTTGCCGGGGCCACGACAAAGGGATTCGCCGGCGGGTTCCTGGGCACAATGCAGGACAGGCTCCGGACCGCAACGGGCCGGGGGCAGACGCCCAACACGACGTGGCGGGCCAACAACGAGGAAGTCGTGTCCCTGAACACCGGGATCATGGCGGCCCAGGCGGAGCGCGTTGCGCTGCTTGGTCAGCAGCTGCAGGCAACGCATGGAACCCTCGCCGGCGGATCATTTCACCGGCTGAAGAGCGACCGGACAAGTGCCCTGGAAAAACTGAAGTCGATGCAGGAGTCCATGGCCCACGACCAGGTCAACGTGGATCGGCGGGACGGCGCGCACACCGAGGCCGACGTCCAGGAGCGCCGCCTGACCCTGAGCCGCATGCAGACAGAGAATGACCACATGCGGGCCAGGCTGCCGCAGCGGGGACCGGCCACGACCACCTCGACGAAGCCCGCGGACGGTCGTCCTGCCAAAACCACCGCTGCGGCCCCGGTAATGGCCGGCTCCGCCCCGGCCCGCGCGTCTGCGCCGGAGGTCGGGCGTGCAGTCAGCAGCGCTGTGATGAATCCGGCCCACATCGCAGCCATCGAAGCGCTGACAGGACCGGCAGATGAGGGCATGGAGAGGGACAGCCGAGGCATGGGCCTCTAAGACTGTCGACGCTCATCAGGAGGGCGGCCACTTCGGGAAACCGGAGCGGCCGCCCTCTTTTGTGCGCATGCATCGTGTTACGATTTTCCTGACTTATCAGCCAAAACAGATGCTTTTTAGCAGGACTAGGCGGCCGCTGTGCTCGACACCATCGACGCAATCACTACCAACTACGCACTCCTGAACGACCACTCGGCGCCGGTCCGCCCCGCGGAGCGCGACATCGTCGGCCGCGACCGCGAGATTTCACAGCTTCTGGCCGCCCTCAGCCGTCCCGAGCTGTGCAACGCGCTGCTGCTGGCCCCCGCCGGCGCCGGTAAGAGCGCCCTTGTCCAGGCGACCATGCTGGCGGACCCCGAACGCAATTACCGCGAGGTGAACGTCGCCAACATGATCTCCTCGGTGATCAACCTGGAGGCGATGTCAGGCCTGCTCACCCGGTTCTTTGAAGAGGCCGAACGCTACGTGCGGGAGGAGGAACGGGAACTGGTGCTGTTCATGGATGAGTTCCACCAGATCGTTCAGCTGTGCCCGGCCGCCGTGGAGGCGCTCAAGCCGATCCTGGCAGCCTCGGGCACCCGCGGCCTGCGGATTATCGCTGCAACGACCTACGACGAGTTCAAGACCCACATCGCACCGAATCAGCCGCTGGTGGAGCGCCTTCAGCGCATCAACCTCACCCAGCCGGACAAGGAGACGACGGTCAAGATCCTCCGGGGCATGGCCGAACGGTACGGCGTCAGCGACCAGTTCTACGACGATCACCTGCTGGCGCAGATCCACGAGTACACCGAGCGGTTCATGCCGGCGTCGTCGCAACCCCGAAAGTCCATCCTGGTCCTGGACTCCATGGTCGGCTGGCACAAGCACACCAACCGACCCATGGACCGCAAACTCCTGGCCGACGTCCTCCTGGAGTCCATCAACGTCAACGTCGCCTTCCGCGTGGACGCCGTCAAGATCAAGGAACAGCTCGACTCGAAGGTCCTCAGCCAGGACTACGCCACCCGGGCCGTGGCCCGACGGCTCCAGCTCTGCGTGGCCGACCTGCACGACAAGAGCAAACCGATGAGCTCGTTCCTCTTCGCCGGCTCCACCGGCGTGGGAAAGTCCGAGCTGTGCAAG
>Ga0308165_1001211_pt1 | contig 37754 bp, 36 predicted proteins | sample PhyWR2_FD_201032 | JGI IMG/M metagenome (GOLD analysis project Ga0308165, IMG submission 201032) | Phyllosphere microbial communities from UC Gill Tract Community Farm, Albany, California, United States - DLSLW.R2 | ecosystem: Host-associated > Plants > Phyllosphere > Unclassified | place: USA...
GAAAATACCTCAAACGAGTTTTATAAAATGGTATACTCTATCTGAAAGGAATAACACTTTTTTAAGAAAGTTTGAAGATTAGAGTAAAATTATCTGTTGCTATTGATTTTTTTCGTTCCTTGAAGTAAAATCACACTCAGATAGATATATTGTTCAACCAAATTGGTATATATCTTTCCTTCTATAAATAATCCGTTCAAAAGAAAACAGCCTGAATTATTTAAGGTTGTTTTTTTTTATCAAAAGAATAAATTTCAATAAGTATAAAGGGTAAAGAAAACAATTAAATAAATAAAAATGAGTGAAAAATAATAAAACAAAAGAAAAAATATGTTTTTTAATAATCTTAATCTAAAAATAGTCAAAAAAAGGAAAAATCTATACGTAAGTTGAATGATTATTTATTGAAAATCATGATATCCTATAAATACAAAAAGTGTATGGAAGGATGATTTTTTCTTGGAAAAAAGAGAAGTAAAAATTGGCGCACATTATGTTTGTCATGGATCAGATTTTTCTTGGTTTTTTGTAGGAGAAGCCATCTCTAAAGAAGATGATGATGTACAAGTAAGAGTGATAAAATGTCACCCAACAGATCGTCCAGTCATAAATTGTGATGATCCCATTTTAAACCTAGACTACTTTAATGTCATTGAAGACGCGTAATTTTGATCTTTCCAAATTTAAGTTTGTTCTTATTAAATTGCTTCTAATAAGTAATCATATATATCAAAAAATAGATGAACACTGAGATATAAGCAGAGTTCTAAAGTTTCACAATTTTAAAGATAGTGCATCATTTTTTTATTTCACATTTCAATTTGGCGTATGAAGGATAACTAGTGATTAGTTTTCTTCTACGCTTTTTTTGTAGTTTATAAATATATTTAAAAAATATTTGTTATGAATATTATTGATACAAAAGAAAATGAATGAAGAGAAGAATTTTTTGAAAAAAAGTTGAAATTTAATAAAATATAGCCTACCAATTAATTCGTAAGAAAGTCTGAATCACAGATAAGAATGTTATGAAAAGCTTTCTTTGATACGCCCGGGATGTTATAATTAATAAAATGTTTCCTAAGGAGTGCTAAAAATGGTCGATAATCTACAATTAGTAATAATCACTGGAATGAGTGGTGCAGGAAAAACTGTTGCTATTCAAAGTTTTGAAGATATGGGGTATTTTTGTATCGACAATATGCCACCAAGTTTGATTCCAAAGTTTTGGGAGTTGATCAAAGAATCTGGAAAAGTAACGAAAATTGCGCTTGTGATTGATTTACGTTCCCGTAATTTCTTTAGAGAGATTCAAGATATGTTGGTTGAATTAGAAAATACGAATTTAATAGATACTACGATCATGTTTCTAGATGCGACGGATGAAGAGCTTGTTTCTAGGTACAAAGAAACTCGTCGTGCGCACCCATTAGCGATGGATGGTTTAATCACCGAAGGAATCAGGAAAGAGCGGGCAATTCTTGAAGAAATCAAAGGCGATGCTCAAGTTGTAATAGATACGACCAGCTTATCTCCTAGACAACTACGTGAAAGAATCAATAGTGAATTTAAATCTAGAGATACGCACGAATTCCGTGTAGAGTTGGTTTCTTTTGGATTCAAATACGGTTTACCGATCGATGCAGATATTGTGATGGATGTCCGTTTTTTACCGAATCCTCATTATATTCCAGAATTAAAACCATTGACCGGACAAGATTCATCTGTCTATGATTATGTGATGAGTTTTCCTGAAACAGAGAGCTTCTATACTCGTTTTATCGACTTATTGAAAAACGTGATGCCAGGCTATGAAAAAGAAGGAAAATCAAGCATTACGATTGCCATTGGATGTACTGGTGGACAACATCGATCAGTCGCACTGACTGAACGTGTCGGTAAGGAGTTAGGGCAAGAATATCATGTGAATATTACCCATCGTGATAAAGGAAAACGGAAAGAGACGGTAAATCGCTCATGAAAATGAAAACTTATCGGATTAGAAAACCCAAGATTGTTGTTGTTGGCGGAGGGACAGGCTTACCGGTTATTTTAAAAAGTCTACGAAATCAAAGTGCGGATATTACAGCAGTTGTAACTGTAGCGGATGATGGAGGAAGCAGCGGTGAAATCCGAGAATCGATGAACATGACGCCTCCTGGTGATTTGCGTAATGTTTTGGTCGCATTATCAGATATGCCTCAGCTTTATGAAGATATTTTTCAATATCGTTTCGATCAATCAGATAAATATTTTGCTAATCATGCAATTGGCAATTTAATCATTGCGGCTGTTTCAGAAATGCGGGGGAGTACCTATGAAGCGATTCAGCTACTTTCAAAAATGATGCATGTTGACGGGCATATTTATCCTTCATCAGAAAGACCATTGACGCTTCATGCCGTTTTCAAAGATGGTACTATCGCAGTTGGAGAATCAAGTATTGCAGTTGATCGAAAAACAATCGATCATGTTTTTGTGACTAACACGAATGATAATGAGCAACCAAAAGCTGCTAGGAAAGTCGTTAAGGCTATCGAAGAGGCAGATATGATCGTGTTAGGACCAGGTAGCATGTTTACAAGTATTTTGCCTAACTTAGTGATCAATGAAATTGGAGATGCGATCATTAATGCAAAAGGAGAAGTCGTTTATATCTGTAATATTATGACTCAAAAGGGCGAAACGGAACATTTTACTGATGCTGATCATGTTTGTGTTTTACATGAACACTTAAAAAGTAAATTTGTTGATACTGTTTTGGTCAATACTGAAAATGTTCCTGATGGGTATATGGATCCGGAGATTTATGATGAATATCTAGTTCAGGTGGAGCATGATTTTCAGCGTTTGAGAGATGAAGGCTGTCGTGTGATTTCGACAGATTTCTTGAAATTACGTGACGGCGGTGTTTTTCATGACGGGGATAAGGTTGTAGATGAATTATTCCGTATCGTATTTGGCCCAAGATATTAAAAAGTAAGAAGAAAGGAGGAAGGTAGATTGTCTTTTGCAGCGGATGTAAAAAAAGAACTAACGACCTTAGAAGTTCATCGGGAACATGCTCGATCAGAATTAGCTGCGTTGATTCGGATGAATGGTTCACTAAGTATCGTGAATCAGCAATTCGTCTTGAATGTTCAAACAGAAAATGCAGCGATTGCCAGACGAATCTATTCTCTTTTAAAAGATCATTATGAGGTGCGTTCGGAATTATTGGTACGAAAAAAGATGAAACTAAAGAAGAACAATGTCTATATCGTAAGATTAAAACAAGATACGAAAAGTGTATTAGCTGATTTAGACATTTTAGATGGTATGATGTTTAACACTCATGTGTCGGACGAAATTATAGGAAATGCACAAAAAATGAGGTCTTATTTAAGAGGAGCTTTTATGGCTTCTGGATCAGTTAATAACCCGGAAACTAGCCGATATCATTTGGAAATATTTTCTATTTATGAAGAACATAATGATGATATTTGTCAGATGCTGAACTATTATGACTTGAATGCTCGAACGTTAGAACGGCGCAACGGGTATATTTCTTATTTAAAAGGTGCTGAACGAATTGCTGATTTTCTAACGTTGATCGGTGCGACCAATTCAATGTTAAAATTTGAAGATGTTCGGATCGTTCGTGATATGCGTAATTCAGTCAATCGGTTAGTCAATTGTGAAACAGCGAATCTCAATAAAACGATCGATGCAGCTTCGAAGCAAATTGAAAATATCCAGTATATTGAAAGTGTAGTTGGCTTATCGGCTTTACCAGGGAAATTACAAGAGATTGCTGAATTAAGATTAGAGTATCCGGAAGTAAGTTTAAAAGAATTAGGCGAGATGATCCCATCAGGTGCTATTTCAAAGTCAGGAATCAATCATCGAATTCGTAAAATCAATGAATTTGCAGATAAACTAAGAGAAAAAAGTGCGTAACCTTTTATGGATTGCTATGAGAGAATAGCAGAAAGTTGGGTGGAAATGATGGGCGTAGAAGATAAAGATTTTATCATGAGGCAAATCAAGCAACTCGGAGAAGGTCTAGGAAATTTTCTTGGCAAGGAGGATGTAGATAAGATTTTGAGTTTTGGAGAAGACGCTGAAAAAGAGATTCAAGATTCTGCAACAGCTAAGGAATCGAGTATTGACCGTAGCTCTAAAGAAAACGAGACCAAGCCTAAATAAATAGCTTGGTCTCGTTTTTTATTTCCCTTCTATATAACCAATCAATTCTTCTTTAGTAATCGATTCATCAAAAATATGCTCACCAATAATAATTGTTGGTACAAATTTGATATTGGCAGCTTCAGCTTCCAGAATTACTGCTTGAATGATCGCAGGTTCTTCTTTTTTAGACAATTGTAAATTATCTTGTGCAAAAACAGCGACATCTTCTAAAGAAAGATTTCCCCATTGGTCTTGGGTATCATACATTTGTTTCAAATCAGCCAACCCTTTTTCAGGTAAGTCATAATTGATATGATGATGCATGACATTGCCTCGTTGTAGGCTTTCTTTTTCTTTGTCTAATAGCTTGATAATTCGTTGGACTTTTCCTTGTTTGACATACTCATTTAGGAAATCAAAGGATTCCTCAAACCATTTTTTACAATAAGGGCAACGAACATTCATAAATTCTACCATCTTTACTGGAGCCGAGTCTTTTCCAATAGCTAAACCATTTTTTGTAGTAACTTTTGTTGCATCAATAACTGAAATATCCATTTTACAAACATCCTTTCATTTCTTATACTTATAAGTGTAGCGCTTTTAATCATCAATTTAAATAAAAATGCCCAAAATTCTGGGCATTTTTCATTATTTACTTAATGAGCTGCTATTTTCCATTACTTCATCGATCAAACCATATTCTTTCGCTTGTGTAGCTGTCATAAAGTTGTCACGGTCGGTGTCGCGTTCGATGACTTCAAGTGGTTGACCAGTACGTTCAGCCAAAATTTTATTTAGGCGATCACGTGTATCAAGAATATGTTTCGCTGCGATCTCAATTTCAGTTGCTTGACCTTGAGCGCCACCTAATGGTTGGTGGATCATGATTTCTGCATTAGGTAATGCGAATCGTTTGCCTTTTGTACCAGCAGTCAATAAGAAACTGCCCATAGAAGCTGCCATACCAAGAACGATAGTTTGGACATCCGCTTTAACAAAATTCATTGTATCAAAGATGGCTAATCCAGCAGAAACACTTCCACCTGGTGAGTTGATGTAAATATAGATATCTTTTTCAGAGTCTTGTGCATCCAAAAATAATAACTGAGCAATGACCGAGTTTGCTACATTATCATCAATTGGACCACTTAACATAATGATTCTATCTTTTAATAATCGTGAATAAATATCATATGCTCTTTCTCCACGAGATGATTGTTCAATAACTGTTGGTATTAAATTCATAGTATATTCCTCCTATAATAAAGCTCTTCAAATCATTTTATCACAAAGCAAGACTTAATGCTTAAAAAAAGTATACTGTATTGGTCAATAAAGGTCAACTTTAATGCACTAAATTAAATAAAAAAACCTTAGAAAACTAAGGCTTTTTTGAGTATTATGAAGTGACTACAATATTTCCATTTTGATCAGCTGGTTTAAGTAAAGTCATGATTGAAGTGAAAAATGCAATAACTGCAGGAATCGCTGTCCAAGAGAATACTAGGTACATAATGCCTTTTCCAGTGAAACCAGAATAAAACTTATGAATGCCTATCCAACCTAAGAAAAAGGCTAATATAAAATAAATCCATTTATTAACAACTCTACCATGCTGTACATAGCCGCCAACGGACTGTGTATTGTTATTTTCATTCACAATGTTAATATTGATCTTATCTTGTAAATTGTCTATTGTATTTGTAGCTTGTTCTGCTTTGTGGATGATCAATTCGTCACCATCTTCAAATACATCAACTTGATCCCCAACTTCTGGCTTAAAATGAAACCACTCATACAAAGCACGAGTTGTGCTTCCATCTTCATTAGCAATAACAACATCATCAAAATCTAACTTAATAACTTTTTTCCCCATATCAACTTCCCCAATTCTCCAAATAATATTACTACCGCTATATTATATCATCAATTGAATGAGTAATCTAGACCTATAAATAAAGGAAATAAACAAAATGCTAAAAAAAAAATAAAAAGTTTAGTAAGATAAATATTTTTTTTCATATTTTTTTGTCCTTGTGAAAGAGTATGTTATACTAAAAAAACAAGAATGAAAAGAGTGAGGGAATCCAAATGGTGGTTTTTATTGCAGGTATGACTGGTGTGCTAATTGGTGCAGTAATTGTATCAATAGGCGTGGCACTTCGTGTCACTTATGATGAACGCAAGGCAGTCCGTTACCGAGAATTAGAAAATTTTGTTAAAGAAATAGAAACACTGAACCTTCTAAACAAGAAGATCAATGAGATTCTACAAAAAAGAGATATCTATGTAGACAAGTCGGTGAATTTTATATCAATGGACGATTGTTATATCAGCATCGATGATTTTATTTATTTAGAATCTTTTTCGGCCCAAAATAATTTTTACTTACCAACATATTTGATTGAAGAATTTTTCAAAAAAATCGCCCATAGAAAAGTCATCTTAACACCAGATGAAGTGATCTCAATGGGTGGTAGTACTTATAAAGGCGGGCGTGTGATTTTAGAAAGCTTTTCAGAAGAGCTACTTTCAATCATTGAAGATAAGAAAAGACAAATGAAACGGTTGACACATAAACCTTTATACTATTTTCAAAGAGGATAATAGAGTAGACACTTGAAGGATTTCAAGTGTCTTTTTTTTGCAAATGATAAGACGTATATTGGATTTTTCATGTCCTAAAATGAGATGAACAATGAAATAAAAGTAAGGACACTACTTCGACCAGATTAAGCTCTAACCATTCATTTGAAATCAAGAGTGGCAGCGATTATTCTATAAATATAAACGACGGGAAAAAAACAAAAGCATTGAATTTCCATTCGTTAGATAGAAAAAAACCATAAGTAAGAAAAAGAGAACTTATGTTTTTAGAATTTTCTGAATCTTTTTATCAAATTTTATTGACATTCTCATTTAATAGGTTTATAGTTAACAAAAGCTTTTATTTATCACATGCTATTTTAATCTTTACGATAGATTTTTAAAAATGAGGAGACCGTTACTATGGAAAAGACAAAAAACAATCACGTATTAGTCATTATTTTACCGTGTAGGACTTAGAACACTGAGAAATTTCGCAGATGTTTGAGTCCTGTTTGTCTTTCGTAGATGGGATTCTTACTAAGACATCCCATTATTCAATGGGATGTCTTTTTTTTCAAAAAAAATGTAAGGAAGCAGAGTAAATAAAAAATTGAATCAGAAGCAGCAAAATAAAAGCTACTGACGATAACTGAATTGGAGTGGATGAAAAATGCGTAGTGATCAAATAAAAAAAGGGATTGAAGCTGCACCCGCCAGAAGTTTACTTTATGCAACGGGACAAGTGAAAAATGCTAAGGACATGCAAAAGCCGTTTATAGCAATTTGTAATTCTTATATTGATATTGTTCCGGGTCATGTACATTTAAGAGAGTTAGCCGATGTTGCAAAAGAAGCGATTCGGGAAGCGGGAGGAATTCCTTTCGAATTCAATACGATCGGTGTAGATGATGGGATTGCGATGGGGCATATCGGCATGCGTTATTCTTTACCTAGTAGAGAAATTATTGCAGATGCTGCTGAAACGGTGATCAATGCGCATTGGTTCGATGGTGTTTTCTATATTCCAAACTGTGACAAAATCACTCCAGGTATGTTGATGGCAAGTGTACGTACAAATGTTCCTGCAATTTTTTGTTCAGGTGGTCCGATGAAGGCAGGTGTTGATCCAAGAGGTCATACTACAACGCTCTCGAATATGTTTGAAGCAGTTGGAACATTTAAAGAAGGCAAAATGACAGAAGAAGAATTCAATTTTATGGAGCAAAATGCTTGCCCAACCTGTGGTTCCTGTGCAGGAATGTTTACGGCAAATTCGATGAATTGTTTGATGGAAGTGTTAGGAATGGCTTTACCTGGAAATGGGACGATTTTAGCTGTATCAGATGAACGGAGAGAATTAGTTAGACAGTCTGCTTTTCATTTGATGGATCTAGTCAAAAAACAGATTAAACCAAGAGATATCATCACAAAAGAAGCAATCGATGATGCATTTGCTTTAGACATGGCAATGGGCGGTTCTACTAATACAGTTTTGCATACATTGGCAATCGCAAATGAAGCCGAAATCGACTATAACTTGGAAGAAGTCAATGCGATTGCTGAGCGTGTTCCATATTTATCAAAAATCGCTCCTTCATCTGCCTATTCGATGCACGATGTCCATGAAGCAGGTGGTGTTCCAGCAATTATGAAAGAGTTGGTCGATCTAGGCGATGCAATTCATCCAGATCGTATCACAGTTACAGGAAAAACGATTCGTGAAAACGTTCAAGATGCAGTAATCAAAAATGAAGAAGTTATCCATCCAAAGGAAAATCCATACAGTCCGGTTGGTGGTCTATCGATTTTGTATGGAAATATTGCGCCAAAAGGCAGTGTGATCAAAGTCGGCGGGGTTGATCCATCAATCAAAAAATTTGTAGGGAAAGCAATATGTTTTGGCTCTCATGATGAAGCTGTGGCAGCAATCGATGATCATACGGTAAAAAAAGGTCATGTTGTCGTGATTCGTTACGAAGGACCAAAAGGCGGACCAGGTATGCCGGAAATGTTGGCACCGACATCAAGTATTGTAGGACGAGGTTTAGGCAAAGATGTAGCATTGATCACAGATGGGCGTTTTTCGGGTGCTACTCGAGGAATCGCTGTTGGTCATATTTCTCCAGAAGCTGCAGCAGGCGGACCCATTGCATTAATCGAAGATGGGGATGAAATTGAGATTGATTTAACCAATCGGACATTGGAATTACATGTTTCTGAAGAAGAGCTGGCGAAAAGAAATGATCAACTGCCGACATTCAAAGCAAAAGTAAAAACAGGATACTTAGCTCGATATACAGCGTTGGTCACTTCAGCTCATACAGGTGGAATCATGCAGATTCCAGCAGATTTGCTAGACTAGAGGAGGGAAGCTCATGGCAGAAAAACAGAGAAAAATGAAAAATGGTTCAAAGCTTTTAATTGACTCGTTATTGAAGCAAAAGGTAGAAATGATTTTTGGATATCCTGGTGGAGCAGTCCTCCCTCTATACGATGCGTTATATGATGGAGACATTCCGCATATTTTAACGAGACATGAACAAGGAGCCGTCCATGCAGCTGAAGGGTATGCGAAAGCAACTGGTAAACCAGGTGTTGTTATCGTAACTAGTGGTCCAGGTGCAACAAATGCGATCACTGGAATTGCGGATGCAATGAGTGATTCAATTCCTTTAGTTGTCTTTACAGGGCAAGTAGTCACAGATGGTATTGGAAAAGACGCCTTTCAAGAGGCAGATATAATTGGATTAACGATGCCGATCACTAAAAATAATTACCAAGTTCGAGAAACAAAAGAATTACCAAGAATTATTGAAGAAGCCTTTCATATTGCGACAACTGGCAGAAAAGGCCCGGTTGTGATCGATTTACCAAAAGACATGACCATTATGGAAGCTGAGGCAGACATTGAGGTAAAACTAGACTTACCAAGTTATCAACCAACTGTGAAACCAAATAAACTACAAATCAAAAAACTTATGGAAGCCTTGTCGACAGCTAAAAAACCATTGGTATTAGTCGGAGCAGGTGTACTACACGCAGATGCAGGGCAAGAATTAGTTGAGTTAGTCAATAAATATCAAGTTCCAGCGCTAAGTTCACTGTTAGGACTTGGAGCAATTCCAACAGAAAACGAGCTGTTCTTAGGCATGGGCGGTATGCATGGCTCGTTTGCAGCGAATATGGCATTGACTGATTGCGACTTGCTGATCAATATTGGCTCTCGCTTTGACGACCGTTTGGCTAGTGCACCAAAAGAATTTGCTTCAAACGCAGTGATTGCTCATGTTGATATTGATCCTGCTGAAATCGGAAAAATCATCGATACTCAGATCCCAATCGTAGCAGATGCGAAAGAAACGTTAAAAGAAATGTTGAAAACAGAAGTAAAATGCAATGATTGGAGCGATTGGAAGAAACTAAATCTTTCACGAAAAAAACTGCATCCATTCAAATATGATAAAGAACAAAAGACCGAAATCAAGCCGCAAAAGGTCATTGAATTCATTGGTGAATTGACAGAGGGTGAAGCCATCGTTGCAACGGATGTTGGTCAGCATCAAATGTGGGCTGCACAGTTTTATCCATTTAAAAATGAAAAACAGCTTATAACAAGCGGTGGTCTAGGAACAATGGGTTACGGTGTTCCAGCTGCAATCGGTGCAAAATTGGGTTGTCCAGATAAAGAAGTTGTTCTCTTTGTCGGTGATGGTGGCTTCCAAATGACAAATCAAGAGTTAGCAATTTTAAATGAATACAATATTCCAATCAAAATCGTGATTTTGAATAATCAGTCATTAGGAATGGTCCGTCAGTGGCAGGAAAGCTTTTTCAACGGTCGATGCTCAGAATCAGTTTTTGCTACACAACCAGATTTTGTAAAAATGGCAGAAGCCTATCATATTAGAGGAATCAGAATAGAGGACCCGAATACTGTCGAGGCAGATTTAACTGAAGCCTTTAAAGAAACAGGACCATTATTGATTGAAGTGATGGTTTCACCAACGGAACATGTATTACCTATGGTTCCAGCTGGAAAAGCAAACTATCAAATGCTGGGGGTGGATTAAAATGAGACGGATCATTACCGCAACAGTCAATAATAATTCGGGTGTCTTAAACCGGTTTAGTGGTGTGTTGACACGCAGACAAGTCAATATCGACAGTATATCTGTTGGAGCAACGGAGTTAGAGAATGTTTCAAGGATAACGATCATCGTTCAAGTAGCAGATTTAAATGAAGCAGAGCAAGTGACCAAACAACTGAATAAACAAATCGACGTGATCAAAGTTTCTGATATTACAGATGAACCACATTTGGAAAGAGAACTAGCATTGGTCAAGCTTAATGCGCCAGCTACTGTTAGAGCTGAATTGTTCTCAGTGATCGATCCATTTAGAGCGAACGTGATCGATGTCGGTACACGTACCGTCGTGATTCAAGTCACAGGCACTAGTGAAAAAATCAGTGCCTTTGTCGATGTTGTAGCGCCATATGGCATTAAACAATTAGCACGAACAGGTGTTACTGGATTTACAAGAGGCAATAACTAAAAAAGGGTCTTAAAGCATACGCTTATAAGCATAAAAAAATTTGGAGGGTTCAAAAATGGCAAAAGTATATTATGATAATTCAGTAGAAAACAATCAATTAGAAGGAAAAACAATTGCAATCATCGGTTATGGTTCGCAAGGACATGCCCACGCTCAAAACTTACGAGATAATGGCAATCAAGTAATCATCGGAATTCGTGAAGGAAAATCAGCAGAAGCAGCTCGTAACGATGGTTTTGACGTATTGACCGTTGAAGAAGCATCTAAAAAAGCAGATGTAGTCATGATTTTAGCTCCAGATGAAATCCAAGGAGAGCTCTATGACAATGAAATTGCACCAAACTTAGAAGCAGGCAATGCATTAGCATTCGGTCATGGCTTCAATATTCATTTTGATGTAATCAACCCACCAAAAGATGTGGATGTTTTCTTAGTTGCTCCTAAAGGACCAGGACACCTTGTTCGTCGTACGTTTACAGAAGGTTTTGCAGTACCTGCATTATTTGCGGTATATCAAGATGCAACAGGAAAAGCAAGCGATGTTGCTTTGTCTTATGCCAAAGGAATCGGTGCTACGCGTGTCGGAGTACTGGAGACTACCTTTAAAGAAGAAACTGAAACAGATCTATTCGGGGAACAAGCCGTATTATGTGGTGGTTTAACTAGCTTGATCGAAGCAGGTTTTGAAACCTTAACAGAAGCTGGCTACCAACCGGAATTAGCTTACTTTGAAGTATGTCACGAATTGAAATTGATCGTTGACCTTATTTATGAAGGAGGATTTGAAAAAATGCGTAACTCTATCTCAAATACTGCAGAGTATGGAGATTATGTATCAGGACCACGTGTTGTTACCTCAGAAGCTAAAGCTAATATGAAAGAAGTGTTGACTGATATCCAAAATGGCAAATTTGCTAAAGGATTCATCGATGATAATAAAAATGGCTTTAAAGAATTCAATCAAATGCGTAAAGAGAACGCTGGACATCCAATTGAAAAAGTTGGCGCAGAGTTACGTAAAATGATGCCTTTTGTATCAAGAGAAGACTAAAAGATACGTTCAGTAACTAGAGGCTGAGAAAAGAGCTGTATTCCTTCTTCAATCAATAATGGGAGTGCACCATTTATCTCAGCTTCTTTTACTTACATAAGAAAGGTGGGGAGTATTTGTTAAAACTTACGAAGGAAAATGTTGAAGAAGCGTATGATGTATTAAAAGAGGTCGTGACAAAAACACCACTACAATATGATCTATATTTATCACAAAAATATCAATGTAATGTTTATTTAAAAAGGGAAGACCTGCAAAAAGTTCGCTCATTCAAATTAAGAGGAGCGTACTATGCTATCAAGCAAACACCTGTTGAGATGTTAAAAAACGGTGTTGTCTGTGCTAGCGCTGGAAATCATGCGCAAGGGGTGGCTTTTACTTGTCAAGAAATGGATGTAGCAGCCACGATTTTTATGCCAACAACAACTCCTCAGCAAAAAATATCTCAAGTAAAATTTTTTGGTGGGGAGAAAGTAACAGTAAAATTGTTTGGAGATACTTTTGACGCCTCTGCCGAAGCAGCAAAAAACTTTGCCAAAACAAATAATCAAGCCTTTATTGATCCTTTTAATGATTTAAATATTATGGCCGGACAGGGAACCGTAGCAGTAGAAATATTACAAGAAGCTAAGAAATCTGAATTTCAAGTGGATTATCTACTTGCCGCTATTGGTGGTGGTGGACTTGTCAGTGGAGTTGCGACATATACCAAAAATAGTAGTCCGACAACTGCGGTCCTTGGTGTAGAACCGCTTGGCGCTCAATCTATGCGGGCTGCTTTTGATGAGGGAAAACCAGTAATGCTAGATAGCGTAGAAAAATTTGTAGATGGAGCTGCTGTAAAACAAGTAGGTGCGTTAACGTATGAACATGCTCTTGAATATGTCGACGAATTGTTAGCTGTTGATGAAGGTCAAGTCTGTTCAACCATACTAGAGTTATATACAAAACAGGCTATCGTTGTCGAACCGGCGGGTGCATTGAGTGTATCAGCTTTAGAATTAGTCAAAGAGGATATTAAAGGAAAAAATGTTGTTTGCATCATTAGCGGTGGTAATAATGATATTAATCGAATGGAAGAAATCGAAGAACGCTCATTGATTTTTGAAGGATTAAAACATTATTTTGTTATTAATTTTCCGCAAAGACCAGGAGCTTTAAGAGAATTTGTAACGGATATTCTAGGACCAAATGATGACATAACACGTTTTGAATATACCAAAAAAGTTAATCGTGGAACAGGACCTGTTATTCTAGGTATTTTATTAAAGGAAAAAGAGGAACTTCCTAATTTATTAGCAAAAATGGCGGAATTTGATCCTAAATATATTGATTTAAGTGATAATCCATCATTATATGCACTACTCGTATAATAACTATTTACGTTGAAAGCTGTCTAAAATTAAATCAAAAAAAATGAGTTGTCAGTCAGAAAAAAATCTGATTTTCAGCTCAATTTTTGTATTCTCAAAGAATATCTAAAATTTACTTAAAAAGTCGAAAATTGAAGAGAGAGTTCTTGCCATTTGTGTAGAAAGAACGTATATTTAAGTTACTACTTTAAATCGGTCAAAAAACAACGACCGTCAATGAACATGAGCAAGATAGGAATTTTTTTACACTTCAACAGGCCACCTTTTTTTGGTCAAACGCGACTTATTTTTTCTATCGATCGTCATTTTTTAAATCATGTTTCCTTTGTTAAAAATTACTCGAAATATAAAAAAGAATATTAGTAAAGTTGGAAAATATAAATGAATAATAAAAAAAGATTAGAAAATCGCCGTTATATTACCGGGTTCGATGGGATTCGAACAATATCGGTCATTGGTGTGATTCTGTATCACTTGTTCCCTAATATAATGCATGGGGGCTATTTAGGCGTCCCTATTTTTTTTGCAGTTTCAGGCTATTTGATTACTGACTTACTGAGGCAAGAATGGCTTCAGACGGAAACAATCGATGTTAAAGGTTTTTATATTCGAAGGATGAAGCGGCTGTATCCAGGCTTGGTTGCAATGCTGATTACATCCTCTGCATATATCGTGTTCTTTCAAAAAGATTTACTAAATAACTTACGCAGTGTCGTTGCCAGCAGTGTCCTATATTATAATAACTGGTGGCAAATTTTTAGGGGTTTCTCTTATTTTGATCGATTCACAACACAGTCTCCATTTACACATATTTGGTCTCTCGCTGTCGAGGCACAGAATTATTTGATTTGGCCATTGTTATTTATTATTTTAAAAAAATACGTTAAACATAGTGGTAAGATCTTTGGAATCATTATGGCGCTCGCTATGGGGTCAGGTATTTTGATGGCTGTTTTATACACCCCTGGAGCAGATCCTACTAGAGTGTATTATGGGACAGATACAAGACTGTTTTCAATATTGATGGGTAGCAGTCTAGCATTTGTTTGGCCAAGTTTTCGTTTAAAGGAAGAGATTCCGATAAAAGCCAAAAATTTACTGAACGGTGTCGGAATTGCTTCATTAGTAATCTTAGTGTGCTCCTTTTTATTTTTAGCTGATCATTTAGCATTTGTGTACTATGGCGGGATGTTTATTGTCAGTATATTTGCAACGATCTTAGTTGCTGTGACCGCGCATCCTGGTGCTGATCTGAATCGATGGCTAACGAATCCTGTTTTTACATGGTTTGGTAAAAGAAGCTATGGTATTTATTTGTATCAATTTCCAGTCATGATTTTTTATGAAGCAAAAATTCAGAATTTAAGTGATCATATATTTTTGCACTCATTGATTGAGATTGCGTTGATTCTTGGAATCAGTGAGCTCTCTTATCGTTTTATTGAAAAACCGCTAGGCAAATTCTATTATCAATATACATGGTTTGCAATTAAAGATTTTTTCCGAAAACCTTGGCTAACGATTCCAAAAGTGACTGCTTTGATCAGTGTCGTATTTACTTGTTTTGCACTTTTTGCTTTGGCTGTAGCACCATCAAATGAAATTACGGCAGAGCAACAACAACTTCAAGAAAATATTGCAGCGAATAAAAAGCAAGCTGAACAAAGAAAAGCAGAAGAAAAAGCCAAAAATGAAGGGAAAACAACTGATTCGAACAATCAAACAAATGTAGCGCCCGAAACGAACTTTGATTTGACTGAGGCAGAAAGTAAGAAAGCCAAGAATATGGAAGTCACTGCTTTCGGTGATTCAGTTATTTTAGACGCAGCAGCAGGTCTCCAAGAAATTTTTCCGAAGATGATCGTTGATGGTGAAGTCGGCAGACAATTGTATACTAGTACGCCTAATATTGAAAAGTTGGATAAAGAAAAATTATTGAAAGATAACGTATTAGTGGGACTTGGGACGAACGGTTCGTTTACTGAAGCACAATTCGATGAATTTATGACAGCAATTGGTTCCAACCGTAAAGTCTTTTGGATCAATGTTCGTGTACCAACTCGTCGATGGCAAAATGAAGTGAATACGATGCTAGAAACAATGAAAAAGAAATATAAAAATCTAGTGGTAATTGACTGGTATGGATATAGTAATGAGCATGAAGAATGGTTTTACGAGGATCGGGTTCATCCAAATGTGGACGGTCAGGTAAAATACTCAAGTTTTATTGCTAAGCAGATTGTAGAAAAATGAATTTATGAAGTTAAATAAAAACATGGAAACAAATAAACGCTTTGAAGCGTTACTTGTTTCCGTGTTTTTATTTAAGTTAAGATCATTTGGTAAGCGAAACGTGCCCCATTGCTAATTGGTAGTAAAATTTCCCCTTGATAGCTAAAACCTACTTTTTCTATTAGGCGTTGCATCGCAGTATTTTGCGGATGGGTATCGATCCGAATATCTCGAAAGTCATTCAATCTAGCAGTGGTAATGAGATAGTTCATCAAAAGTGATGCAAATCCTTTCCCTTGGTAAAATGGTGCTAACGCAACACGATGGATCGTCATGTAATGCCCATAAGTCAGTTGCCATTGCCCATTTTTGATTTGTTCGTAGGGCTCTTCGATCTCTGATGAAAGCACTCCTAGGCCAGCAATAGCTTGATCAACAATGAGTACGTAACATCTCTGAAGCTTGATATCGTACTCTAACAGTTTTTGATTTGGGCCGTCGTTATTTTGCCACTGAGGGATATTTTGATCATACAGAAGTTTTTGCGCGTAGGTAATGATTTCAATAATAGTGCTAAGATCATCTGGTACAGCTCTTCTTAAATAAACGACCATGTTCTCCGCCTTTCTTACCGTTTAAGTTATTGTTGACGATTATTTTTTATTTGAATTTTCGTGTTTCAACTGATAAATCTTTGAAGGTCGACCAATGCCCACAGGACGTTCACCAATTTCTTCAAAATGATGAAGCATAGCTTTTTTAAAATTGGAGTGATCGATTGTCTTATAATCGATTCCAGAAAATTTAGCAAAGACCTTTCTGGCTTCAGTGATTGTAAAATCTTTTCCTAAGACTTGCAGCACTTGTGGATCATGTTCCATCTTGTTCGCCACACGATTAAAAGCTTTTAGAATGATTTCACTATGATCAAAAGCTAATGTGTCTTTTCCCGTTGAAACACCTGTATCTAAATCTAAAATAATATTCACATCGCCGTTATTAAGAGAAAGCAGGCTTTCTTTACGCTTCATTGTAAACCAGCGAACTTCCTTTGCATCATCTCCTGCAATCAAAGGTTCTTCACCAATGAAAGCGAGATAACTAACCGTTACTACCCAGCCACGAGGATCTCGATCAGGTCGACTGAAGCTATGAAGCTGTTCGATGTTATCTTTAGAAATGATGACACCAGTTTCTTCTTGTGTTTCCCGCAAAACACTTTCCCCAGTAGATTCGCTTCTATTTACAAAACCACCTGGTAATGCCCAAGAATTTCTATAAGGATGGCCTTTTCTTTTGATCAGCAAGATTTTCAGTTGATCTTCTTCTTTGTTATAGCACATCAAAACAATATCTACAGTCAGAGAAGGTTTTTCATATTCAGGAAGTTCTTGTTGATGGTACCATTTTAAAAAGTCAGTTTCAGTAGCTTGTTGCTCATAATATTGTTTTTCTTCTTCCTTTGAACTAAAGCGTGTCAAATTAGTCATCTCCCCTAAAGTTAGATAAAAGTACTTTTTACTTTATTGTATCATTCTCATCAAGAAAAACAACTAAAGACATAGCTTTAGTATAAGAAAAATAAACTTACGCCCTTTATTTTTACAAGTCGTTACTTGAATTCTTTCAAACTAGAATGTTAATCAAAAGATTAGAATGAAGTTAAGGGATCTATGGTGAAAAATCGTTTAATCATCAATCGGTTAGAAGTCTATTTCTCATTAAGATGTTTATTTATTGTTTTTAAGTCAACCTGTTTTATATTAAGGTTGACAAAGGTGGGTTGAAATAGTATTTTAAATATATAAATCTTGTTTAAACATTTGGAGGGAACACATGAAAACAAAAGATATCACTAAAATTGCCATTATGATCAGCATTATTATTGTTTTAGGTTTTTTTCCACCAATTCCAATTAGCCTTTTACCTGTACCAATTGTTATTCAAAACGCTGGGTTTATGCTCAGTGGTTTACTTCTCGGCAAAAAGAATGGGACAATTGCAACCTTGTTATTTCTATTACTTGTAGCAGTTGGTTTTCCATTGTTGGCAGGTGGTAGAGGAGGGATGACCGTCTTTTTTAGTGTCACAGCAGGTTATCTTTTTGCTTATCCTATTGCAACATTTATGATTGGCTGGCTGACTGAAAGATTCAACCCAAATAATCAAAATAGTATGTATGGCTTTGGCATTACTTTCCTTTTTGGGGCATTGTTTATTGATTTCTGTGGAGCTGTTGGGGTAAGTCTATTATCCGATGTCTCTTTATCAAACAGTTTGCTTGCCAGTCTGGCTTTTATTCCTGGAGATACCATTAAAGCATTTTTAACAGTATTTATTGCAAAAAGAATCTCGAAATCTCTTGCTAAAAGGGGGTCTTGAGTTGGTAAAAATATTTGGTTCAATGGTTGATAAAGAAGGTAGATGTACTCATTATAGCTCTCTTGTGGATATCATTGCGAATAAATGTTATCTTTGTAAAAAATATTATGCTTGTTACCAATGTCATGATGAACAAGAATTACATCATTTTGAAGCATGGCCGGTTGCCACTGAACCGGATGCGAAAGTAGTTCTTTGCGGAGCTTGTCAGTTAGAAATGACGGTAAGTGACTATCAAAAAAAAGCACAATGCTTGAACTGCGGACGGTTATTTAATTCGAACTGTTCTAAACATAGTGACATCTATTTTAGTTAGATAAATTTGCTTAGAAAATGAATGGTAGAAAACGATTTAATAGAATTTAGAGTTGGAAGTAAAACTAGTCTTTAGTTTTACTTCCAACTCTTTTACATTTTAAAAGCATCAAGTCAAGTGAATAAAACCTTCTTCATAATTTGTCCAAATTGTTTGGACAAATTTGCGCTTTCATTCACTTGTATGGTGACAAGTGAGCGATTACAATAAAGAAGACATCCAAGCGGTTGTCTGAGAATTGATCTGCGCAGATTGAATGACTCAAAATTTTTCTTGTTTTAAATAGAAGGAGGAAAACAATGGAACAAACACAAGGGGATCTAAAAGTGAAAGTTCAACAGTTCGGAAGCTTTCTTAGCGGAATGATTATGCCGAATATTGGAGCATTTATCGCGTGGGGAATTTTAACAGCCTTATTTATTCCTACAGGCTGGTTTCCAAATGAACAATTAAATGAGATAACAGGACCAACGATTACTTACTTATTACCGATTCTGATTGGTTTTACTGGGGGGCGTTTGGTTTATGATATTCGCGGTGGGGTCGTGGGTGCAATGGTTACAATGGGCGTGATTACTGGAGCAGATATCCCTATGTTTCTAGGCGCCATGATGGTTGGACCTGCAGGAGCATACTGCATTAAAAAATTTGATCAATTAGTAGACGGCAAAATCAAACCAGGTTTTGAAATGCTAGTCAACAATTTTTCTTCTGGAATTTTAGCATCGATATTAGCAATCATTGCCTATTTGATCGTCGGTCCTGCGGTAGAAGGTTTAAATAATCTTTTAGCAACAGGTGTAGGATTTTTAGTTAAAAACTCACTACTACCGCTAGCAAGCGTTTTTGTTGAACCTGCTAAGGTATTGTTTTTAAATAATGCCATCAACCATGGTGTGATCAGTCCGATTGCAATCGAACAAGCCGCTGAAACAGGCCGTTCTGTATTGTTTTTATTAGAGTCCAATCCAGGACCTGGATTAGGTATCTTACTAGCCTATACGATTTTTGGACGCGGAAGTGCAAAACAAACAGCACCAGGTGCAATTATTATCCATTTTTTAGGTGGAATTCATGAAATTTATTTTCCTTATATTTTGATGAAACCAATTTTGATTCTATCAGCCATTGGTGGTGGCATGGCTGGTGTTATGACGTTCTCACTATTTAATGCTGGTTTAGTAGCGCCAGCATCGCCGGGTAGTATCTTTGCTATTTTAGCGATGACTCCTCGAAATGGCTATTTAGGTGTTTTTGCGGGAATTATTGTCGCAACTGCGGTATCATTTGCGATTTCAGCTGTAGTGTTAAAAACGTCTAAAGAAACTGAGACAACGATTGAAGCAGCGTCTGAAAAAGCAAATGCTTTAAAAGGACGAAAAACAGTTAATCCAGATGTGGTAACAAGTTTTTCTGCGTCTGAAAAGATGAATAATGCAGTAGAAATTCTTGCAAATACTAAGAAAATCATTTTTGCTTGTGATGCTGGAATGGGATCAAGTGCCATGGGAGCTTCTGTTTTACGAAATAAAGTAAAAAAAGCAGGATTAACGATTGAAGTAGTCAATTCGGCCATAGCTCAACTCCCTAATGATGCTGATATTGTTGTGACACATCAAGATTTAACTTCGAGAGCAAAAGAGCGATTACCAAAAGCCTATCACGTTTCAGTTGATAATTTTCTAAGTAGTAATAAATATGATGAATTAGTAGAAAAATTATTGGCTGTTAAAACATCTGTTTAAATAAAAATAATCATTTTCTAGAGAGGAGAATCTCATGTATCTTTCAGCAAGAGTTAGACTTATTTTGGAGCAGCTGTTGACTAATAATCGTCCCGTTTTTGTTCATGAGTTAGCAGAGGATTTAAATGTTAGTAAACGGACGATTCGACGCGATTTAAAAGAAGTAGAGGAAACGTTATCTACTTATCAGCTTAAATTGGTGAAGGAGCAAGGGATTTTATCTTTAGAAGGCGTTGATTTAGATAAACAACATTTTCGATGGCAATTGATGGATCTGTCTTATAACGAATTTAGTCCAGAAGAGCGGCAGCAGAAAATTCTCAAAACTTTGTTGAAAGAAGAAAGCTTAAAACTTGCCGGACTAGCAAATGATTTAAATGTTACGATTTCAACGATTAGTAATGATCTAACTAAAATCGAAGAGCGGCTACCTAAAACAGTAAAAATTGAAAGAAGACGAGGCACAGGTGTCTCTTTACAAGCTGATGAAGCACAAAAAAGAAGCTTAATGAGCGAGCTCTTTGGCCAACAGTTTCCAGACTATCAATTATTACAGTTCTTTCAAGAAAAATCCCGTGAAGTAGCCACTAATGATCGAGTAGAAGGGCGTTTGCTAGATTTAGTCAATGAAACATTATTGAAGAAAGTAGAATTTAGTGTCCGTAATTGGCGCAAACAAAATCTAGAAGAAATCAGTGATGAGGCTTATGCTAATTTAATTGTGCATATTTCCATTTCAATAGAACGAATGATTGCAGGAAACTTTATTCAAGCACACACAGATAATGATAAAATGATCAATTATCCAGAATTTGTTGTGGCAAAACAAATGTTAGCAGATATTCTTGAAATGGAAGTAGAAGTTGTCCCAGATGGAGAAGCTGCCTATGTCACAACACATCTTAGAGGTGTGAAGACTACAAAAAGTAACATGGGCTTCATGGAAAATGAAGAATTAGAAGTCTTGGTTTTAGTTAAGCAACTGATTGAACAAGTTGAATCTAAACTAGGACAAGAGTTACCTAAAGAGTTGTTAACCAAAGGGCTGATTGCACATCTACGACCTACATTAAGGCGCCTCCAACAAGGAATGCGAATTTACAATCCCTTAATTCACTCTATCAAGCAAGATTATGCCGATTTATTTGTAGTTATCAGACAAGCGTTTGACCAAGTGTATCAAAAAAGTCACGTACCTGATGAAGAAATCGGTTACCTAGTTTTACACTTTGGTGCGGTCCTTTTACAATTAGAGAGTGAAAATCGTTTTTCTGGATTAGTTGTCTGTGCAAGTGGGATAGGAACATCTAGAATGTTGGTTACTCGCTTGCGTCAGCGAATTCCTCAATTAGAAAAATTAGAAACAGTCTCTTTATTTGAGCTGAGTAGAAAAAAAGCAGAAGGACATTACCATGTTATCATTTCGACTATTGATCTAGGATCAGTGGATTTTGATTATTTTTTGGTATCTCCTATGTTGACAGAAAGAGAGCTTTCACAAATCAGTGTCTTTTTGAAAAGTCTGCATAGTGAATACCATAAAAAAATTACCTATGAAGAACAAGCAGTTCAGTTGACTTTGTTAGAAGCAACACATTTTTTAGAGCAAAAGCAACGATTTACATCGATTGTTTTAGCAATTTTAAAAAATTTCAACTACTCTAAGTTAAATGAAAATCTTGGAACGATCGAAGACACGGTTCGGGTCATTTGTACACAGCTTTTGGAGAAAGATGCAGAGTTAGATATCGAGGCAGTCGTTAGTATCTTTTTGAACGACGAGGATAAGAAAGCCTTTGGTATTCCAAATACACAAATTGGACTGTTTCATGCACGTAACGAATCAATAAAAGAACCGTTTTTTCAACTTTTTTCGTTAGAAAAATCGATTTTTATCGAAACCATGGATCATACAAAAATGGCGATCAATCGAATCGCGTTACTATTGGTTCCAGAAAAATTTTCACAAGAAGGTTTGGAAATCATTAGTTATATCAGTACGCTTTTTGTTGATAATAGACAAGTCATTGAAATTTTAGAATATGGAACAAATGAAGAAGTATCCGCCTATTTTGTTCAGAAATTATTAAATTACTTAGAGATGAGGAGATAAAATGATTAGTTTAAAGAAAGAAGATATCGCGTTAAATCAGCAATTTTTTGATAAAAAAACAGCTATCCAAGCAGCTGGAAAACAGTTGACCAGTTTGGGCTACGTAGCACCAGAGTATATTGAAAAGATGGTCGAACGAGACCAATTAACTACGACTTATATTGGAAATCTAGTTGCGATTCCACATGGCACGGATGAATCGAAACATCTAATCAAGAAATCAGGTATCGTTATTTTACAAGTACCTAAAGGGGTAGATTTTGATGGCAATGAAGTGAAATTGATTATTGGGATTGCAGGAATTGACGATGAGCATTTAGACTTGTTATCAGCGATTGCTTTAGTTTGTTCAGATTTAGAAAATGTAGAAAAATTAGTAGCAGCTGACTCACAAGAACAGATTATTGAATTGTTTAATGAAGAGGTGACTGTATGAAAAAAATTGCAGTTCATTTTGGCGCAGGAAATATTGGACGTGGCTTTATTGGCTGGTTATTAGTTCAAGCAGGGTACCAAGTGATATTTGCCGATGTTGACGAAAAAATTGTTGAGGCAATCAACACGCAAGGCGAATATGAAGTTATTTTGGCTAACGAAGAGCAAGAGCGATTTATGATTGAAGGGGTACAGGCTGTCAACAGCAGTAAAGAAGTGGAGCGATTAGCAAAATATATCAGTAAAGCAAAAATAGTTACAACTGCTGTAGGACCAACAATTTTACCAAGAGTAGCAGAAGTTATCGCTAAAGGAATTGAGTTAAGAGTAGGTTCTGCTGAATACTTGACCGTTATTGCTTGTGAGAATATGATTGGTGGTTCTGAAATTCTTCAAGCAGCTGTCTTGCCATTGTTAACAGTTGAAGCCAAAGAATACGCTAAGAAATTTGTAGCCTTTCCCAATTCAGCAGTCGATCGCATTGTTCCAAATCAAAATCATGAAAATCTGTTGACTGTGACTGTAGAACCATTTTATGAATGGGTTGTCGAGGAGCCTTTAAATGAAGAAAATGCACCTGAAATTGCTGGGTTAAATTATGTACCCGACCTAACGCCCTACATTGAACGTAAATTATTTACAGTAAATACAGGTCACGCAGTCACAGCTTATTTTGGTCATATGAGAAATATAAAATCAATTGAAGATGCGATTCATAATGAGAAGGTTCTCTTTATCGTACGAAGTGCTCTAGAGGAAACAGGAGCGTTATTGGAAAAAAAGTTTCAATTTTCTCACCACGAGCATCAAGCCTACATTGATAAAATCATTGAGCGCTTTAAGAATCCTTACGTTTCAGATTATGTAACACGTGTTGGTCGCTCACCGATCCGAAAAATAGGTGAAAATGATCGATTTATTCAACCTGCTAGACAATTTGTGGAAGCATTTAATGAAACGCCTAAGGCTTTGGCAATTGCGATTGCTGCAGCGATGAAATTTGAAGAACCGACGGATGAAGAAGCTTGTGCGCTTCAAAAAGCAATTAAAGAGCAAGGCTTAGATCAGACGATTGAACAATATACAGGGTTAAAACCGTATACAAAATTGTTTGAGAAGATTCGCACTTCTTATCATGAGTTAGTCTAAAAAATACTTAACCAAGCGAGAAAAGCTTGGTTAAGTATTTTTTGTTATTGTGTCAATTCTAATAATTTTGTTTTTAAATCTTCTTCCATATGACCTAATTCGATTTCAGCCGCACGACGTTTTTCTTTTCCTTCTTGCTGAATCCTTAATGTTTCTTGGATTGTTTCAACTAAATCGTTTTGCGTTTTTTGTAATGTATCGATATCAACGATACCACGTTCATTTTCTTTTGCCGTTTCAATTGCAGAAATCTTAAGCATTTCAGAATTTTTCTTCAATAAATCATTAGTTGTTTCAGATACTTGACGTTGGGCTGTTACAGCATCTTTTTGACGTAATAAAGTCAATGCAATCACTACCTGGTTTTTCCAAAGCGGAATCGCTGTGTTGATCGATGCTTGAATTTTTTCTGCTAAAGCCTGATTGGTATTTTGAATCAAACGAATTTGAGGTGCTTGTTGGATCGTGATTTGACGTGCTAAACGCAAATCGTGTGTTCGTTTATCTAAGCGATCTAAAAATTGCGTATAGTCATTCGCAATTTGTACGTCCATTTGATCACCAGTTTCTTCAGCTTTCTTCATAGCTTCAGGAATGATCTTCATTTGCAGTTCTTCAGTCTTTAACTCACCGGCTGCAATATAGATATTTAAGGCATCAAAGTAATCTTTGTTTTTATTGTAAAGTTGTTCTAACATTAGATTATCTTTTAAAAGACCATTTTTTTCTTTTTCTAGTTTGACCGCAATTTTATCAATTTGAGCACCAATTTTTTGATATTTCGCAGTGATCTCAAAAATCGATTGTTTTACTTTACCAAACATTTTTTGAAAAATATTCCCTTCGCCCGCTCGTAATTCATCAGGGTTCGCTTCATTTAATCGATACATCAAATCTGTTAAGGAATCACCAACAGGACCGATATCTTGAGATTGTACGTGATTTAACATCGATTGAGAAAATTCGCCTAGCTTTGTTTGCGCTGCTGAACCATAGGTGATCACAGCTTGAGAGTCTTGTACATCGATTTTAGATGCTAACTCGCGTGCTTGGGCTTGACGATCTTCTGGCAATTTATCCACTAATCGAGTTGCAACCTGCTGATCCTGTAAAGCAGAGATCTCACTTTGTTGGGTTGCTGTTAATGAATCAATAGGTGTTGAAAAAGGGTTATTCAATAAGTCATCTAAAGTATCATTGACAGGGGTGATATCTTTTGGTTTATCTTCCATTTTATTTCCTCCTAAATTTGAAAGTGTACCGAGACTTCAGCTCATGCAAGTACACAGTATAAAACATGAGTCAAAGTAGAGTGATCAAGTGAAACAATAATTAAAATTCATCGTTACGTTCATTACTGCTATTATCTCTTTTTAAACTATTTTTAGCAACGGATATCTCAATATCTAAGTCTTCTAAATCATCAGCTACAAACTGTTCATAATCTTTTTTGATTAATTTAGAGACTTGGTCAATAATTTGAGCACTTTCTTCCAATTTTTCATATGTTTGTTTATTTTTGATCTCATGGTCATCGATTTCTAAGTATTTACTCGTTAAATCGACTAAATTAGGTAAGTGAGTATATAAAAAGTGATTCGCTAAATGCAGTTTTTTAGGCTCTTTCACTAACTCTTTAAAGAGAGCTTTGGATACTCGTAACGTATCGTTGCGCAAGTCGACCGCTCTTAATTTAGTAGAGGCATTCATATTTTCCTGCAACTGAACGATTTGCTTTTTAGTCGTATTCATTGTATCACGGAAAAAATTGATTTCCTGATCCGTCATACCTAAATTTGCATAATGTTCCTCTTTTGTTTTTGTAAGATTAGGCAATGCTTCTTCTTTTTTTCCAGTTTTCTTTTTTGATCCATTAAAAAGCAGAACGACAAGAAGCAAAAGAATCACGACAACTGCTGGTATGTGAACACCAGTAATAAAACGTAGAACTAAACCTGCTAAAAATAAATAAGCAACTATTTTGATAAGCTTTCCTTTTCTCATTTAAGTTCCCTCCAATCATTCATTCCATCGAAAGTTGTTAACCTCCGCTACATAAGTTATTTTAGCACATTCTGGGCTATAAATAATATCAGTCCAAAGGTTGATTTTGATATTTAGTGAAAATGTAAGAAATGGCAAGGGGAAAAAGGGGTTTTTTACTACTTTAGATGTAGAATCAGCTAAATTGTTCACAAAAAAGTCAAAAGAAAGATGAGAAAAAAATAGAAACGTAAGGTATAATAGAAGACAACGATCTGGATAAAAGGAGAAACATTGTGAAGAAATTTAAAATCATAACTATATTATTAGTGGGGTTGGTCGTCACGGGTTGTTCTGGACGTAGTGTCGTAGAAGAAGAGGATGACGATGCTTATTTAAAAGAAACAAGTTCGAGTGTGGAAGAATTAAGTTCTTATGGAGATGATGAGGTATTTTATGAACCTCGTGATCGCTCAACAACAAGCACTACTGTAGATGAAAACCAAGTAGCAACGGATGAGACAAAAGAGCAACCGAGTGATTCAAAAAATAAAATCGAAGTAATCAAAACCAAGAATGGAAACTTTAAAATAGAAATGACAGACGGGTGGCAATCTGTTGAAGCAAAAGAATTAAGTGATAATGCGGATGTCAGTTTAAAAAATACTACAAATGAAGAATACTATATGGTGTTAAGTGAAGCAAAAAAAGATTTTGATAGTTTTGATGTATTTAAACAGTCTGTGGATTTGTCTGATTTAGGTGAGATTACAAATGAAAAAAAAGCTGCAATCAACTATAATGGACTAAAAGGTGAACGCCGTACTTTTACAGCAAGTAAAGATGGAGTAGAGGTTTATTACATCTACGATTTAGTAGAAGGTAAAGATCATTATTTGCAATGTATCAGTTGGACCTTAAATAGCAAGAAAAGTAGTAATGAATCAGATTTAATTAAAGTCATGAACTCTCTAGCTGAATTAGAAAATAAATAGTTTTAAATGATGAGCAGGATAAAAGCTGTAGATAGTAGAGAGAAGTAAAACTAGTGCCATAGTTTTATTCCTCTCTTTTTTGATGAGAGCATGCTACATTTTTTGTAGAAATAGTTAAATAACCTCAAAAATTCCCAGATACTGTGAATAAAGGATTCACAAAAAGAGTGATAAGTGATAAAATTTCAAAATTAAGGTATGATATCCATAGAAAGATTGGTGAACTTGCATGATGAACTTTGAAGAGTTTGAGGAAAAGACGATTTCCAGAAAAGAAATATTTAAAGGACATATGATTGAGGTTGTTTTGGACGAAGTCCAATTACCTAATGGTGAAACTAGTACACGTGAACTTGTTTTTCATCCTGGAGCAGTTGCGATTATTCCAATAACAGCAGACAATAAAATGATCATGGTCAAACAATTCAGAAAACCGATGGAAAAAGTTCTTTTAGAAATTCCTGCTGGAAAAATCGACCCTGGTGAACAGGACAATCCAAAAGAAACGGCAGAGCGAGAATTAGAAGAAGAGACCGGCTATCGAGCAAATGAATTTACTTTTGTGACGTCTATGTATGTTTCTCCTGGTTTTGCAAATGAACTTCTTCATATTTATTTTGCGCAAGATTTAGTAAAGGTTCCTAATCCCCGTCCGCAAGACGATGATGAGATTTTAGAATTATATACAATCACATTAGATGAAGCGAAAGCAGAAATTGCTAGTGGGCTGATTTGTGATGCAAAAACCATCTTTGCTGTGCAGTATTGGGAACTACAGCAGCTAAAACAGCAGCTGAAGGAGGATAAACAATGAGCAAAGGTCCGTTGGTCACTCGGACAGAATTACGGAGACGAAAAGAAGAGGCTGACAAAGAGGCACAAAAATTATTTGCGCAAGAGCAAAAATCAGCTGACAAAGCATACCGTAAAAAAGAAAAAGAAATCTCAAACTTTTATCGAAAAGAACATAAGAAGCAAAAAGAAATTACCAAATCACGTTCAAATGAGCAAACAAAAATCCGAGAGCGCAGTAGTACGCTGACTAAAGCGATTATTATTGTTGCGATTTTGTTGGCTATTGTTATATTTATCGTATTGAATTTATAGAGAAGAGGAAGTCACTATGAAAATTGGAATTATCGGAGCAATGGATCAAGAAGTGAAAATCTTAAAAGAAAAATTATCTGATACACGATCTTGGGAAAGAGCTGGAGCATTATTTGTCTCAGGTTCGCTAGGCCGACATGAAGTGATTGTTGTTCGTTCTGGAATCGGGAAAGTATTGTCAGCTGTTACGACAACCTTATTGATCCATCAGTATGGTGTAAATATGGTGATCAACACTGGATCGGCTGGCGGCATTGGACAAGGACTAGCTGTTGGTGACGTAGTGATTGCAGACAAATTAGCTTATTTTGATGTAGATGTTACTGGATTTGGTTATCAGCCGGGACAATTGCCTGGTATGCCGTTATATTATGAATCAAGTGATTATCTAAAAATTGAAATGAAAAAAGCAGCTGAGAAGACAGGGATGTCGATTCATCATGGTCTGATCGTAACTGGAGATTCTTTTGTCAATGACAAGGAAAAAGTGAGTAACATTCTTTCAGAATTTCCAGAAGCATTGGCCTGTGAAATGGAAGGTGCTGCAATCGCTCAAGCAGCTGCACAATTTAATATTCCATTTTTAGTTGTTAGAGCAATCAGTGATACGGCTGATCATGAAGCATCTCAAACTTTTGATGAATTTATTGAAGAAGCAGGAGAAAAGTCAGCACAGATGGTTATCCATTTTGTGGAGCATCTTGTTTAATCTGTCTTACTTTTTAAATGGAGGTTTTTGAATGAAAGCATTGATTTCAATTGATTATACGAATGATTTTGTTGCAGCAGATGGTGCATTGACAACAGGTGGCGCAGGGCAAGCAATCGAGTCTTCTTTACTTGCTATAACTCAAGCGTTTATTGAAAATAATGATTTTGTAGTTTATGCGATTGATCGCCATGATCATAATGATCCAAAGCATCCAGAAAATGATTTATTTCCACCCCATAACATTGTTGGTACGAACGGTCGCAAACTCTACGGGAAACTAGCAGAAGTTTATGAAAAGAGTCGAAACAAAGTCAATGTTTACTGGATTGATAAACGTCATTATTCTGCTTTTAGTGGAACTGATTTAGATATCCGTCTGCGTGAAAGAGGCATTACGGAGCTTCATCTAGTCGGAGTTTGTACGGATATCTGTGTCCTTCACACCGCAGTGGATGCGTATAATTTAGGGTACAAGATTGTTATTCATAAAAATGCAGTTGCCAGTTTCGATCCTGTTGGACACGAATGGGCATTGAATCATTTTAAACAAGTATTAGGTGCGACAGTAATTGAATAACTTGATTTATAAGAGCTGTGAAAGACTTAATGAGTTTTTTTACAGCTCTTTTTTTGAATTCTCTTATAAGGTAGCTTCAAGAGTGACATTATTGTTGTATACAAACAATTATCAAGTTATTTTTACAAGAGTTTGTCGTTCTATTTTTTTCATAATTGCAGAACTGATGCCTTAGCCGTGAAATTTTTTCTGTCGTGTATTTTGACCATCTGGCCCATTGGATAATCTGTACTGCTATGAGTAATACGACCTGTGTGACATCAGCAGAATCAAATTTTCGGATCACTCCATTCATTGATCTGCCCCATTTCTCTTAAATAAATGATTTTCTGTTTTCTTGTTAATTTTTTAAATGCGTACTCTGCTTTGGTTGCGTCACTACGACTACTAAATTTTTCAACATGGATTATTTTTGCTGGGAGTCTAGAGGGAAGTCGAGTGTACTTTGCCCCAACTCCACTATTATGTTCCTTTAAACGTCTTTTTGGATCTGTGGTATAACCGCCGTAAAAAGTCTCATCTTTGCAGTGGAGTACATAAAAATAATGATTAGTTTCCATATAACATCGCCTTCACTTCAGGTAAATAATTGTTTTGGTCATCATAAGTAAACAATGGCGGCAAGACACGAAATCCTTCTTTTTTCCCTTGCTTGATCCCTTCAATCAATAAAGTATTCGCTTCTTTTCCGGCTTTAGGATAAATAAAACGAACACGTTTGGGTGCGACATCGGCAGATTCCATTGCGTGTAGAATGTCTAAAAAACGGTCAGGCCGATGAACCATGGCCAAACGTCCATTAGTTTTTAACAGTTTTGCAGAAACCCCAATGACTTCTGTTAGTGTTGTATATATTTCATGGCGAGCAATAGCTAAGTGCGGATTCGGATTTTTTTGGCTTGTTGGTAATTCTTTGAAATAAGGTGGATTACATAACACTAAATCAACAGAATCAGGTTTTACAGCAGTTGTTGCTAGTTTTAAATCTAGTTCAAGCATAGTCATTTGTTCTTCCAAATGATTTAATTGAATACTTCGTCTGCCCATATCTGCTAAGCGTTCTTGTAGTTCGATTTGGGTGATATGAGCGTTCGTTTTACGACTGGCAAATAAACCAACAGCCCCATTGCCAGCACAAAGGTCAACAATCTTGCCTTTTTTTGGATAGGCTGGGAAATTTGCTAGCAAGACAGCGTCGATCGAAAAAGAAAATACCTCTTTACTTTGGATGATTTGAATATCATTTGCAAATAATTGATCGATTCGTTCCCCTTTTAATAGCATGTGTCATTCATTCCTTTTTTTCAGATTCGTTTGACTAAAAAATATTTTGTAGTACCTATGAAAGGTGTGTCCTTTAATTGACCAAATACTTGATAGCCATATTGTTCATAGAACGTTTTTGCTTGATAGTCTTGGGTATTGATTGTGATTAATTTAGTACCTGATGCACTCGCAAAGTCTTCTGCTTTTTTGAGTAGTTCAGTGCCATAGCCTTTGCCGCGATATTCTTTGTTAATTGCAAGTAATGAAATATGTGTCTCATTCATCCATTTATTGGCAGTGATACCTCCGATATAAAAATCATTATCATATAAAGCTAAAGAGAATGGTGTATTTTCTTCTGCGGGGATATTTTTCTCTTCTTCTTGTTTTTCAGAAAGTAGCGCAATCAAATGTGTTTCATTTTGGGCTTGATTCAGTTTTTTATACTCAATCATGTACAAAACCTCCGATTTTCTAAAATTATACAGTAAAGCTCTTTGATGGAACAGAAGATATCCTTATATTATACTACAATTAGGATTAGAAGAAACCTGTGAAAAAGACTTGTCAAAAGCAACAGTTTTCGGCATACTTATAGCTAGTGAAAAGAAAGGAAGAAAAACCATGTTTTTTACATTTATGCGTGGCGTTGTTCGGGTCGTTTTATTTATTATCAACGGCAATGCTCACTATGAAAAGAAAGACCGCATTCCTCAAAATGAAAATTATATTTTAGTAGCACCTCATAGAACCTGGTGGGAGCCTTTGTACCTTGCTGTCGGTGGATCACCGAAAAAATTTAGTTTTATGGCGAAAAAGGAATTATTCAAAAATCCATTCTTAAGTTTTATTTTAAAACATGCCAATGCTTTTCCAGTCGATCGGGAAAAACCTGGTCCAAGTGCAATCAAAACGCCTGTCAAAACGTTAAAAAATACAGATTTAAGTTTAGTTATGTTTCCAAGCGGAACCCGTCATTCATCTGAGTTAAAAGGCGGCGTGGCCTTGATTGCAAAAATGGCTAAAGTTAAAATTGTTCCAGCTGTTTATCAAGGTCCACTAACGTTAAAGGATTTATTTAAACGGCGTCGGGTGACTGTTCGATTCGGTGAACCGATCGACGTCAGTGATATTGCTAAGATGGATAAAGAAGGCATTGCTGAGGTTGAGCTTAGAATGCAGGCGGCTTTTGACAGCTTGGATCAAGAAATCGATCCAAATTTTAAATATGAAGTGAAAGAATAGAAATCGCATAAGTATTTTGATTTTTTTAGCTTGGATGTAACTCGAAGAGTTATATTTCAGGCTTTTTTTTTCTTTCAGAAAATTTCTGTACGTTTGAACCATATATTTCTCCCTAAATTTGGTATAATAGTAAGAAGGACTTTTTTAGGTGGTGGAAAAATGCGTTTTTTACATACAGCCGATTGGCATATCGGTAAAAAATTACATGGGTATGATTTACTAGAGGAACAAGTGGATGCATTTCAGCAGATTTTGACTATTGCAAAAAAAGAACAAGTGGATGCAATCGTCGTGGCAGGTGATCTATATGATCGCTCAGTTCCCTCAGTTGAAGCGATCGAAGTCTTCAATAAAATGATTATAGAAATGAATCTACAGGAAAAATTCCCAGTATTAGCGATTTCTGGTAATCATGATAGTAGTACACGTTTGGAAACCGGTGGTCCATGGTTTATTCAATCAAATTTTCATTTGAATACTCGCTTGGATCAAGCTTTTCAGCCAGTAGAGATGGAGAATACTCAGTTTTTCTTATTGCCGTATTTTGAACCAATTTCAGCTCGTTTATATTTTGATAATGAAGAAATTCGGACGATCGAACAGGCGATGAAAGAAGTTGTAACTGAAATGAAAAAACAATTCAAACCTGATATGAAACACGTTTTAGTCAGTCATTTTTTTGTAGCTGGCAGTGAAAAATCTGATTCAGAAACAAAATTAATGGTAGGCGGATTGGATACAGTACCCTTATCGTTACTAGAATCATTCGATTATGTAGCGTTAGGTCATTTACACGGGAAAAATGCCTTACAAGCTGAAAATGCTCGCTATAGTGGTTCACCGCTGAAATTTTCTTTATCTGAAATGAATCAGAAAAAAGGGGTTTGGATCGTCGATACCAAAGCGAACGAAACGACCTTTGAATTTAAAGAAATCACACCATTAAGAAATGTGATACAAATCGAAGGTAGCTTCAAAGAACTAACAACACAAGAATTTTACGAGTCGATCGATCGTGAGAATTATTTACATATTCAATTAACGGATCGTGCAGTGATTCCTAACATGATGAATCAACTAAGGAAAATTTATCCACGAGTAATCGGTGTCGAACGTTTATTTGGAAGAGAAGTGCAACAAAAACACAATGAAACAAAAAAGGAAATCAAAACGTTAGCACCAAACGAATTAGTCGCTCAATTTTTTTCTGATGTAACAGGAGAGGAACTGACGAGACAACAACAAGTGTGGATCAAAGAAAATCTAGCAGAAATCTATCAAGCAGAAAGAGGGAAATAAGTTGAAACCTTTAACATTAGCATTGAAAAACTTTGGCCCTTATATTGCTGAAACAATCGACTTCAACAAGTTTGCAGATTCGTCTCTCTTTTTGATAAGTGGAAAGACGGGTTCAGGTAAAACGACGATTTTTGATGGGATGAGCTATGCTTTATTTGGTGAAAGTTCGGGGAAGTTGCGTCAAGGAAAGGAAATGCGCTCGACATTTGCTGATCCTTCGGAGCCTACAGAAGTCCATTTAACTTTTTCTCATGGAGACTATTTTTATGAGATCACAAGAAAACCAGAACAAGAACTTTACAAAAAACGGGGTGAGGGAACGCGTACTCAAAGTGCTAAGATTTCATTGATTGTGAAAGATCATACCGGAAAAGAGCTTAGAGAATATACGAAACGCCGTGAAGTTGACACGTTTATTCAAGAATTATTGCACTTAGATGCTAATCAATTTGCTCAGATTGTTCTTTTACCTCAAGGGGAATTTAGAACGTTTTTGATTGCAAATAGTAATGATAAAGAAAAAGTTCTTAGAAACCTGTTTGGCACTCAACTATATCAAACCTTAAATGAACAACTAAAAGTTCAATTAAAGACGGTCAATAAAGGAATCGAGGCAACGCAACAAATGATCCAAGCTAAATTAGATCAACTCTATTGGCAAGAGCCGTTGCAAAAAGAACTGGTTGTAGAGCAGCAATTAGTGTTACTAGATCAGCAACAAGAAACGATGCAAAAACAGCAAGCAATAGAAAAATCAGCATTAGCTGTATTACAAAAACAAAAACAACAAAAGGAGCAAGAAAAGTTTGCTTTAGAAGAGCTAGCAAATGAATTTACCAAGCAAAATCAACTCAAAAAACAAAAGGAAGAACTTGATCAAGCAGCCGTGATGATCGAAGAGCTAAGAGCAGAAGAACAGCAACTGCAATGGGTACAAAAGCATCAAGGCTTGATTGAAAAGATCGATGAAAAAGTTAAATTGATTTCTACCTATGAGCAAGAGCTGAAAAGCAATCGATCACAACAAAAAACACAGCAAGAATTATTTCAACAATTGGAACAAACACAAAGTGAAAATGAACAACGATCTGCTGAGATGCTAATAGCCAAAGAACAAGTAACAAGGCTGCAATTTCAAATTCCTTTATATGAAGAAAAGGAAAGTATAGACAGTACGATTGAAAAAAATCATTTACTGTTAGAAAGTTTAACAAAGAAACTTACAGAGACAAAAGAAAAGCAGCAGAATGCGGAGCAAGCCTATCAACAAAAGCTTGTCGTGATAGAAGGAAAATCCCAAATCGAAAAAGAACAACTGACATTAGAACGGCATCGAGAACAATGGCTGATTTTTATAGATAATTGGGCAAAGAAAGAACAACTTGAAACCAAAAAAAATAGCATTGTGGAGCAACTAGTTGTTAAGGATGCTGAACTAAAGGAAGCATCAGTCGAAAAAGAGACGATTTATGAACAAGTTGCGCAACAAAAAAGCCAATGGGCAAAGATGCAAATTAGTCGATTAAGTTTATTTTTAGTCGCTGGTGAACCTTGTCCTGTTTGCGGTTCTGTGGAGCATCCTAAACAAAATGAGCACCAAGAATTTACTTTAGAGGAAATTCAAGCTATCGAAAATCAGCTGAATGAAATCGAAAAAAGGGCTCAAAAACAAGAGGTAACAGTTGCCAAACTACAAGCTCAGTATACCCAAGTAAAGCTTACTGAACGAGAACTGCAGCAAGAACTGGCAGAACAAACACACAAAGTTGATTCGTTGTTTGAACAGTTACAAGAAAAACAAATTATTACTCTAAAAGCACCAATCACTTCTGACGGTATCGAATCAGTAACAGCGAATTTACAGGCAACAGCGGCTAAGCTTGAACATGAATTAGAACGAATTGAAATAGCCCAAAACAAGATAACTGAACTAGAAAAAGTATTGAAAGAGCAACAATTAGAGGTACAGGAACAAGAAAAAATCGTCACTGAAAAGCAACTAGAACAAACAGCAAATGAGACAAAACTAAAAACAATTTCTGAACAATTGATCGATGAACAACTTTCCCTGGCTGAAATAACTGCAACAAAACAACAGCTTGAACAACAGATCATAAACTGGGAAAAACAAAAACAAGAGCTCGACGAACAAATGGCGAAAGTGAAAGAGAGTCGATTATTGTTAAAAAATAGTGAAAAGCATCTTGTGAAAGAGCAAGATACAAATTTAACAGAGAAAATGTCATTAGAACAGCAATTGATGAAAGCAATTCAAGAATCGAGTTTCGAGCTGGATGAGAATAGTGTGCGAATGTTGTTAAAAGAAGTGACAAGACTAGACGCAATCAAAGAAGAACTAACAACTTTCGACAAAAAACAGGATCAGCTAGCATTTCAGTTGACTGAACTGGAGCAAAAGTTAGAAAATAAAGAGCAACCTGAGACAAACAGCTTGACGGATGAAATTGAACAATTGACAATTTCACTTCAAACGAAAGAAGCCAGATATTACCAACAACTTGAAAAAATCCAAGCCAATGAAAGCATTCAAAAACAAGTCAAAGAATTGATTACCTCAGTTGAACAACAGTGGTCAGAAGTTACCGCATTGCACCAATTGGCTGCGACAGTCAACGGTGATAATCCAAGGAAAACTAGTTTGGAAAGATACGTTTTACAGACTTATTTGGAGGAAGTTTTAAAGGTAGCCAATCAACGTTTGGGCTTACTGACAAACAATCGCTACCAATTTGAACTGAATCAAGATTCTGGGAGTTACAAGAATCAAACAGGACTTGAAATCAATGTTTACGATGATAATGCAGGCAGTACTCGCAGTGCACATACGTTATCAGGCGGTGAAAGTTTCATTGCCGCATTAGCCTTGGCGCTGTCTCTAGCGGAAGTGATTCAAGAGCAAGCAGGTGGTGTTTTGATTGAAGCCTTATTCATCGATGAAGGATTTGGTTCCCTAGATGAAGAAGCCTTAGAAATGGCAATGGAAGCTTTAGAAGTAATCGAAAACGAAGGAAGAATGATCGGTATTATTAGCCATGTAAGTGAATTAAAAGCAAGAATCCCGCAACAACTACAAATCCAAACAAATGGAAATGGTCAGAGCCAAGTGACCTATCAAACGGCGTAAGCCTAGGAGGTGAGAGAATGAAATGGAGTATTCCAGAACGAATCGTTGAACGCGGTAGAGAGTATATGAAAGAAGGCCGGGTATTGTCCATCATTCAAGATCCAGAAAAGAAAATGTGGCATGCCGAGGTTTTAGGTAATGAACTGTATCGGGTCCAATTAGATGGGACCGCAAAAGAAAATGATATTTGTGAATGTCCTTATTGGAAGGATCATGGTTATTGTAAGCATACTGTTGCAGTGGAGCTATCTTTAAGACAAAAAGGCACCTCGCGCATCATAAAAGAAGATCAATCAATTACATTTGAAAAACGTTCTTTATCTATCTCTGAAATGTTTACAAAAGGGTTTGCCAAACTGAACCAAGCAGAGGGGAAAAGTACGATTACACCGCTAACTGTGGAGTATATTGTTGATGTGATTGAAACCAATAGTTATTATCCTGAATTAGCTGTTTTAGGTGTTTCTTTACGATTGGGCTATCAAGGAGTCAAACCTAAAACCTATATCATTAAAAATATCGGAGAATTTTTTCAAACTTTTCAAAAGCAGGGGAGCTTCTTGATCAATAAGCAACATCACTTTGATTTAGTAAAAGAAGCGTTTACAATTGAGAACCAAGAATTATTAGAGCAATTAGCAGCAATTTATCAAACGAGTCAATTGTTAGGAGCTAATGGTATTCAAGTAAAAGGTAAAATTGATAAGCGCTATCTGGTGTTACCGATTGATCAAGGTCGATCATTAATTGAAAAAATGAACAAAATTCCTTATTTTCAACTAAATGATGAAGGAAAGAAATACCGGCATTTATTGTTCACAAAAGGTATCTTACCTATCTTTTTCGATATTAGTAAACAACCGGATAATCGTTATATATTGCTGATCACAGATCAGCTCACAACATTTTTATCTCATTACCAGTGGGCCTTTAGCAAAGACAAAATTTTTACGGTTACTCAAGAGCAAGCTGGAATCTATACAACATTATTACAGTTACTAAAACGCGTGGAAAAACCTGAGATTGTCTATGAAAAAAATGAGTTATCTGACTTATTCGGCTCTGTTATTCCTTTATTGAAAAAAATAGGAACAGTAACTGTTAGTGAAGAGGTGACACAGGAAGTTGTGTATCATCCTTTAGAAACAATCTTTATTTTTCGCAAAATCAAAGGGATGATCAAAGTTCGTGTAGACTTTATGTATGGAGAAGTTGTATTTTCGACGGATCAAGAACATTCTATTGCCTCAGGAGCGAATCAAGAAGTCGTTCGTGATGCTAAGAAGGAACAAATGATTTTGGAACAACTAACG
>Ga0308165_1001212_pt1 | contig 37736 bp, 35 predicted proteins | sample PhyWR2_FD_201032 | JGI IMG/M metagenome (GOLD analysis project Ga0308165, IMG submission 201032) | Phyllosphere microbial communities from UC Gill Tract Community Farm, Albany, California, United States - DLSLW.R2 | ecosystem: Host-associated > Plants > Phyllosphere > Unclassified | place: USA...
GCTAAAGGGCTCTCAAGAGTCGTTCCTTGATAAGAAGGTACTTTTCGCTGGACGTGTCTGACAATGCGAACTCACGCGACGAAGGCGTGTCATCGTAGGGTATGGGTTCAGAAAATTGGCTTGCGGTCAGGTCCCACTTCACTCCATCAATGGAGTTGTAGAAATGTGTTCCTCCGGATGTCGTGGTGTTGAGAATTTCACCGCCGAAAAAATCTTGCACTACCAAGGACGTGATGCTGCAATGATTCTGCGCCGGATTGGATGGTGACCACGCACCTGTTGGACTTGACGTATCCGCAGACCACACGACAGCGATGGCTCTGTATAGCTCCAACGGTGTTGCGAAAGGATTAACTGGCGATTGCATAGTGCTTTTCCTCGGTTAAGGCTTGGTTCTAATCATTCTGCGGTAAGTATGAAGGACCGCCCTGGCCGCTTGCTGTCTTTGTTAAGAGTGTCATGAGCCGTCGAGTGTCGGGGTATGGCAAGCAACGCAGAGCTTGTTCCCATCCGGGTCCCGAAAGTAGGCGCCATAGTAATTGGCATGGTATTGCGGGCGAAGCCCCGGCAAGCCTTCGCAGGTGCCGCCGTTTGCCAGGGCGACCTGATGCGTCGCCCGAACAGCGGCCCGGGAAGAAGCTGCGAACCCAACCATCTGGCCTGAGGCTGCCCGTCATAGGGCTTGCAAATGACAAAGAATGGGCGCTCCCCGTCTGCGCTATGCCATCCCGCCCACGGCTTGTCCGGCTCACAGAACCGCATTTCGACGCCAAGGCTGTCCATGACGGGACGGTAGAAATTCAAGGCCCGGTCGAAATCGCTGACGCTCATGAAAATATGAGAAAACACGTTGGTTCCTTAGCCTGTTTGAAGGGCGACTTCTGGCCGATAACGGTCACTCATAAAATTTCATTCCTGAATAAGGCGAAGATCGGCAGGCTTCCAATCTTGAACGAAGATTTCCCACATGGATCTCAAGCTTATGGCCGTCGGGGTCCAGGAAATAGAAAGAGTCGCCTTCGCTGGAATTGTCCCGCCAGGCTTCTACTTCTTTTTCTTCCAGTCGGCTTTTGAAGTCGGAAAAATCACTCTGTTTGATCGAGAAAGCGTAGTGCGTATAGTCTGGCTGCATCCCGGCTCTTTTTCGGTCTAACGACAAGCAGACCCAGAAATCTCCAACAGAAAGATATGCGCCACCATCCCAGCTAGCCTTTAAGCGCATACCAAGAATGTCTTTATAGAAGGTGATGCTCGCTTGCAGATCGGTTACTGCGATGGTTAGGTGACTTATTCCCGTAAGCATAAGCATCCGCTAGAGATTGTAGAGAGCATAGTGTTGAAGAAAGCTAGGTGATTCGTAAAAACATTCCAGCCTTTTGAGGCGGCATTGATACCTCAAAGCCGTACCGTTTATAAAATTCAGGCGTTCCGTGATCGGCCATCAGGCTGACATATGCCGTTGCTGGTGCGGTGTCATGGATAAATGCCATTAGACGCTCCATGATCATGCGACCGAGTCCCTTTTTTTGATGATCCGGCAGGACAGCAATATCCACTACCTCAAAGAAACACCCACCATCACCAACTACTCTCCCAATTCCTACCGGCGTGGCCTCGGCGTACACAATGACACTGAATAGGCCATTCTTCAGGCCAATGGTGGCAGCTTCAATAGATTTTCTACTAAGCCCGGCGGCTAACCGTATCTCTATATAGGTGGTTGCGTCAGGTACTTCTTCACGAAGGTAATAGTCCATTTTCGAAAAAAAGAAAAGGTCGTTATATTGGGATGCCCGTCGCTGTCCGATTGCGGCCTTGCTGCCGAAGGTGCCTAACCAATCAAATATCCGCAAGCCGGCGAAGAGCTTTTCCTGATTGATCAAAATTCTCTGCATTCAGCCAAGAGCGAATCGCACTCTGCCTAGCAGGCCATTCGGCTATCAGCATAGAGTGCCATCTGATATCTCGTGTCCTCCCTTTGGCCACAGCTCCGGATCTCCATACGCCCTCAAAAGTGAAACCGTATCGCTCAGCTGCGTGGCGAGATGGCAGATTGTCTTCAAAGCACCGCCACACAAGCCGCTTATATCCCAAACGGTCAAACACATACTCCATCAATATAAATACTGCTTCAGTAGAGACTTTAGAGCGTTGCATGCTTGGAGAAAACCAAATGCTTCCAATTTCTGCCGAAGACTCATGAGGATATACGTCACATATTGATAGCCAGCCTTTGGCCCTATTGTTCCCTCGGTCGACGACCGCCCAGAACGGCTGGTGGCTGCGGCCCGCCAACTCTTGGATGACTGTACGAAGGGATTCTATATCGTCGAACGGACCATAGCGGAGATATTCCCAGGAAGATTCGGCGTTCTCAGCCGCATTCCAAAGGTCATCGATATGTCGCTCCGAAAGCGGTTCAAGCCGCACATAGCTACCCTCATGAATAATCTTTTCGGGGAAAGGACGTGGCAAAAGGCGATCGCTTAGCATTCAGTCAGTAATATAAAAAATCTTAGCGGAGTTCAGGGGGCGGCTTTTGGCCGATTGCGGACTCTTCATGCCTCCCCGAGAATAGGTTCATCCGGCCTTTTCCAAGAAATCGTCAAAACCGGCCCGCTCACAAGCGATTCTTCGCGAAGCTGTTGAAATACCGCAGCAGGTGACCAGCCAGCCGGCTCATCTGCAAAAAAGAATTTAGCACGCTGCAAGGCAGTAAGAACTTCGGCCAGATTCATCTTCGAGGAAAATGGCAGATGCGCTTCACCTGAACTTAGGTTTGCGGCCAGCACCTCGATGTCAGGTGGAACTGCTCCAGAGGTCACAATCCTTACTGATTCGTTAAATATAGCTGATACGTAGTTCATTACGCCTCATTCATCAAAAAGTGAGATGTCGACATACTTCTGCTTCTGGCCGATTACAGATGTTGAGTATCTCTTCAGCCTATGCGCAATCTTGTTTCTCTCGTTTTTTTATCTGGCTGACCATAGCGCTTTGTTACCTCCGCACCGTTTAAGAAAGGGGTCTCTTCAAGCGTGGATTTGATTGCATTGAAGAGTGCATCGGCATCTGGGCCATACAGATACAAATATCCGTCGCGTCCATCCTTGGCTATTTCGTGTCCATCCAAACTTCCGGTTCGGGTTCGTGCAACGGTTTCCTCAAGTCTATCTTCAAGGGCGTACAGTTTTGAAAAATCCGTTGAACCATATAGAAAGTGGATGATGATTGCTTGCTCAGGGCTAGCCGATGAACCAGCAGCGGAAGCAATCATAGGTATATGCATTGCTAGCAAGGTCATGAACAGCGCAGCAATCCTCAATTTTGACTCCTTTTTTAATATATGTGCATGTCTCGTTATGGCCGGTTGCGGACCTTACACGAAAAATACGTGCGTGGGCGCTCGAAGAAATTTCCACTGGCAGGGCTATTCCAGCGCCGCCTGTTCCCGCAGCCATCCTAAAAATGCTTCAACTGCAGGCCTCTTGATGTGGCGGGCAGGATAGACGGCAAAATGCGCTTTTACCCGGATGCATTTTTCCAATCCGAATACGGGTTTGAGCTGTAGCTCCCTGATATGCCTGCCGGCAACCGTGGTACTTTCAAGTGCTACGCCCAGACCCTGCGTCGCTGCATCCAGTGACATTTGCGCCCGGTCAAACCGCACCGCAAATTGATTGGGAGTACGTAGCGGCGAATAGATCGCGAACCAGTCCGGCCATTGTACGACGCTGACGTTGCTGCGAATGAGGCGGACTCCCAACAGGTCCACGGGCTTTTTCAGTCGATGCTGGCGAATGAACTCGGGGCTGGCGAGCGGAACAATGCGCTCCTCGAACAGCGGCTCAACCTGCAGCCCCGGCCAGTTCGGTACGCCGTAGCGGATGTCGATATCGACTTCACCGAGTTCGAAGTTGCTGGGCGTATGCGCCGCCGACAAGTTAAATGAAATGTCGGGATAGGCGCGGGCGAATCCGTTCAGTCTTTCCATCAGCCACAGGCTTGCGATGCTCGGTGCGGAATGGATGTAAAGGCTGTTGCTGACGCCATGTTTGACATCCATGGATGCCGCCGTGATAGCGGAGATCGCGCCTTGAATTCGCGCCAGATAACTCTCCCCGGCGGCGCTGATATGTACACCGTGTGCACTTCGCTCGAACAAGCGAACGCCAAGATACGACTCGAGCCGCGCCACCTGGTGGCTGACGGCTGAGGCCGTGAGGTGAAGTTCTCCCGCCGCCAGCGCAAAACTCTTGCGCCGGGCAACAGCTTCGAATGCCTGCAGATTAGGAATGGGCGGCAACGCAGCCATGGATAGCTCCGAATCTAAGATGACGGATCGTCACTTTAGCATGATGATACTTCGCTTGTCGTCAGGTCGGTAAACATCGAACATTCGGCAAAAGAACAAGACAGGAGACGGGTCGCGTGCACAGCTGAGCTCTGCACGTGGCGGCATTTCATGCACCTGTCTCCGGTGTTCTTTCACGAACGATCACCTACCGGAGAAGTATTTCATGTTGCTCAAGGATAAAGTCGCCGTCATTACCGGCGCAGCTGGCATCAACGGCCTGGGTTTTGCGACGGCCCGCCTGATGGCGTCGCATGGCGCCCACGTAGTCATCCTGGATCTGGCGCAAGCGGAGCCCGCCGTAGCCGCCGCACGCATCGGCGACGGCCATCTCGGACTGGTCGCCAACGTCACGGACAAGGTGTCCTGCGACGCAGCAGCAGCAGCAGTCTTCAAACAATTCGGTCGGATCGACATCCTCGTCAATAACGCCGGTATTACCCAGGGAGTAAAGACGCTCGATATAACCGCTACTGACTATGACCGCATCTTGGACGTCAGTCTGCGCGGCACGCTGTACATGTCGCAGGCTGTTCTCCCGAGAATGCAACAGCAGCGGAGCGGATCGATTGTCTGCATCTCGTCGGTATCCGCCCAGCGCGGCGGCGGCATCCTGGGAGGACCTCATTACTCGGCTGCGAAGGCCGGCGTGCTCGGTCTGGCGCGTGCGATGGCGCGCGAGTTCGGACCGGATGGCATCCGCGTCAACAGCATCACACCGGGCCTGATCGGCACCGACATCATCAAGGGGAAACTGACCGAGGAAAAGAAAGCGGAAATCGCCGAAACGATTCCCCTGGCCCGCCTTGGCCGCGCCGATGACATCGGCGGCGCTTGCGTCTTTCTGGCCAGCGACCTTTCACTGTATTGCACCGGCATCACGCTCGACGTGAATGGCGGCATGCTGATTCACTAAGCTGGTTGCTACGGATTCAACGACATCATAAAAGGAGACAAGACATGAGCAAGACAGAAGATGCAAAAAAAGGGATCACCCGCCGTCAAGTGCTGAAGGCAGGTGCGGTTGCCGCTGCGCTGCCGACGTTTTCCATCATGACGCGCCCTGCCAATGCGGCAGAATTTACGTACAAGTTCGCGACCGGGCAGGATCCGACTCATCCGGTGAACAAGCGGGCGCAGGAGGCGATCGAGCGGATCCGAAATGCAACCAATGGTCGCCTGGAGATCAAGCTGTTCCCTGCAAACCAGCTGGGTTCGGATACCGACCTGATGTCGCAGATCCGCAATGGCGGCGTGGAATTCTTCAATCAGGCCAGCGTGGTGCTGTCGACCCTGGTGCCGGCAGCCGGTATCGTCAATACAGGTTTTGCATTTCACGACTACAAGGAAGTCTGGTCGGCGATGGACGGCCCGCTGGGTGCCTATGTCCGGGCGCAGATCGAAAAAGTTGGCTTGCTCACGATGTCCAAGCCCTGGGACAATGGCTTTCGTCAGATCACCACGTCGACCAAACCGGTCAAGACCGCCGGAGATCTGAAAGGACTGAAGTTGCGGGTGCCGGCAGCGCCGATGTTGACCTCGCTGTTCACCGCGCTGGGCGCCAGCCCGACGCCGATCAACTTCAACGAGGTGTATTCCTCGCTGCAGACGAAGCTGGTGGAAGGACAGGAGAATCCATTAGCCATTATCAGTACGGCCCGTCTGTATGAAGTGCAGAAATTCTGCGCGATGTCGAATCACGTATGGGACGCCTACTGGATCCTGGGCAATCGTCGCGCCATCGAACGTCTGCCGAAGGACATCCAGGAAATCGTGCGCCGCGAACTGGACAAGGCCGCAACCGACGAACGCGCCGACATCGCATCGCTCTCCATTTCCGCGCGCAATGATCTGGCTGCCAAAGGCGTGCAGATCATCGAACCGGACAAGAACTCATTCAAGGATACGTTGGCCAAGGGCACTTTCTACAAGGACCTGCGCGGCAAGTTCGGAGAGGATGCATGGAAGCTGCTGCAGAACAGCGTGGGGAGCCTGGGATGAGCGCGCTGTCGCTCGATCGGCCGGTGCTGCTGGACAGATCGTTATCCGCTCGTCTGGAAAATTGGCTGGGGCACGCCATCGAGATTCCCGCCGCTGCTCTCGTCGTGGGCGAGGTAGCAGTGCTACTGGCCGGAGTTGTCATGCGGTTCATTTTCAATAACCCGATTCCTTGGGCCGATGAACTTGCATCCATCTTGTTTCTCTGGCTGGCAAATCTGGGCGCGGCGGTAGCGCTGCGCCGTGGCACGCATATGCGCACCACGGTTCTGGTGGGCTTTTTGAGTGAACGGGGAAAGGCTTGGGCGGAAGCGCTGGCCATCATCGCACCCTGTCTCATGTTGCTCGTCCTGATGGGGCCGATGTGGGAATACGCCGAAGACGAGATGTTGGTCCAGACGCCGGCACTTGGCTGGCCCAATACGGTTCGCGCAGCTGCAGTTGTCGTCGGCGCCGCGTTCATGATCGTCATCTGCCTGTTGCGGATTTCTCGCCAACGCCTGGTGGATTTCATCGGCGTCGTTGCTGCCATAGCGATTCTCGGCGGTGTGATCTACCTTGGGTCTGCCTGGCTGCAAGGCATCGGTAACTGGAACCTGGTTATTTTCTTCGGCCTGGTGCTGGGGGTGTCCGTGTTGCTCGGCATTCCGATCGCATTCTGTTTCGGTTTGGCGACCGTGGCGTTCATGCTGACTGTCACCAGCAGTCCCTTGGCGGTGGTCGCGGGACGTTTCGACGAAGGCATGAGTTCATTGATCCTGCTGGCGGTTCCATTGTTCATCCTGCTGGGACATCTGGTTGAGATGACCGGCATGGCCAAGGCGATGGTGGATTTCCTGGCCTCGCTGGTCGGCCATGTACGCGGCGGCCTGAACTATGTGCTGTTGGGCGCAATGCTGCTGGTGTCGGGAATTTCCGGTGCCAAGACTGCTGATATGGCGGCCGTAGCGCCGGTTCTGCTGCCGGAGATGAAACGTCGGGGCAATCACGAGGGCGAACTGATTTCACTGTTGGCGGCCTCGGGGGCCATGGCCGAAACGATTCCGCCGTCACTGGTACTGATTACCATCGGATCGGTTGCGGGCGTCTCCATCGCCGCCTTGTTCACCGGCGGCATCATGCCCGGCATCGTCCTGGCAGTCTTGCTGGCGATCTTGGCTCGCTTCCGCAGCGCAGAGATCATCGACGGCTACCGTCGCGCGCCAGGCAAGGTCGTCTTGCGCACGCTGGCCATTGCGCTGCCTGCACTCTTGCTGCCGATTCTGATCCGCACGGCTGTTGTCGAAGGCGTAGCCACCGCAACGGAGGTCTCGACCATCGGCATCGCTTACGCGGTCGTCTCTGGTTTGGTGATCTACCGCAAGTTCGACTGGAAACGCATCTATCCGATGCTGGTGGACACCGCGGCCCTGTCCGGCGCCATCCTGTTCATCATCGGCACCGCCACCGGCATGTCCTGGGCGCTGACCCAGTCGGGCTTCTCGCATAGCCTGGCTGAGGCGATGACCAGTGTGCCCGGCGGAAAATACGGCTTCCTGCTGGTTTCGATCGCGGCCTTCATCGTGCTCGGCAGCGTGTTGGAAGGCATCCCAGCGATGGTGCTGTTCGCACCGCTGCTGTTCCCTGTCGCCAGGGCCGTCGGGGTTCATGAGGTTCACTACGCAATGGTCATCATCCTGTCGATGGGCGTCGGCCTGTTCGCGCCGCCGTTCGGTTTGGGCTACTACGCAGCCTGCACCATCGGCCGCGTTCATCCTGACGTCGCCGTGAGGCGCATCTGGCCCTATTTGGGAATACTGGTGATCGGCCTGCTTATCGTGGCGTTCGTGCCGTGGTTTTCCATCGGCTTCCTCTGACCGGAACGACATTTATCAACCAAGGAATTCATATGTCTGACAATCTGGAAAATCTGCGTGCAAGCGCATATCGAATCCGCCGCTTCGCCGTACGTATGGGGGAAGTGCAAGGGCAGGGCTATATCGGTCAGGCTCTGGGCTGGGCCGATGTACTGGCGGTCGCATACAGGCACGCCATGCAGATCCGGTCGGTGGAGCCGGAGTGGGAAGGCCGCGATCGCTTTTTGCTGTCGCACGGCCACTATGCCATTGCAGCCTATGCGGCGCTGATCGAGGCCGGAATCATCCCCGAGGACGAGCTGGAAACCTATGGCAGCGACGACAGCCGCCTGCCTATGTCCGGCATGGCGGCCTATACGCCGGGGATGGAGATTTCCGGCGGCTCGCTGGGCCAGGGACTGGCCATCGGCGTCGGCATCGCGCTTGCGTTGCGACATAAGGGAAGTACGTCGTTTGTCTATAACTCGATGTCAGATGGAGAGCTGGACGAAGGCGCTACCTGGGAGGCCGCCATGGGGGCCGCGCATCACAATCTCGACAATCTTATCTGCCTGGTGGACATCAATAATCAGCAGGCCGATGGTCCTTCCGGAAAGATCATGGGCTTCGAGCCCCTGGCTGATAAATGGACCTCATTCGGCTGGCACGTTCAGCGCGTGGACGGCAATGATCTTCCTGCGGTGATCAAGGCGTTCGACCAGGCGCGTCAGCTGCCGGAGCCGAAACCGCGCGTCATCCTGTTCGATACGCTGATGGGAAAAGGCGTGCCGTTCCTGGAGCAACGGGAGAAGAACCATTTCATCCGCGTCGACCCGCCCGAATGGCAACAGGCGCTGAACATTCTTGATCAGTCTTACAAGGAAGGAAGCCAAGCATGAATACCGTAGCCGAAAAGAAACCACGCCTGACGACATCGGCAATGATTGCCTCGATTGCCGCAGAAGGGCAGCGCGTCCAAGCAGCTCCCTTTGGCAAGGCGCTGGTTGAGTACGCAGCCGACCGGCCGGAAATTGTCGGAATGACCGCCGACCTTGCCAAGTACACCGACTTGCAGTTGTTCCAGAAAGCCTATCCCGAGCGATTCTTCCAGATGGGAATGGCAGAGCAGTTGCTCATGGCTGCCGCAGGAGGAATGGCCAAGGAAGGTCTGGTGCCATTCGCAACGACCTATGCCGTGTTCGCCACCCGTCGCGCCTACGATTTCATCCATCAGGTCATTGCTGAAGAAAATCTGAACGTCAAGATTTGCTGCGCCTTGCCCGGATTGACAACCGGGTACGGTCCGAGCCACCAGGCGACCGAAGATCTGGCCATGATGCGCGCCATCCCCGGCCTGACGATTGTGGACCCTTGCGATGCCTTGGATCTGGAGCAGGCGGTGCCGCAAATTGCCGAGCACAAGGGCCCCGTCTATATGCGTCTGGCCCGCGGCAATGTGCCGCTGGTTCTGGACGAGTACGACTACAAGTTCGAACTGGGCAAGGCCAAAGAGCTGCGCGACGGCAACGACGTGCTCATCATTTCCAGCGGCTTCATGACGATGCGCGCTCTGGAAGTGGCGAAAGCGATGGAAGCTGACAACATCAGCGTGGGCGTCTTGCACTGCCCGACCATCAAACCGTTCGACGAAGCAACCGTGCTGGAGCAGGTAAGGAAAAAAAGCCGTCTCGTGGTGGTCGCTGAGAATCACTCAGTCATTGGCGGCCTGGGCGAAATCGTGGCAAGCACGTTAATGCGCAACCGGGTGCAGCCGGCGGGCTTCCAGATGGCAGGGTTGCCGGATGCATTTCTGGACGCCGGTGCGCTGCCGACACTGCATGATCGCTACGGCATCAGCTGCGAAGCCCTGAGCAGGCGCATCAAGGAATGGTTGAAATAAAGACGAACAGGATTTTTGAACTACAGCTCCAGATTCTTGGAGCTCATTGACTGCTTCGCACAGGGAACGGTGCGCGTGGACTGGCTCAGTGCGATGGCGCTGGGCAAGACCAGCCTGACACCCTACGTCAGCCTGACTTATTTTAAGACCCGCACGGATGACTATATCGAACAAGGAGGCTCCTTCCCGGTGATGTGGAACCAGCGCACCGACAAATCCACCACCGCGCGCCTGGCGCGGATGCGATCAGACCAATCTCGGAAACCACTATTCTGGAAGGACGTGTCGAAGTCGCACATCGCTTCGAGAAAGGCGGTGCCGATACCTCTGGGCAGGTGAGCGGCCTCTAGAATTTTGGCTTCGCAGGTGAGGAAACCAGGAAAAATTGGTTGCGCCTGGGCGCAGGTGTCGAATCGAAAATCGGGCGGCTGCGTCGCCGGCCTGATGCTTAACGCGACGACACAAGGAGACGTTGTTGATTTGCTCGCCGAATTGACCCTTTCCAATTGATCCACCTTCCAGCGTCTGGCGAAGGCCGCGACTCGATCGTACGACCCCTCATAACCCAACGCTCGCAGCTCCGGATGGAGCTGTTTTAACGTACGACGTTGCTTGCGTGATTTCCCGCTTCGGTCATTAACCAGGCCGAGAGTTTGAGTGTGTATTTGTCCAAAGAGCTTCGTGACGCCTGTCTGCATAGGCTGGCTCCATGGTTTCGGCACGAATTTACCGTCTGACGGTATTTAGTGAGATGCCTAAACGCCTGGCGATTTCTCGCAATGAGACCTGGTCACGAAGGTGCCGGCGCCGAATAATGCCTAGTCATGCCACGTCGATCACTCCGATCTCCTGCTTATGGTCATCAGCAGAATTGTGTTCTAAACGTGGGGCAATTCCAGTGCAATTTATGCGGCTAAGTGGCAGTTTTCGATGCAAATCAACATAAAAATGTCCAAACTTAATTAGAAACGACAAGTCCGCTTTATAAATTTTCACCTGAAAGGCGGCAAAGTTGTTTGATGGTCTTACCAATTAATTGGTATTATCTCGATTTCCAAGCAGGACCATGCGCCGCAGTCGTCAGGATGGCGCTTTATTTTCAGACCAACCACCAAAGGAAGAGCAATGAAATTACTCCGTTACGGCCCTGTCGGCCAAGAAAAACCAGGCATTCTGGATCAGGCCGGCAAGATTCGCGACCTGTCGGCGCACATCAAGGACGTCAACGGCGCCGCTCTGGACGACGCGACCCTGGCGAAAATCCGCGCACTGGACCTGCAAAGCCTGCCGGTGGTAGACGGCAATCCGCGCATCGGCGCCTGCGTCGGCAACATCGGCAAGTTCATCTGTATCGGCCTCAACTACGCCGATCACGCTGCGGAATCCGGCCTGCCGATTCCTGCCGAGCCAGTCGTGTTCAACAAGTGGACATCGGCCGTGGTCGGTCCTAACGACGACGTCAAGATCCCGCGCGGCTCCAAGAAGACCGACTGGGAAGTCGAGCTGGGCGTGGTGATCGGCAAAGCCGCTTCGTACATTGAAGAAAAGGATGCGCTGTCGCACATCGCCGGCTATTGCGTCGTCAACGACGTTTCCGAGCGCGAATACCAAACCGAACGCGGCGGCACCTGGGACAAGGGCAAGGGTTGCGACACCTTCGGTCCGATCGGCCCATGGCTGGTGACGCGCGATGAAATCGCCAACCCGAACAATCTGCAACTGTGGCTGGAAGTCGACGGCAAGCGCTACCAGAACGGCAACACCAACACGATGATCTTCAATGTGCCGTTCATCATTTCCTACCTGAGCAAGTTCATGAGCCTGCAGCCTGGCGACGTGATCTCGACAGGTACGCCTCCGGGCGTCGGCATGGGCGTCAAGCCGAATGCTGTTTACCTGACTGCCGGCCAAACCATGCGCCTGAGCATCGAAGGCCTGGGCGAACAACAGCAAAAGACTGTCAACGCATAAAACTTGCTTTTGTTCCTACTGCGAAGCCGTGATCCGGCGCCGGGCGGTGCTCGGAATCCTCATGTACTGAAGTACATTCCGGTTCCTGCGCTCGGTCAGCCACCGGCTGACGACTTCTCGCTACGGGACAAAAACAAGTTTGACGCGATAAGAACTGCCCGCAGAGGCAGATTCCAAACAGGTCACCTCAAGAGTAAAAGAGAACGGAGTTCACATGAATCACTACGATTTCCAGGGTCGCAGCGCGATTATCACGGGCGGTGCGCAAGGCATCGGTTTCGCCATTGCCGAACGCCTGCTGCAAGGCAAGGCCAAAGTCGTCCTGTGGGACCTCGATGAGAAGTTGCTGCAGGAAGCGCGCGCCAAGCTCGAGTCGCTCGGCAACGTCGAAACCATCGCCGTCAACATCGCCGACCAGGCCGCCGTGCAACGCGCCATCGAAGCCACTGAAAAAGTCACGCAATCGATCGACGTGCTGGTGCACAGCGCCGGGATCGCGGGCCAGAATGGCCTCGTCGCCGACTACTCGCCGGAAGAATGGCGTCGCGTCATCGACATCGACCTGAACGGCGCGTTCTACGTCAACCAGGTGGTCGTGCAACGCATGATCGCGCAAAACTACGGCCGCATCGTCAACATCGCCTCCATCGCCGGCAAGGAAGGCAACCCGACCGCGTCCGCCTACAGCGCCGCCAAGGCCGGCCTGATCGCCCTGACCAAGAGCCTCGGCAAGGAAACCGCGACCAAGAACATCGCCGTCAACGCGATCACCCCGGCTGCGGCGCAAACCCGCATCCTGGAACAATGCACTCAGGCCCACATCGACTACATGCTGTCGAAGATCCCGCGCGGACGCTTCGTCAAAGTGGAAGAAATCGCCGCCATGGTGAGCTGGCTGGTGTCGGAAGAAAATTCGTTCACCACCGCATCGGTCTTCGATTTGTCGGGTGGCCGTGCGACTTATTGATCCGGCATTGAACCAGTACTGATTTAGCACTGATTCAGCCGGAATCAAAACGGATAGCGTCCGCCGCACCGGCGGCGGCGCATTGAACATGCGTCGAGCTATCCGCCAATAATAAAAATTATTATCCAGCCTGTTTGTCCGGCATGCCACAAGCATCCCGGGTCGGCATGCTGCGCCCTTTTTATTGCTTCAGAGGAGAGATGTTATGGCAGCAGTACCCTATCCCGCCACCGCGCAGGATATCCAGGAATCCAATCTATACCGCCGCATCACGCTGCGCTTCGTGCCGCTGCTCGTGATCTGCTTCGTGTTCGCGTATCTCGACCGCGTCAACATCAGTTTTGCCAAGCTGCAGATGCAGCAGGATCTCGGCTTCTCCGATGCCGTCTACGGCCTTGGCGCAAGTATCTTCTTCGTCGGCTACTTCCTGTTCGAAATCCCGAGCAACATGATCCTGCACAAGGTCGGTCCGAAGCGCTGGATCGCCCGCATCATGATCACCTGGGGCATCGCCTCGGCGGCGATGATGTTCGTCACCAATGAAACCGGGTTCTACATCCTGCGCTTCCTGATCGGCAGCCTGGAAGCCGGCTTCGTGCCGGGCGCGCTGTACTTCTTCACCAACTGGTTCCCGTCGCAACGCCGCGGCCGCATCAACTCGCTGTTCATGGCGGCCATCGCCCTGTGCGGCATGATTGGCGGCCCGATCTCGGGCGGCATCATGAAGTTCACCCACGGCGTGAGTTCGCTGCACGGCTGGCAATGGCTGTTCCTGCTGGAAGGCATTCCGTCTATCGTACTCGGCGTGGTCTGCTGGATCGTCATCGACAACAAGATCGAAGACGCGCGCTGGCTCAAGGATGATGAAAAGAAGCTGCTGCTGGCCCGTCTCGCGGCCGAGCCGAAGAGCGAAGCTGTGCATTCCTTCCGCGACGCGCTCAAGCAACCGTCGACCATCACCATGTCGCTGATCTACCTGGTGCTGGCTTCCGGCATCTACGGCCTGGTGTTCTGGATGCCGCAACTGATCAAGACCGCCGGCACCGACGACACCTTCATCATCGGCCTGATCACGGTGATTCCTTACCTGTGCGCCGCCATCGGCATGATCCTGATCGGCCGCAGCTCGGACCGCACCGGCGAACGCCGCTGGCATCTGGCCGGTTGCGCGCTGGCCGGCGCCGTCGGTTATGCCGTGAGCGCCTACTTCGGCAGCAACACGCTGGTGCTGGTGATCGGCCTGTCGTTCGCCGCAACCGGCATCATCGCCGGCATCGGCCTGTTCTGGATCCTGCCTCCGCGCGTGCTGACCGGCGCCGCAGCGGCCGGCGGCATCGCGCTGATCAACTCGGTCGGCCAACTGGGCGGCATCATCACGCCGTACATGGTCGGCAAGATTCGCGACATCACCGGTAGCGCTTCGCTGGGCCTGTACGTAGTGGCGCTGGAATGCCTGGTCGGCGCAGCCTTGCTGTTGTGGGCGCTGCCAAAGCGCATCTACTTCCGCGAGCCTGTCGCCAAGTAATCATGTGATTGTCCGCAGCATGGAAAAGCCGCCCTCGGGCGGCTTTTTTTTGCGTCGCGGACTACCTCAGCGCAGCCGTGCCGGAGCGGCTGTGATATCGATTTCGCGGCGTACGCGCGGCGCCTGTGCGGTGCTCAGTTCATGCCCCAGCTTGAACACGCTGACGATGCGCGCGAGGTTGGCGGCCTGCTGCTGCAGCGATTGCGCGGCAGCGGCGGCTTCTTCGACCAGCGCGGCATTCTGCTGGGTGACGCCGTCCATTTGCGTCACGGCATGCTTGACCTGATCGATGCCCTCGCTCTGCTCGCGGCTGGCGGCGGAGATTTCGCTGACCACATCCGTCACACGCTTGACGCTGGCGACCACTTCATCCATGGTCACGCCGGCCTTCTCCACCAGCTTGGTGCCGGCGCCGACCTTCTCGACCGAGTCGCCGATCAGTTGCTTGATTTCCTTGGCCGCGGCGGCGCTGCGCTGCGCCAGGCTGCGCACTTCCGACGCCACCACCGCAAACCCCCTGCCCTGCTCGCCGGCGCGCGCTGCTTCAACTGCCGCGTTCAACGCCAGGATATTGGTCTGGAAGGCGATGCCGTCGATCACGCTGATGATGTCGACGATCTTCTTCGACGACGCGTCGATGGAGCGCATGGTCGAGATCACGGCACCGACCACGTCGCCGCCTTCGGCCGCAACACCTGACGCGGAGGTCGCCAGCGCATTGGCTTGCACGGCGTTGTCGGAGTTCTGTTTGACGGTGGCCGACAGCTGCTCCATTGCCGCAGCGGTCTGTTCGAGCGAGCTGGCCTGCTCCTCCGTACGCGAAGACAGGTCGAGATTGCCGCTGGCGATCTGGCTCGATGCAGTGGCGATGGCATCGGTGCCGCCGCGCACGTCGCCGACGATTTTCAGCAGGCTGCCGTTCATGTCTTTCAGTGCCGACAACAGCATGCCGACTTCATCCTTGCTGCGCACTTCGATGTGGGCGGTCAGGTCGCCATCGGCGATCGAGCGCGCCACACCGACTGCAACCGTCAACGGACGCGTGATGTTGACCGTCAGGTACCAGGCGCTGCTGACGCCGAACAACAGGATCAGTACGCCCAGCACGATCAGCAGCGTACGCCCGGTCTGCGCCATGCGTTCGATATCGGCGGCGGTGTCGTCGATGCTCTTGCGCTGCATCGTCAGCAGATTCTGCAGCGCGTCCTTGAGGTCGTTGGCGCGCGGCATGAATGCGCTCTCCAGCAAACGGTTGGCCTCCTCCAGGTCGCCGGCCGCCTTGGCCTTGCGCATCTGGTCGCGCGCCACGACGTACAACGCACGCTGCGTCTCGATCTTCTTGAAGAGCGTCAGCTCCTGCTCGCTTTCCAGGATCGGCTGCAGCTTCTTGAGCAACTCGGTGGATATCTTCGACGAGGCCGCGTCTTCCTTGGCGAAGAAAGGCGCCAGCGCCGGGTCGGTGCTCTTGGCGATCGCGGTCACGCGTGTGATGGAAGTTTGCACGATCGGAAACCAGTCGCTGATGAGGCGTTCTTTTTCCAGGGGACGCTGCATCATGGCCTTGGTCGAGTCGGTCACCCCTTGCAGACGCCAGATGCCGATGCAGATGATGGTGATGGCCAGCAGCAGGATGATGGAGAAGCCCAACGCCAGGCGTTTGCCGATCTTGAGGTTGGCAAGAATGTTCATAGAAGTCTCTGTTTTATACGATGTTGGAATGACAACGAATGCTGCAGGAACGCACGGAAATTCCCACGGCGGCGCGCAAGTATAGCGTTGGGGGTGCGGTGTCATTTCCAAGATCAACGAGGGAAATTGGCGCCAAGAAATAAAAAAGCCGCCCGTGCAGCGGCTTCCTGTTTTGCCCAAGCTGACCTCGTCAGGCTGTAAACACGGTTAACAAGCTATTTCAACATGCTGCGCGCCTGAGCATGCCCGCGCGCATCTTGTCGTAGCACCAGTTGAATACCAGCGTGTAAGGAAGAAAAAACAACACCAGGCCGATGTCGAGCACGAAAGCTTCGATCAGGCCGATATTCAACCACCAGGCGGCCATCGGCACCACGGCCAGGATCAGGCCGGCTTCGAACACCACGGCATGGGCGATGCGCACCGCGAAGCTGCGCTCGGCGGAAGGCGCCTTCCAGCGGCGTTCGAGACGGTCGAACAGCGTGTTGAAGAGCACGTTCCAGCTCATCGCCACCAGCGAAATCATCAGCGTCAGCGCACCGGCGTGGGCGAACGACACACCCAGCAACCACGACATTACCGGGGCGCACAGCAACAGCGCCACGATTTCGAACAGCACCGCGTGCAGGCAACGTTCATACAGGGATTTCTCTTGCTTCATGGATTCTCTCCTGGGGGGAATGCCTCGATTATCGATGGCTCGACTGATAGAATGAAGTTATTAACCATCGGAATAACCGATATATCGACACCCCCATAAATGCACTCTCTCGACGCCCTGCTGATGTTCATCGAAGCCGCCAACCTCGGCTCGTTTTCGGCTGCCGCACGCAAGCTCGGCAGGCAGCAGTCCAGCGTCAGCGAAGCCATCGCCAATCTGGAGATCGATCTCGGCGTGACGCTGTTCGACCGCGGTACGCGCAAGCCGACGCTGACCGAACACGGTCACGCCTTGCTCACGCATGCGCGCCAATTGCTCGACGCCAACGACAAGCTGAGCCGCGCAGCGCAGCAATTGGCCGGCGGCCGCGAGGCGCAGCTCAGTTTTGCGCTGTCCGACACCTACCAGTCCGATGTGTTTGAAAAAAGCCTGGCGCAACTCGAGCGGCGCTTTCCCGACCTCGGCCTTGAATGCCTGATCGCCGAAGACGAAGACGCCGTCGACCTGGTGCAATCCGGTCGCGTGCAGTTGGCGCTGGTGGCGGCGCAACCGTCTTATCCGCCGGATATCGGCTTCGAGACCATCGCCGACCAGTCCGAGATCGGCCTGTACGTCAGCGCCGCGCATCCATTGGCACAGGCCGCGCACATCAGCGGCGACATGCTGCGCCAGGCGCGCGAACTGCGCGTGAACACCTACACGCATCGCGACCGGACGCGGCAACAGCAGCCCGGCCTGCATTGGTCGGCATCAAGTTACCTGATCTTGCTGGAGATGACCGAACTGGGATTCGGCTGGGCGGAATTGCCGCGCTGGGTGGTCAAGCGTTTCGGCGCGGCGGACCTGAAGGAATTAAAAGTGCACGGCTGGCCGCGCAGCATCCGCGTGCATGTGATCTGGTCGCGCGAACGCGGACTGGGACAGGCCGGTGCATGGCTGTGCAATACCTTCCTGCAAACGCCTGCCTGATTTTTTTCAATGTCTAGAATTGTTCCCAGTCATCATCCGAGGTTGCTGCCGGCAAGCGTTTCGGCGTGGCGGCAGAGGCGGACACGGCTGTCTTTGCTGCGCTTTTTACCGGCCCTGGCGCAGGCTTGTGCGGCGCGCTTTTCGTGCTCGCCGCAGTGGGCGCGATGATGACCGGCTTGACCTGAGCCGCCGCAAGGTTCTTGCCTGTCGCATGCGCGTCATCCAGCGTGAAGATGCCGACTACCTGCGTCAGCGTTGACGCCTGATCCTGCAGGGATTGCGCAGCCGCCGCCGCTTGCTCCACCAGCGCAGCGTTCTGTTGCGTGGTTTCATCCATCTGTGCGATCGCGCGATTGACCTGTTCGATGCCTTCGCTCTGTTCCTGGCTGGCCGAGCTGATTTCGCCGACGATGTCAGTCACGCGCTTGACGCTGGCGACCACTTCCGCCATCGTCGCGCCGGCCTGCTCCACCAGCTTGCTGCCGGAGTCGACCTTGTCGACCGAGTCGCTGATCAGTTCCTTGATTTCCTTGGCCGCCGAGGCCGAGCGCTGCGCCAGGCTGCGCACTTCCGATGCCACCACGGCGAAGCCGCGGCCTTGCTCGCCGGCGCGCGCCGCTTCGACTGCGGCGTTCAGCGCCAGGATATTGGTCTGGAACGCGATGCCGTCGATGACGCTGATGATGTCGACGATCTTCTTCGATGAGGCATTGATCGCGCCCATGGTGTCAACCACTTGGCCGACCACGCTGCCGCCCTGCACCGCCACTTCCGAGGCCGACACGGCCAGCTGGTTGGCCTGGCGCGCGTTGTCGGCGTTCTGCTTGACGGTGGAAGTCAGCTGCTCCATTGCCGAGGCGGTTTCTTCCAGCGAACCGGCCTGCTGTTCGGTGCGCGTGGACAGGTCCATGTTGCCGCTGGCGATTTCGGATGACGCCGTGGCGATGGTATCGGTGCCGCTGCGCACCTGGCCGACGATGCGCTGCAAATTGTCGTTCATGGTCTTCAGCGCGCGCAGCAGCTGGCCGGTTTCATCCTTGCGGCTGGTGTCGATGCGCGAGCTCAGGTCGCCTGACGCGACGGTCTCGGCGATGCCGAGCGCCTGCTTCAAGGGACGGATGATGCTCAGCGCCAGACGCCAGGCGAACACCCAGCCGGCGACAAACAGCAGCACGCCGAAAGCGATCAGCAGGTTGCGGCTTTGCTTGTACTGATCGTGGATGCTGGCGGCGATCTCATCGATGCTGGAGCGCTGCAGGTCGAGCAGCTGCTGCAAGGCGTCGAGATAACCCTTGGCTGCCGCCGGGAAATCCTTCGCCAGGATGCGCGCGGCTTCGTCCACATTGCCGTCGGCCTTGGCCTTGGAGATGGCGTCGCGCGCCACGATGTAGCTCTTGCGCACCGTCGCCAGTTGTGCGAACAGGGCTTTTTCCTTGTCGCTGCTGAGCAGGCCTTCAAGCGTCTTTTGCTGCTCGTTGGAGAGCTTGGTGGCGGTGGCTGCATCTTCGGCGAAGAACGCGCTCAGGCTCGGATCGGCACTCTTGGCAATCGCGGTGGTGCGGCGCACGCTGGTATGAATGGTGCGATACCAGTCCGAGACCAGGCGTTCCTTGGCGAGTGGTTTCTCCATCATGGCTTGGGTGGTCTCGGCCACCGCATGCAAACGCCAGATGCTCAGCGCGATGACCGCCATGGCGGCAAACAGGATGATCGCAAAGCCCAGGTTGAGACGTTTGCTGATGTTCATATTGGCAAGGAAATTCATTTTTTATCTTTCTGTGAATGTCGATCCCGGTTCCCTTCGCGGAAGCTCTTTGCGCGCAGCACGCAGCAAGCAGCCCGGAATGGCCCGTATTGTCTGTAATAAGGCGACATCAGAGCTATTGGTATTACTACCTAGGAAATCGCCGTATCGACTTCTTATCATCGCCACATGTCCGCTTCATGAAACGTTGCCCGGACGTCGACGCGACGCAATGTTGTCGGGGATGCAAAATTCCGGAAGAGTTTCAGCGCGAGGTTGGCAACTGAAATGACAACTGCCGCGAACGTGACAACTGCCGCCGATGACCATCAAGAGCCATCAGCAGCAGAGAAAGAAAGAATGCATTCGCTCAGGCGCGTGCGCGCGTCGCCTTGATCAGGTTGTCGCGCAGCGTCGCCACGGCATTCTGGACTTTCACGAATTCTTCATCGCCCAGTCCGCAGGCGTCGGCCAGGTTGATGTCCAGCGCCTTTTCGCGCAGGCGGCGACCGGCCTCGGTCAGGCCCACGCGCACCTGGCGCTCGTCAATGGCGTCGCGCTCGCGGCTCAGGTAGCCCATCGCTTCGAGCTTCTTGAGAATGGGTGTGAGCGTGTTCGATTCGAGGAACAGTTTTTCGCCGAGGCCGCTGACGGTCTGGTTGTCCTCTTCCCATAAGGCGATGATCGCAATGTATTGCGTATAGGTCAGGCCGAGCTCATCGAGGATGGGCTTGTATGCCTTGCCGAACGCCAGGTTGGCGGAATAGATCGCGAAGCACAGGAAATCGGACAGCCTGGGGGCTGCTGCCGCGGCTGCTAACTTGGCGGTGCGTGAAGGTCGGGACATGGCGTGAACTCCTCATGAATGCAGCACGATCGATGAATCGGCCGGGCTTTGTCGGGATTATATATCGGATACGATTTAATCGAATGCGTTGACATTTTTAAAAACCCAGGTAATATGCATCGCATTCGATTGCATCGGATACGATTTAAATTGACCGACACCAACCTAATACGTCATTAACTTGAGGAACCTGACCATGACCACCATCGAAAAAGTCCTGTACACCGGCAAAACCACCACCACGTCCGGCGGCCGCGACGGCTCCGCGCGCAGCGCTGACGGCCGTCTCGACATCGCGCTGTCGTCGCCCGGCAGCGCCGGCAAGGGCACCAATCCGGAGCAGCTGTTCGCCGCCGGTTGGTCGGCCTGCTTCATCGGCGCCATGGGCCTGGCCGCCGGCAAGATGCAGATCAAGCTGCCGGCCGACCTGCGCGTGGACGCCGAAGTCGATCTCGGCACCACTGCCGGCGGTTATTTCCTGCAGGCACGCCTGAACGTCAGCCTGCCCGGCATCGACCGCGACATCGCCCGGTCACTGGTCGACGCTGCCCATGAAACCTGCCCGTACTCGAAAGCCACGCGCGGCAACATCGGCGTCGAAATCAATCTGATCTGATCGGGCACATACCGCGCCGCAAATGAAAAGGCCTGCCGCATGTGAACTGCGACAGGCCTTTTTATAACGAACTGGACAACGACGGATACTCAGCGCTGCGACCGCAACGTCAGGCGCGCTTCCAGTCCACCGCCGGTGCGGTTATGCAACGACAACGTCGCGTCCATCGCCAGCGTCAGCTGACGCGCGATCGCCAGTCCCAGACCAGTGCCGCCGGTATTGCGGTTGCGTGACGTCTCCAGGCGCACGAAGGGTTCGAACACCGCTTCCAGCGAGTCGGCCGGGATGCCCGGACCGCGGTCGAGTACGGCGATGGTCACCACGCCATCGGCTTGCGCGCTGACTTCCAGCTCGGCCGCACCGCCAAACTTGAGCGCATTGTCGACCAGGTTGCCGAGAATGCGCTTCAAGGCCTGCGGACGTGTCACCAGCGCCGCACCGACGGCGCCGTGCAACGAGACGTCCTTGCCGGCGTCGATGTAATCGCACACCAGGCTGTCCAGCAGCGCGTCGGGATCGATGCGGCATGGCGCTTCGGCCGCGCCGTGCAAAGTGCGCGCGTAAGTCACGCCTTCCTTGACCAGCGTCTCCATCTCTTGCAGGTCCTGTTGCAGCTTGGCATGCTGCGGGCCCTCGTCCATCACGTCCACGCGCAGGCGCATGCGCGTGATCGGCGTCTGCAAATCATGTGAAATCGCCGCCAGGATTTGCATGCGTTCGGTCATGTAGGTGGCGATGCGGTCCTGCATGGCATTGAAGGCTTTGGCCGCGCGGGCGACTTCGGACGGACCGTCTTCCGGCAGGCGCGCCGCCTTGAGGTCGGGACCGAGCGTGTCGGCCGCAACCGCCAGCGCGAGCAGCGGCCGCGTCGCCAGCCGCACCGCCAGCCAGCAGCACGCCGCCAGCACGATCAGTTGCAAGGCCATCACCAGCGGCAACCACGGCGACATCGGCACACCGGACATGGGACGCATGTCGATGGTCAGCGGCGTGCCGTCGGTGAGCTGGAGATGCACCTGCATGCGTTCCTTGTCGCCGGGAACGGCGTTGACGGTCAGCGCGTATTCGGTGCCGATGCCGTCGGCGATCGATTTCGCCACCACCTTCGACAGCCGCGCATCGGGTGGCGTGCCGGTGATGCCGGGACCAAGAATGAATTCATAGCTGCGGCGCGCCAGGCGCGGCAGCCATTGTGCGCGCTCGGCCGCCGGCAGGTGGTCGAGCAGCGCAACCGAACTGGCTGCTTCGCGCTCGATGTAACCCATCATGACGTTGGTGGTGGCCTGGTCGCGCTCGGTCAGCGTCAGCCAGAACGACAGCATCTGCGCCGCCGCCAGGCCGATGCACAGGATCAACGCCAGCCGGGCGAACAGCGTGCGCGGCCAGCGCGGCATGGGGAATGTCATTGCTCGCCTTCGATCAGTGTGACGGTCGCGGAGAAGACATAGCCTTCATTGCGCAGCGTCTTGATGTAGCGCGGTTCACGCGCGCCGTCCAGCAGGCGCTGGCGCAAGCGACTCACCAGCAGGTCGATGGAACGGTCGAATGGATCCGACGCGCGTCCCTGGGTCAGGTTGAGCAACTGGTCGCGCGTGAGCACGCGTTGCGGATGGTCGAGGAACACCCGCAGCAGGCGGTATTCGGCGCCGCTGAGCGCCACCATGGTGCCGTCCCGGTCCAGCAGGTGACGCCCCGTGGTGTCCAGCCGCCAGTCGCCGAAGCCGAGCATCTGCACCGCTTCCGTGACCTGCATGTTGGGCGGCAACATGCGTGCACGACGCAGCACCGAGCGGATGCGCGCCATCAGCTCGCGCACGGCAAAGGGCTTGGTGAGGTAATCATCGGCGCCCATTTCGAGGCCGACGATACGATCGGTTTCTTCGTTGCGCGCGGTCAGCATCAGCACCGGCACGGCCTTGAATTTGCCGACGCGCAATTCGCGGCAGAGCACCAGGCCGTCTTCGCCGGGCAGCATCAGGTCGAGCACGATCAGGTCCGGCGCGCCCTGCTCCAGCACCGCGCGCATCTGGCGCCCGTTGGCGGCCAGCGACACGCGCATGCCGTTTTTCTCGAGGTAGGCGGCCAGCAGTTCGCGGATGCCGCGGTCGTCGTCGACGATCAGGATGTGGTCTTGGTTTTCCATGCGGCGATCATACCTCAGCAGGCTTGGCGCGCTGGTTCCGCTGTGCCCGGTTCGTGCTCGCCACATTGAGCAGCGAGCAATACACCGGCTTGGCCAGCTCGGCCGCAAGACCTCCGGTCAGGAAAGCGAAGATCGCCAGAAGACGCCGCAGGGTTTTCACGCGTCCTCCAGCACCGACAGACTGGCGCCATCGGCCACCCCGGCTTCCAGCGCATACGGATCGACGCCTTCCAGGCAGCCGATATTGGCGCGCCAGAGGTTGGACGCCTTGCGGGTCTGGTGGAAAGGATAGATACCGCAGTGCTTGCAGAAATAGTGCTTCGCAGTCCGGGTGTTGAACTGGTATAGCGTCAGCGACTCTTCGCCGCTGACGATCCTGATGTCGGCGACGTCGATCATCGGCGTCATCAGCGCGCCCTTGCGGCGGCACAGGCTGCAGTTGCAGCGCCCGGCCGGCGTCAGCGCAGTGCGGACTTCGAAATGGACGGCGCCGCAGTGGCAGGAGCCTTTGTAGAGTTGGACAGTCATTTTGTTCTCCTTCGGTCGGTTGGCAATGACTGCTTTATAAAGCAAGTCGCGGGATGATTTGTGTCCCAATGTATCTGGTGCGACAACGTACACAAAACATTGCGTCCATGTGCTGTTGCAGACACAAGCCAGATACGTGCGGGCGTTCCAATACGGTCATCGCAACCAACATCGGAATGCCTGACATGCACAACTTCATCGAAACGCCGTTTGCCCTGCTGGCCGGCCTGCTGACCATCGCCTCGCCTTGCGTGCTGCCGGTGCTGCCGATCTTGCTGGGCAGCGCGGTCACGGAGCCGGGCAAGTCCCCTGACCGCACCCGACCGCTGTTCATCATCGCCGGTTTCATCCTGAGCTTCTCGGCCTTCGCCATGTTGCTGGGTGCGGTCTCCAGCACCGTGCATGTGGCGCAAGAGGCCCTGCGCAATACCGCCATCGCGCTGCTGGCGCTGTCCGGCCTGCTGCGCCTGTGGCCGCGTCCGTATGAGTGGCTGGTGGCGCATTTGCAGGCGCCGCTGCAACGCATGCATGGCCCTGCCCCGAAGGCGCCGCAGGACCGCGCCGGCAATACCGGCGGCTTCATTCTCGGCATGTCGCTGGGCGCGGTCTGGACGCCCTGCGCCGGTCCGGTGCTGGCCTCGATCCTGGTGCTGGTGGTGAAGGCGCAAGACCTCGGCTGGTCGGCCCTGCTGTTGCTGATGTACGCCATCGGCGCCGCCATTCCGATGCTGGCGATTCTGTACGGCGGTCAATACATCAGCCGCCATGTACGTGTCGTATCGCGACACGCCCAGCGCCTGCAACAGCTGTTCGGCGTGCTGGTGATGCTGACCGCACTGGCGATCTACCTGCAATACGACGTGCTGATTACCGCCGCCGTGTCCTCCCTGTTTTCTTCCTGATTTTCCTCTTCCAATTGAAAGGATTCATCATGCTCTCCCGACTCAAGACTTTTGCCGCACTGACTGTACTTGCCGCCGCCACGTCCACCGCCGCTTCGGCCGGCGCACTCAGCAAGAGCGTCGCCGCGCCTGAATTCACCGGCATCGACAAATGGCTCAACAGCGAAGCGCTGACCATCCAGCAACTGCGCGGCAAGGTGGTGCTGGTCGACTTCTGGACCTACACCTGCATCAACTGCATCAACACCCTGCCCTACGTCAAATCCTGGCACCAGAAGTACAAGGACCAGGGCCTGGTCGTGGTCGGCGTGCACACGCCCGAGTACCCGTTCGAACGCAGCACCGACAACGTCAAGACTGCCATCAAGCGCTTCGGCATCACCTACCCGGTCGCGCAGGACAACCGCTATGCCACCTGGAGCGCCTACAACAACCAGTACTGGCCGGCCTTCTACCTGATCGACAAAAAGGGCCAGGTGGTCTACACGCATTTCGGCGAAGGCCAGTACGCGCAGACCGAAGCCGCCATCAAGCACCTGCTGGCGCAGCCGCAGTAACACCATTCAATCGCAGTCCAACCGTCGCATCAACATTGACATCAACATCAAGGAGAAAAATGTCCGACCAGATCGATCAACGCCGCCGCCGTTTCTTCCGCGCCGCCGCAGCCACCGTCGCCACCGCTCAGTTGGGCTTCAGCGCACTCGCCGACGCGCAAACCGTCACCGCCGGTGCGTCGTCGGCAATGGCAGCCGGCTTCACGTCGATCAAGCAAATCGACGCCGGCGTGCTCAGCATCGGCTATGCAGAACTCGGCCCGGCCAACGGCAAGCCGGTCATTCTGCTGCACGGCTGGCCATATGACATCCACAGCTTTATCGACGTCGCGCCGTTGCTGGCCGCCGCCGGCCATCGCGTGATCGTGCCGCACCTGCGCGGCCACGGCAGCACCCGTTTCCTGTCCGCCGACGCGCTGCGCAATGCGCAGCAATCGGCGGTGGCGCAGGACATCATCGCGCTGATGGATGCGCTGCGCATCCCGTCGGCGGTCATCGCCGGCTTCGACTGGGGCGCACGCACCGCCTGCATCATGGCGGCGCTGTGGCCGGAACGTTGCCAGGCGCTGGTGTCGGTGAGCGGCTACCTGATGACCAACCTGGCGACGGCCAGGAAGCCGCTGCCGCCCAAGGCGGAATTCGACTGGTGGTACCAGTTCTACCTCACCACCGATCGCGGCGTGGCCGGCTACACGCAATACCGTCGCGAGTTCGCCGAGCTGATCTGGAAGACGGCCTCGCCGAAATGGAATTTCGACGCCGCCACCTTCAATCGCAGCGCCGCCTCGTTCGACAATCCGGATTACGTGGCCATCGTCGTCCACAACTACCGCTGGCGCCTCGGCCTGGCAGACGGCGAGCGCAAGTACGATGCGCTGGAGCGCCGCCTTGCCGACCTGCCGGTGATCGGCATCCCGACCATCACGATGGAAGGCGATGCCAACGGCGCGCCGTTCCTGCCGCCGGCCTTGTATCGCAACAAGTTCGCGGGCAAGTATGTGCACCGCAACCTCAGCGGCGGCATCGGCCACAACCTGCCGCAGGAAGCCCCGCAGGAATTCGCCGATGCGGTGCTGGCGGTGACCAGGCTGTAGATCCGTTGCGCCGGAAAAAAACGCCATCCGCGCAAACGGATGGCGTTTTTCCATTGCAGGCCCGGCTTATTCCTTCAGGTCCGGCAGGAACACCGTCAATATGCCCGCCAGCGGCAACAGCGAACACAGCAAATAGACGTAAGCGATGCCATACAGATCCGCCAGATGTCCGAGCAGCGCCGCGCCGATGCCGCCGAAACCGAACATCAGGCCGAAGAACACGCCCGAGATCAACCCCACCTTGCCCGGCACCAGCTCCTGCGCATACACCACGATGGCCGAGAACGCCGATGCCAGGATGAAGCCGACGCACACGCACAGCACGCCGGTCCAGAACAGGTTGGCATGCGGCAGCAGCAAAGCGAACGGCGCCGCGCCGAGGATCGAAAACCAGATCACGCGCTTGCGTCCGATTTTGTCGCCGATCGGTCCGCCGAAGAAGGTGCCGGCCGCCACCGCGCCGAGGAACAGGAACAGCAGGATCTGCGAATCGCCCACTGCCAGATGGAATTTTTCGATCAGGTAAAAGGTGAAATAGCTGGTGAAACTCGCCATGTAAAAGTATTTGGAGAACACCAGCAAGGCCAGCACCAGCAAGGCCCTTTTAACGGCGCCGGGCGACAGGTGGCGATGCGCCGGCGGGCGCGCCTTCTTCGCGCCGGCCGCCAGATGATGGCGATACCAGACGCTCACGCGCGACAACACCACGATCGCCACCACCGCGAAGATGCTGAACCACGCGATATTGGGTTGACCGAACGGCACCACGATCGCTGCCGCCAGCAACGGTCCGAGCGCCGAGCCGGCATTGCCGCCGATCTGGAAAGTCGACTGCGCAAAGCCGAAGCGCCCCCCCGACGCCATGCGTGCGATACGAGAGGCTTCCGGGTGGAAGGTCGACGAACCGACGCCGATCAACCCGGCCGCCAGCAGGAACCAGCCAAAGCTGCCGGCCATCGACAACAGCGCAATCCCGAGCAAGGTGAACAGAGCACCGCAGGGCAGCAGCAAGGGCTTGGGATACTTGTCGGTATACATGCCGATCCACGGCTGTATCAACGAGGCCGTGACCTGGAAGGTCAACGTGATCAGGCCGACCTGGGTGAAGCTCAGTCCGTAGTTTTGCTTAAGCATCGGATAGATGGACGGCAACAGCGCCTGGATCAGGTCGTTGATCAGGTGGGCGAAGCCGACGGCGAGCACGATGCGCAGCACCAAGGGCGAACTGCCTTGTTGTGCGTCCGCCTGTGCACTTGCCGCCGGCGTGCCGGACAAGGCGGTGGGAGAAGATATCTGGATGGTCATGGCAATGAAGATGAAATGAGAGGAGTGGCGGGACGATGGCTGAATGATATAGTGACACTTAAAAACCGGAATGACATTTATCGTCGATTAAGTGACAAACCATTTCTTCACCATGATCCACACCGTCCACTCCAGTCCCAAGGCCGCCCAGCTGCAGCACTTGCCGCATGCGGTAGTCGCCTTCAGCCGCGATTTCGATCACGACCAGTTGCTCGCCACGCACTCGCATCCGCGCGGCCAGTTGCTGTACGCGGCCGAAGGGGTCATGCAGGTGCGCACCGCGCACGGCCTCTGGGTGATTCCGCCGCGGCGCGCGCTGTGGGTGCCGTGCGGCCTGGCGCACGAAATCCGCATGCTCAGCGCGGTGCGCCTGCGCACGCTCTACATCCGCCCGCACGAATCGGAACTGATCGGCGCCGAGTGCCGCTTGCTCGAAGTCAGCGCGCTGCTGCGCGAACTGATCCTGGCGCTGCTGCAGGAAGAATCGGATTACGACACACGTGGCCGCGGCGGCCACCTGGCGCAACTGATCCTGTCGGAAATCGACGGCGCCGCCGCCATTCCGGTGGCCATCCCATGGCCGGCCGACCGGCGCGTGGTCGCCGTGTGCGAAGCCATCCTCGCCGATCCCGGCAACGCCAACTCGCTGGAGCACTGGGCCGAGTTCGCCGGCGCCAGTCCGCGCACGCTGATCCGTCTGTTCCCGAAAGAAACCGGCTTGCATTTCCGCCACTGGGTGCAGCAGGTCCACATCACCGACGCGCTGCTGCGGCTGGCGCAAGGTGAAGCGGTCGAACGCATCGCCGAACGGCTCGGCTACAAGAGCGCCAGCGCCTTCACCAGCATGTTCCGCAGCGTGCTCGGCAAAACCCCGAGCCAGTACGGCGGGCTGGCGCGCCGCAACATCGCCGCCGACAGCATGCTGCAACGCGCCAAAAAATCGGGATGAGAGCGCGTAAGAAGCCTCCCGCCACGATCGGTTATCACGCGATGAATTAGTTTCATTGGACAGTGCCGGAGGCCGGGCGTAGTGTCGCCTTCCAACCGGTAGCTCGTATCGAAGCTATCCGGCGACAGAATCAAGAATCATAAAAGCCGGCGGACGCACCCGGGGCAGCAGCTTTGGGACGTCACGCTTCAGGCGGAGACAACACAGGATTTTTCACGCAAGAACGACTTGTATCGCCGGCGACCGATTGCGTCAGCCGCGGAGGCTCCCTTGCGCCCGCAATTTCCCGTGGTCGCATTTCCGAATTGAGTTCGTTTTTCCAGCAGCGTTTTTCAGCAACGTAGTTCCGGTAGAACAAGCAGTGAAACAACAACAATTCTTATCCCAGGAGATTGCATGAACACCCTCAAAGCCAGCATCAAATACGCCGCCGCAGCCGTTCTCGGCCTGGTCTGCCTTGCCCAGTCGGTCAGCGCCGACACGCTCAATGACATCCGCCAGCGCAAGAAGATCGTCATCGCCATCGATCTCGGTTCGCCGCCGTTCGGCATGACCGACGACAAGCTGCAACCTTACGGTTCCGACGTCAGCGCCGCCAGGATGCTGGCCAAGGACCTCGGCGTCGAGATGGAAATCATCCAGGTCACCGGCCCCAATCGCGTGCCCTTCCTGTTGACCAACAAGGCCGACATCGTCATCGCCTCCTTCAGCATCACGCCGGAACGCGCCAAGGTGATCAATTTCAGCGTGCCCTATAGCGCCTCGGAATCGGTGGTCGGCGCAGAAAAGACCATGCAGATCAAGAGCCTGGCCGACCTGGCCGGCAAGCGCGTCGGCGTGGTGCGCGGCAACCTGCAGGACACGCTGCTGACGCCGATCGTCCCCAAGGGCACGACGCTGGTGCGCTACGACGATGACTCCACCAACGCTGCCGCGCTGCTGTCGGGCCAGGTCGACGCCATCGGCACCGCCAAGGAACTGGTGACCACCACGGCGCGCAAGAACCCGGGTCGCAACATCGAAACCAAGTTCTCGGTCAAGGTGGTGCCGCACGGCATCGGCGTGCGCAAGGAAGACACCGCACTGCTGGCCTGGATCAACAACTGGGTGATCGCCAACATGAAGAACGGCAACCTGGCCAAGTCGTATGAAGCCGCGGCAGGCGCGCCATTGCCCGACTTGTCGCAATACATGCCGAAGTAAATCAACAAGCTTTAATACAGCAAGCCCGAATTCAGCCGCATCGGATTCAACAACCTCGTTCGGCGTCGGCGCAGCTGTTGCAAAAACAGCCGCGCCGGCTTTTTTCACTTTTCACGAAAGTATTTCACCAGTCATGAAAAATATCGGATTCATAGGCGTCGGCATGATGGGCCAGGGCATGGCGCACAACCTCGTCATCAAGGGCTTCAACGTCACCGTCATGGGCAACCGCAATCGCAAACCGGTGGAAGAACTGGTCGCCGAAGGGGCGCGCGAAGCGACCAGCCTGCAAGACCTGGTGGCGAACGTGGACGCCATCATCCTGTGCGTCACGGGCTCGCCGCAGGTGGAAGACCTGGTCTTCCGTGCCGGCGGCATCCTGGACAACTGCCGCAGCGGGCAAATCGTGATCGACTGCTCCACCAGCGAGCCGATGTCGAGCGCACGTATTGCCGAACAACTGGCGACCAAGGGCGTCAGCTTCGTCGATGCACCGCTGGCGCGCACGCCGGTCGAAGCCATGCAGGGCCGCCTCAACACCATGGTCGGCGCCGACGACGCCACCTTCGCCAAGGTCAAGCCCATCCTCGAAGCCTTCTGCGAAAACATCTTCCACATCGGCGGCACCACCAGCGCGCAAAAACTCAAGCTGCTCAACAACTTCATCGCGATCGGCACCGCCACGCTGGCCACCGAAGCGCTGGCGATGTGCGACGCCGTCGGCGTCGACCAACGCAAGTTCTTCGACGTGATCAGCAAGGGCGGCGCCAACAGCGGCATCTTCCAGATGATCGCCGGCGGCATCCTCGAAGGGCGCCCGGACGGCATGAAGTTCAGCATCGCCAACGCCGGCAAGGATCTGGGCTACTACAACAACATGACCGCAACGTTCGCCGATACCTCCATGATCGGCCCGCACCTTGCAGCGACCTTGCAGCAGAGCGTGCAGGAAGGTTTCGGCGAGCAGATGCTGGGTGCGATGGTGCAGGCCCATCAGAACCGGCTGGCACAGAAGAAATAAGCGCCGCGTCATCGTGGCGACGACGTGCCCTGACGTTAAAAAACGGCCGCATTGCTGCGCGCCGTTTTTTTATTTGTCCGAGCCTCTTGGCGCCTGATTGAGGGTCCGGCCAGCTTTCAACGACGCCAACTGCGCAGATGTTTATTTCTCCACCGGCCACGCGGACATCCGCGTCACAAAGTGAACCGCTGCTTAATATTCCTCGTGCCGGGGGAGCTGATCTGTAATGGCGAACCAAGGTGCCTTGCTTCCGACAAAAACATGTCGTTGCGCCTGCACGCCCGGGTCAGTATCCAAGGTCCCCAAGGGAAAACCGAACACTTCCGGATTTTCGTCGAAACGGGTCAAAAGACTCGATCCGCATTCACTGCAAAATCCTTTGTGCTCACCCGATGAGGACTCGTAGAACTTCACGAATTCTTCTCCTGATATCCATTTCCAGTCTTTGCTCGCTACTTTGGCGCGCGTTCGAAACGCAGATGCATGCAGCTTTCGGCACATCGAGCAGTGGCAATTCAGGACGTCGGTTAATGGGCCGTTGATTTGATACTGCACACGGCGGCAAAGGCAGCTTCCTCGTTGAGTCATGACATTTCGCACTTGAGTTGATCTATGAAGATTCGGTGTGGGAAATCATATGATCCTCCCGAGGTTTGATAAAGTAGGTCCTTGTTAATGGATTCTTTAACTTTCCTGAATAATCGACACATGGATCAACTTCTTAACATGCAAGTTTTCTGCCAGATAGTTGACTCCGGCAGTATGGCGCAAGCAGCGCGAGTATTGGGGCTAGCGCCTGCAACTGTGACGATGTTGTTAGCTCGTACGGAAACGAAATTGGGCGCTCGATTACTCGATCGCACAACTCGTCGCATCAACGTTACGGAAGCCGGGCGCCTTTGGTACGAATATGCAAAACGAATCGTCGAGCAGGCCGTAGAAGCAGAGGAGGCTATCCGCAGCCTCGCGGCAGAACCACGTGGTTCCCTTCGGATAGCCTTGCCACTAGGCGTAGCGATGACCTTCATCTATCCTCACCTCCATGAGTTCTCGATACGTTTCCCCAAAATCGATCTCGATCTGCAGGTAAATGACCAGCTGGTTGATCTGGTTGGAAATCGTTTTGATTTGGCCTTCCGTGCCGGTCACGCCAAAAATTCCGATCTTGTTGTTCGCAGGTTAATGCCCTATCGTCGCATCACCTGTGCAAGTCCCAGATACATCGCACAATATGGAGCCCCACAGCATCCGGATGACCTGCCGCAACACCAATGTCTTCTGTATCGTCATGAGCCACATGCTTCGCACTGGAACTACCAGATCAATGGCATCGTCAGAAAGGTCTCTGTCGGGGGGATGTATGCGAGCAACGAATCGCATGCGCTACTTGCGTGGGCGCGGACGGGTCTGGGCATCACCATTCAGCCCGAGTGGCTCGTTACCGATGATCTCGGCAACGGACGCTTGGTTCGCTTGCTGGAGGAATATGCAATCAATATTCCGTCTGAGTTGCCGGCTATTTACGTAGTCTTTCCAAAAGCTCGTAGGCGCCCTGCGAAGGTCGACGTTTTTGTTCAGTTCTTCACTGCGAAAATGGCTATGTAACAATACGTCGGCAACCGGCCAGCTGCCGCTTCGCACGCATCCTTTTTTATGCTGCGGCATACATGTTCATCCCGGCGATGGCGGTCAATGCGAGCATTACGGACAGCATGATACACATAAGAATGTCAGTCATTTCCCTGCAAGAGACGATCCGCGGCACTAGTTCACGTTCAGCCCTGAAACGTCAGCATTCGATCAGATTGATTCGGATGCGGACGGAGTGCGCATCGGGACATTGCCACGTCACGATATAAGATGACTTTCGCAAGCGCCCTATGCATTGTCGGCAACGTTTGTCCGGGTCTGGAGTGACGACCAGATCGAGTCGGCTCGCTAGGGCAACAATCAAGGCGCTTCCGACGTCTTCTTCCGACCAGAAGCAGGCATTCGCAAAGCGATTTTTTCTAAATAGGCGTTGAGACGCCGCCATAATTTTATCGGTCTCGGTTTCGATTCTTCCGACGTCATTGATAGCGGTCATCGACATCAACAATGCTAGACGGCGGCGATCCTTTTGACGGACTTGGCTGCTGTGGGCAAGATATGAATGGCGCGCGTATTGCCTGAATGTGACATTCCCGAACCGATCTCACCCGCTGCTTCGTCGACCTTGAACACAGCCACTGAAGCACGCAGGCGTTCTGCCTGGTCGGCCATTGCTTGGGCCGCAGCGCTTGCTTGCTCGACCAGGGCCGCATTCTGCTGAGTCACCTCGTCCATTTGGGTTATCGCAGTATTGATTTGGGCAATGCCCGTATGCTGTTCGCCGGATGCGGCTGCAATCTCGCTCATGATGTCTGTGACGCTTTGTACGGATTGAACCACTTCCGACATCGTTTTTCCGGCGTCCGAGACCAGTTGTGATCCTGCGTTGACATGCTGAACCGAGGCGCCGATCAGATCCTTGATCTCCTTTGCCGCAGTTGCACTGCGTTGGGCCAACGTCCGAACTTCGCTGGCAACGACAGCAAAGCCCCTGCCTTCTTCTCCCGCACGCGCCGCTTCCACCGCCGCATTGAGCGCGAGAATATTGGTTTGGAACGCAATCGCTTCCACCGATGCAATAATCTCGGTCACTTTATTTGAACTGTCTGAAATATCGGACATGGTCTTGACGACCCCTTCCACCACTTTTCCGCCTTTTAACGCGGTGGCCGAAGCCGCATTCGCCAGGGTGCTGCCTTGCTTCGCGTTATTCGTGTTTTGCTCGACAGTGGAGGTAATCTCTTCCATGCTTGAGGCTGTTTCCTCCAACGACGCGGCTTGCTCCTCCGTACGCCGGGACAAATCGAGATTGCCTTGCGCAATCTCTCCGGCAGCGGTTGCAATCGATTCTGCGGAGTGCTTGATGTCGATCACGACGTCATTCAATTGGCTACGCATTTTTTCTAGCGAGACCATCAGACTGTTGGGGCTCGCACCGCTCAAGTCCAGCATCACCGTGAGATTTCCCTGCGAAATTTCGCTTGCGACATATTGAGCTCTGCTGGGTTCTCCTCCAAGCTGTTTCAAGATGCTTCTTACGATTAAGAAAGCCGCAAGGATTCCCAGGACAAGTGCGACGCAGGAAACCACCAAAGTCGTCGTACGCAAGCGCTGATATGTTGCTTCCGCCTCGGCAGCTGCTTCTGCATTCAGTTGGTTTTCAAGGGAAACCAGCTCTGCAAGGTGATTCAGCCACGTCGTTTGCTTGGGACGGATTTCCTGGACGAGAAGAGAAGTAATCGACTCGACGTTATTACTTGCACCCAATTGGGCTGCCTTTTCCAACAGAGGAGTTACCGCTGCTTCGTCAGCTTTTAGTGCGGTGTACAGATCATGCTCTTTCTGTGTAGTACTCGGCTCCTGCGAAAATAATTTACCGAGTTCCCGATAGGCATCGGCATATATTTTTTCTTGCGGCTTCAGCCGAGCCAATTCGTTGTCGATGAGTTTCTGGTCTGTAAAAAGAGCCAGGTTTCTGATGACAAGCGCCCGGGTTTGTACACTCGTCGCCATTTGATTTGCCAATCTTGTTTCGGCATTGTTGACTCGGGCGATCTCGTTCAATTTTTCCCGGAGGCTGGACATTCCCGAGATGCCAAATAATGCGACAACAATGAGCGCCCCCAATACGAGAGAAAAACCGAGAGCCAGCCTTGTAGATACCTTCGAATTTGTCATTTTCTCTCCTAGGCGTGTGCCGATTTGACATCGTTGAAATCGAAATGTCGCAGGATAGACCGATTGTTTCCGGGCATCAATCAGGGATTCCCTGATGTTTTTTTTACATGCTTTTCTTTTTTCCGGGCACTGCGACTTTTTCCGGATAGCCCGGTCGCGATCAACTGGATTTGAGGGTATTTTTAAATGGCGAGCGAGCGCCTGGGGGATTCATGGCGATTCACGCGGACTCGCCTGCCGACGCTGTCCGATAGCCGCTTACGGATGGCTGCCGCATCAATCGGATATCGGCCGACTGTTCTTTGTCGTCAGGGGAAGGTCAAGTCCAAGCCGAGCATCCTGGCGAGGGCGAAGGTGACGAGCCCCAGTGTCAGGAGCGACAGCACGGAGATTGCGGCCACCTGGCCGCCCGCGCGCAGCACCGCGCGCTTCTCCGTCTCCTTCATCTTCTTGCCTTGATCGTAATGCCACTTGATGGCGAAAAACATGCCCGTGCCGAGCACGAGGACCTTGAACGTTACCAAGACTACGGGGACCCATTCCATCATTTGATTGTTTCCAGACTATTGCTGTTACTTGACGCCATCTATCGCAAGCGACACATACTACTTGAAAACGCTTTCCATCCATTGAGACAAAATGTCCCAGTTGGAAACCGTGCAAGCGGAAATGTGCGGTCTGGTTACCACGATTGGCCTTGTACAAAGGGAGGACCCTATTTTTGCAGATTGCGGATGCATTGCAGGCGGCGGTGGAAAAAATAAGCCGCTTCGAAAAAGAACGCTGCAGGGCAAAAATGAAAAGGCTCACCGAGCGATGAGCCTTTTAAATACCGGTGCCGGCTGCAGGACTTGCGCCCTTTGGTTACGAGTCAGTTGCTCTCCAACGGCACAAACTCCTCAATCAAGACGTTCGCCGGAAAAGCCACCGTAAAGGTGCTGCCTTTGTCCGGTATCGATTCCACCCCAAGGGTGGCGCGGTGGCGCAGCAGTACATGGCGCACGATCGCCAGACCCAGACCGGTGCCTTGCGTTTCGCGCGAGCGGCTCTTGTCGACGCGGTAGAAGCGCTCGGTCAGGCGCGAAATGTGCTCCTGGCTGATGCCGATGCCGTTGTCCCTGACCACGAATTGCGCGCCGCCGCCCGGCTTGCGCTCCCAGTACAACTTGATCAGGCCGTCTTGCGGCGTATAGCGCACCGCATTCGAAACCAGATTGCTGAAGGCACTGCGCAGTTCGTCGACGTTGCCTTGCAAATCCGGGCCGTCGGCTTCCAGCGTGATCTGGTGCTTGCCGGCCGACAAGGCCTTGGCCTCTTCCAGAATGCCTTCGAGCAGCGGCCGCATGTGCACGCGTTCCGAACGCAATGGATAGTCAACCGACTCCAGTCGCGTCAGGGTCAGCATGTCGCCGATCAGGTTCTGCATGCGCTGGCCCTGTTCGGTCATGAGCTTGAGATGCGCGGTGCGCACGTCGGTATCGAGGTTCGGTTGCGCCAGCGCGATTTCGAGGAAGCCGTTGATCACCGTCAATGGGGTGCGCAATTCATGCGAGGCGTTGGCGATGAAGTCGCGGCGCATCATGTCGATCCGCTCCGATTCGGTGGCGTCGTGCGTGACCAGGATCTGGCGGCGATTTTCAAACGGAATGATCTGCACGATCAGCTTGCGCTCCTGCACGCTCAGGACCAACGGCTGCTCATAGCGGCCGAGGATGATGTAATCGATGAAGGCCGGGTTGCGAATCAGGTTGGTGACGCGCATGCCCTTGTCGCGTTCAAGCTGCAAGCCCAGGTGCTGTTGCGCCGCCGGGTTGCACCATTCGAGGAATAGCACGTCGTCCATGATCACCACGCCGTCCGGCAGCAGGCTCATGGCCTGGCGGAAACGCGCCAGCCATTCGGCCAGTTCGATCTGGTTCTTTTCGTCGTCGCGGCGCATGCGGTACAGGCGCGCAAAAATGTCGGTCCAGGCGCCCCAACCGTCCGGAAGCTTGGCGTGGCTCGGATTGTCGAGCCAGCTGCCGAGGCGGAACAGGTAATGCAATTGGGTAAACGCCAGCGCTCCCATGCCGGCCAAGGCGACGATCAGCCCGGCGGTAGCGCCGAAGAAAAACCAGACGACGCAAACGCCAATGAGGCAGATCAGGAAGCGCAAGGCCGCCGGAACCCAAAACAGCAGTTGTGGACTCATGTAATGCTCATTAATTTCAGGACTGGAACAGGCGTCCAGTATAGAGGTCTTTCGGATTCCCGCGTCTCCCGCGGAACTGCCGTGCTGTTTTTGTTATTTTGCCGACAGCATGTAGCCGACGCTGCGCACCGTCTTGATCAGGTGCTCGGCGTCGCGCAGCGCTTTGCGCAGCCGCAGGACGTGGACGTCGACGGTGCGTTCTTCGATGACGACATGGTCGCCCCAGACGCGATCGAGCAACTGGCTGCGCGAAAACACGCGATCCGGATGCGCCATGAAGAACTTCAGCAATTTGTATTCGGCGTGGCCGATGTCGATCTTGTCCCCGTTGAGCGCCACCGAGCAGCTGGCCGGATCGAGCGTGACCGGGCCGACCGCCATTTCTTCCTGGGCGAACTCCGGACTCTTGCGACGCAGCAGCGCCTTGATGCGTGCAGTCAGTTCGCGCGGCGAAAACGGCTTGGTGATGTAGTCATCGGCGCCGTTGTCGAGACCGGCGATCTTGTCCTCTTCCATGCTCTTGGCGGTCAGCATGATCACCGAAAGCTGTTGCAACTGGCGATCGCCACGGATGCGCGACAACAGGTGCAGGCCGCTGCGGTCGGGCAACATCCAGTCCAGCAGCACCAGTTGCGGCGCGCGGCGCTGGACGAACTCCCACGCTGCGGCCGTATTGGACACCACGAAACTCGACCATCCTGCCTCCTTGAGCGTGAAGGCAATCAGCTCGGCAATCGAAGGCTCGTCTTCAACGATCAGGATGGTAGTCATGGAGTTGCGCTATCAGAATGGTTCAAGGAAAACGCCGGTTCAATCTTCTTCGGTCACGGAAATCTGCGCCGAACCGAAATCGGTATGACGAATATCCTTGCCGCCGACAACGTAGATCACGTATTCGCCGATGTTCTTGGCGTGGTCGCCGATGCGCTCGATGGCCTTGGCCACCCACAGCGTGTCGATCGAGGCCGAGATGGTGCGCGGATCTTCCATCATGAAGGT
>Ga0308165_1001215_pt1 | contig 37595 bp, 34 predicted proteins | sample PhyWR2_FD_201032 | JGI IMG/M metagenome (GOLD analysis project Ga0308165, IMG submission 201032) | Phyllosphere microbial communities from UC Gill Tract Community Farm, Albany, California, United States - DLSLW.R2 | ecosystem: Host-associated > Plants > Phyllosphere > Unclassified | place: USA...
ACACCCGGCTCGATCCACAGACCATTGCCTTCATGCTGGACCATGGCGAGGCCAAGGCGCTGATCGTGGACCCGGAATACGCCAGCGTCGTGGCCAAGGCCTTAGCGCTGCGCCAATCGCAGACGCCCATCCTGCTGGTGGATGTGGAAGACGCGCTCTACGGCGAGGCCAGCGAACGGCTGGGCAGCCTGAGCTACGAGGCCTTGCTGGCCCAGGGCGATGCCGGTTTTGACTGGCAGCTGCCTGGCGATGAATGGGATGCGATTGCGCTGAACTACACCAGCGGCACCACCGGCAACCCCAAGGGCGTTGTCTACCACCACCGGGGCGCGGCCGTGAATGCCATCAGCAACGTGCTGGAATGGGACATGCCCAAGTTCGCGGTGTACCTATGGACCTTGCCGATGTTCCACTGCAACGGCTGGTGCTTTCCCTGGACGGTGGCGCTGCGCGCCGGCGTCAATGTTTGCCTGCGCCGGGTCGATGCGCAGGCCATTTTTGCGGCGATCAAGCAGCATGGCGTCAGCCACTACTGCGGCGCGCCGATTGTGCACAGCCTGCTGGTCAACGCGCCTGCGGCATTGAAGGAGGGCGTGCCTGCCGGCGTCAAATGCATGGTGGCGGGCGCTGCGCCGCCGGCAGCGATGATCGAGGGCATGGAGCAACTGGGCTTTGACCTGACCCATGTCTATGGGCTGACCGAGGTCTATGGCCCGGTGATGGTCTGCGCGCAGCAGGCCGACTGGCAGACCATGGACGTGGGCGAGCGTGCCCGCCTCAATGCCCGCCAGGGCGTGCGCTACCACCTGCAGCGCGATGCGCAGGTGCGCGATCCGGAGACCCTGGCGCCGGTGCCCCGGGACGGCCAGACCATGGGCGAGATCATGCTGCGGGGCAATATCGCGATGAAGGGCTACCTGAAAAATCCCGAGGCGACGCAGGAGGCGTTTCGCGGTGGCTGGTTCCACACCGGTGACCTGGCGGTGCAGGACCCGGATGGCTATATCAAGATCAAGGACCGCAGCAAGGACATCATCATCTCGGGCGGGGAGAACATCTCGTCGATCGAGGTCGAGGACGTACTCTACCGCCACCCCGCCGTGCTTGCTGCGGCCGTGGTGGCCAAGCCCGATGCGCGCTGGGGCGAGACGCCCTGCGCCTTTGTCGAGCTCAAGCCTGGCGCGCAGGTGAGCGCGGAGGACATCGTGGCCCACTGCAAAAAGCACCTGGCTGGCTTCAAGATTCCACGTGCAGTGGTGTTTGGCGAGCTGCCCAAGACCAGCACCGGCAAGATCCAGAAGTTCGAGCTGCGCAAGCAGGCGGGGTCTGCGGATGCCATAGACAGTTGATGCGCATGAAAAAACCCGCCGCAGCAGGCTGGGCGGGTTGGGATCGACTCGCTGGGCGCTGACCTTTACTTGCCCCAGGAATCCTTCAGGCCGGTGATCTTGTTGAACACCGGCTTGTCGCTGCGGTGGTCGTGGCGGTCGGCCACAAAGTAGCCAAAGCGCTCGAACTGGAACTTGTCATCGGGCTGCGCCGTCTTCAGCGATGGCTCGACATAGGCGGTCACGACCTTGAGGCTCTCGGGGTTGAGCAGGGCCAGGAAGTCCTTGCCGCCAGCATCGGGCTGCGGATCGGTGAACAGGCGGTCATAGAGCCGCACTTCGGCTTGCACGCCATCGGCCACGCCCACCCAGGTGATGGCGGCCTTGACCTTGACGCTGTCCGCACCAGGCGTGCCGCTCTTGGTGTCGGGCACCACGGTGGCCAGCACCTTGGTGATCACGCCATCGGCATCCTTCTCGCAGCCCGTGCACTCGATCACATAGCCGCCCTTGAGGCGTACCTTGTTACCGGGGAACAGGCGCTTGTAGCCCTTGGGAGGCACTTCGGCAAAGTCTTCGCGCTCGATCCAGACCTCGCGGCCCAGCGTGAAGTGGCGCTCGGGGGCGACCTGGCCTTCTGCCGGGTGGGGCAGGGCGGGCAGGCTGCAGGCTTCCAGGTGGTCGGCACTGCCGAACACCTCGGCCCAGTTGCTCAGCTCCAGCTTGACCGGGTCCAGCACCACCATCGCGCGGTGGGCCTGGTTTTCCAGGTCTTCGCGCAGGCAGCCGTCCAACGTGGCGTAGTCGATCCAGGCGTAGTCCTTGGTGACACCGATGCGCTCGCAGAAATTGCGGATGGACGCGGGGGTGTAGCCACGGCGGCGCAGGCCGACGACGGTGGGCATGCGTGGGTCGTCCCAGCCGCTGACCAGTTGGTTGTCCACCAGGTGCTTGAGCTTGCGCTTGCTGGTGATCACATAGGTCAGGTTCAGGCGCGAGAACTCATACTGGCGCGGCTGGGGCGCATCGATCAGGCCACCGGCACGCAGGTGGTCCAGCAACCAGTCATAGAAGGGGCGCTGGTCCTCGAACTCCAACGTGCAGATCGAATGGGTGATGTGCTCGTAGGCATCCTCGATCGGGTGCGCAAAGGTGTACATCGGGTAGATGCACCATTGGTTGCCGGTGTTGTGGTGCTCGGCATGGCGCACCCGGTAGATCGCAGGATCGCGCAGGTTGATGTTGGGCGCCGTCATGTCGATCTTGGCGCGCAGCACGGCAGCGCCATCGGGCAGCTTGCCCTCCTTCATGTCGGCAAAGCGCTGCAGGTTCTCGGCCACGCTGCGGTCGCGGAACGGGCTGTTGACGCCCGGGCGCGTGAAGTCGCCCCGGTTGGCCTTCATCTCTTCGGCAGACTGCTCGTCCACATAGGCCAGTCCCTGCTCGATCAGATAGACCGCGCAGCGATGCATGAAGTCGAAGTAGTTGCTGGCGTAGTACAGGTTCTGCTCGCCGCTCGGGTCCTTCCAGTCAAAGCCCAGCCAGCGCACGGCATCGATGATGCCGTCCACATACTCCTGGTCTTCCTTTTCCGGATTGGTGTCGTCAAAGCGCAGGTGGCAGACGCCGCCGAAGTCGCGCGCGAGACCAAAGTTCAGGCAAATGGCCTTGGCATGGCCCACATGCAGGTAGCCGTTGGGCTCGGGCGGGAAGCGGGTGCGGATCTTGGCCTGGTCGACGGGGCCTTGCTGGTGGTGCTGGGCATCGCCAGGCGAGCCACCCCAGTGGCGCTGGGCATAGCTGCCTTTGTCGAGGTCGGCCTCGATGATTTGTCGCAGGAAATTGGTGGGTTTGACCACTTCGTCACTACCGTTGTGCGAAGCGCTCGGGGCAGGTGCATTCATAGAGGTGTATTCTAAGGGAGTACCCTGATGGCTGGAACGGATTGCGGTTTATGGGGCTCTGACCCTGCATCAGGCATGTCATTTACGCTTTGCAACAGGATAGCTGGTCTTGAAACCATAATTTGCAGAGCGTTTGGTATCTTTCTGCCTGCTTGCCGCGTTGAAAGTTCAATGACATTTTTCAGGGATTCTCGCAAGGAGATCAATATGCGCAACTCGATGCTGAAACAAGGCTCTCGCTGGGCCGCTGCCGCTGTGCTGACTGGCTTGGCGCTGATGAGCGCTGGCGCCCATGCCAGCCGGGTGTCCTGGTCGGTGGGTATCAATGTGCCAGCCCCGGTGTATGTCGCTCCTGCGCCGGTGTATGCACCGCAGCCGGTGTATGTGGCACCGCCCCCTGTGTATGCGCCCCAGCCGGTCTATGTGGCACCTCCACCTCCCGCCGTGGTCTACCGCCCCGCACCGGTCTACCGCCCGGCGCCGGTGTATTACGGCCCACCTCCCGGCCGCTACTACCGCCACCATCGCCACGACCGCGATTACTACCGCTATTGAGGCAGCAGCCCTGCCCAAGCAGCCCACGCCCTGGCCCGCCAGGGCTTTTTTTATGGGCGCCTGGCAGCGCGCCAGCCGCTCGGCTGTCGCTTGGCTGATGCAGCAACGGTTGGAATGCTCGGATAATCCACAGCTGTTGTCCGTTGTGGAAGCTGAGATGAAAACTGTTTTTGTACTGAACGGCCCGAACCTGAACCTGCTGGGTCTGCGCGAGCCCGCCATCTATGGTGCCCACACCTTGGCCGACGTCGAGCAGCTCTGCGCCCAGGCGGCCGCGCGCAACCAGCTGGCCTTGCGTTTTCACCAGAGCAACCATGAGGGCGCGCTGATCGACTGGCTGCACGAAGCGGGCCAGCTGCAGCGCGAAGGCCAACTGGCCGGCGTGGTGCTCAATGCCGCCGCCTATACCCATACCAGCGTGGCCCTGATGGATGCGATCAAGGGGGCGGCGCTGCCGGTGATCGAGCTGCACATCAGCAATGTGCATGCCCGTGAGTCCTTCCGCCACCATTCCTATATCGCCCCCGTCGCCAAGGCAGTCATCTGTGGCCTGGGCGTGCAGGGCTACAGCATTGCGATCGATGCGGTGGCCCAGGTGCTGCTGGCGCCTGCGGCCTGAAGGTTGCGATGTCGGATGTTCCAGACACCGGCGCGGCGGGCTTGCTGCCCTTGCCGGCGCTGTACCAGCGTTTGCTGGCCCAGGCCACACGGCACACCACGATTTTTGAAGGCCGGACCCTGGTCTGGCATAGCTGGGGCGGGCGCCGCCCTGGCAGGCTGCCCCTGGTGATGCTGCATGGCGGCAGCGGCAGCTGGACCCACTGGATCCGCAATATCGATGCGCTGCTTGCCCAGGGCTACGAGCTCTGGCTGCCCGATCTGCCGGGTTTTGGCGATTCCGACCCGCCAGCGCTGGGCGCCGATGCCGATGCGATGCTGGCGCCTTTGCATGCCGGCATGGCGCAGCTGGATCTGCTGCCTTGCCAGTTGATGGGTTTCTCGTTTGGCGGCATGACGGCGGCCATGCTGACCGCCGCCTACCCGCAGGCGGCCGAGCGCCTGGTGCTGGTCGGTGCTCCGGCGATGGGTGTCGTGCCGGAGAAGCAGTTCAGCTTGAAGGGCTGGCGCCATCTGAGCGACCCGGCCGAGCAGCTGGAGATGCACCGCTACAACCTGGGCGCGCTGATGCTCTGGGATGCTGCGAAGATCGACGAGCAGGCGCTGGCCTTGCACCAGCGCAATGTGCTGCGCGATCGCCTGCCACGCCGGCGCCTGGCCAACACCGATATCCTGGCGCAGTCGCTGCCGCAGGTCGCCTGCCCGGTCGCTGCGATCTATGGCGCTTATGACGCCTTGTACAAAAGCTATATGCCCGCGCTGGAACACCAATACCGTGCGCTCACCCCCCATCTGCAGGCCTTTGTGCGGTTGCCGGACAGCGGCCATTGGGTGCAGTACGAGCAGCCCGAGGCTTTCATGGCGGCACTGCTGCCGCTGCTTTCTTCCTGATTGATTCACCTGGAACCGGCTGGCAGCGCAAGAGGCGACCGGCCCTAAAACTATGACGACCTCCACCACCTTCCGTCCTGTGATCGCCATCCATGGCGGCGCCGGCACCATCACCCGTGCCTCCATCACCCCTGCGCAACAGCAGGCCTACCGCGACGCCTTGCGCGATGTGCTGCAAGGCGCGCAGCAAAAACTGGCTGCAGGCGCGCCTGCCGAAGAAGTGGCCGTGGAGGCCGTGCGCCTGCTCGAGGAATGCCCCCTGTTCAACGCCGGGCGCGGCGCCGTGTTCACGGCCGATGCCACGCATGAGATGGATGCCTGTGTCATGCGCGGGCGCGATCTGGCCTGCGGATCGCTGGCCGGTGTCAGCACCGTGCGCAACCCGGTGCGTGCGGCCTTGGCATTGATGGAGGCGGGCGGTCCGGTGTTCATGATAGGCGAGGCCGCCGAGCGCTTTGCCCAGGCCCAGGGCTGCGAGATGGTGGCGCGCGACTGGTTCTCGACCGAGCAGCGCCTGACCCAGCTGCGCACCGTGCAGGCGGCGGCGCTGGCATCGGGCCGCGAGCAGGTGGCGCTGGACCACACCGCCCAAAGCCAGACCCAGGCCGCGCCGCTGGATGAGCGCAAGAAGATGGGCACCGTTGGCGCGGTGGTGCTGGATGCGCAGGGCCAGCTGGCCGCTGCCACCTCGACCGGCGGTCTGACCAACAAGAAGCCTGGCCGTGTCGGCGACTCGCCCGTGGTGGGCGCGGGCACCTATGCCAAGCATGGCGTCGTGGCCGTCTCCTGCACGGGCGTGGGCGAGGCCTTCATCCGGGGCTCGGCCGCCCACACGGTGGCAGCGCGCATCGAACTGCTGGGTGAGTCGGTGGCCGAGGCGACGGCCGAGGTCATCCACCGCGTGCTGCCACCGCTGGGTGGCGATGGCGGCCTGATTGCGGTAGGCGCCGACGGGGAGGTCTCGCTGTGCTTCAACTCCGAAGGCATGTACCGGGGGCAGATCGGCATCGACGGCGAGGCGCTGGTGGCCATTTATGCCAACGACGCGTTGGCGCCGGCCTGATGGCGCATCGCTGAGCCAGGGGGCAGCAGCTATACCCGACCGCAGCCCCCGTGAAGTGGCTTGCCTGCAACGGGCAAGCCACGCAATGCGGTGGTGCGCACTACTGCGGATATTGCGTAGGTGAAAACCATAGGAGGTTTTGCATCCAAACCCCATCCCCGGCTTTCTACAATTGCTAGCACTGTCACCCAGGTGAATGTGTAAGCCCCAGTGTTCTTGCTATCACGGGGATTTTTCTCAAGGATTTGTCCCAACCCGGGTGCCTGTCCTGCATTACGGCTCGTGCCTTCTTTCCGAAGTCCCGCACTGCCCCATCTACCTATGTCCAACCCCAGTTCTACTCCCGTGCACGATGACCTGACGCCGCCCGTTTTGCAGGTGCGGGATCTGTCCGTGAGCTTCAAGACCGAGCAGGGGCGGGTGCAGGTAGTCAAGAACCTGAACCTCGATGTCTATGCCGGCCAGACCCTCGCGGTGGTGGGCGAGTCGGGCTCGGGCAAGTCGGTCACATCGCTGGCGCTGATGCGGCTGGTGGAAACCGGTGGCGGCCAGATCGACAGCGGCTCGATGCTGCTGCGCGGCCGCCATGCCGGCACGATCGACCTGGCCAAGGCCACGCCAGCGCAGATGCGCCAGGTGCGCGGGGCCGATATGGCGATGGTGTTCCAGGAACCGATGACCTCGCTGAACCCGGTGTTCACCGTCGGTGAGCAGATTGCCGAATCGATTCGCCTGCACCAGGGCAAGTCCAACAGCGCCGCCATGGCCGAGGCGCTGCGCATGATGGAGCTGGTGCGCATTCCGGAGGCGCGCAATGTGCTCACGCGCCACCCGCACCAGTTGTCGGGCGGCATGCGCCAGCGCGTGATGATTGCGATGGCGCTGTCGTGCAAGCCCTCGCTGCTGATTGCCGATGAACCGACGACGGCGCTGGATGTGACCATCCAGGCCCAGATTCTGGCGCTGGTGCAGGAGTTGCAGCGCGAGATGTCGATGGGCGTGATCTTCATCACCCACGACATGGGCGTGGTCGCCGAGGTGGCCGACCGCGTGCTGGTGATGTACCGTGGCGACAAGGTGGAAGAGCAGGACTGCGTGCAGCTGTTTGCCAACCCGCAGCAGACCTACACCCGCAACCTGCTGGCCGCCGTGCCGCAGCTGGGCGCCATGCGCGGCAAGGATCTGCCCGAGCGCTTCAGCCTGCTGGGCCAGAGCACGCAGGCCGAGGCGCCCGCAGCCCAGCCATCGACCGTGCAGGCGGGCGAGCCGGTGCTGCAGGTCAACAAGCTGGTCACGCGTTTCCCGATCAAGGAAGGCCTGTTTGGCGGTGTCAAGCGCCAGGTCTATGCGGTCGAGCAGGTGAGCCTGAGCCTGCAGCCGGGCGAGACCCTGGCGGTGGTCGGCGAATCCGGTTGCGGCAAGTCCACCACGGGCCGCGCGCTGGCCCGTTTGATCGATTTCCAGTCCGGCGATGTGCGGGTGGCCGGGCGCGATATTGCCAAGCTGCAGGGCGCGCAGCTGCAGGCGCTGCGCCGTGATATCCAGTTCATTTTCCAGGACCCGTTTGCCTCGCTCGACCCTCGGCTGACCGTGGGCTACAGCATTCTGGAGCCCATGCTGATCCACCAGCTGCTGCCGCGCGAGCAGGCCGAGAAAAAGGTGGAGTGGCTGCTGGAGAAGGTGGGCCTGCCGCCGGCTGCCGCCAACCGCTATCCGCATGAGTTCTCGGGCGGCCAGCGCCAGCGCATTGCGATTGCCCGTGCACTGGCGCTGAACCCCAAGGTGGTGATTGCCGACGAGGCCGTCTCGGCCCTTGATGTGTCGATCCGCGCACAGATCATCAACCTGATGATGGACCTGCAGCAGGAGTTTGGCATTGCCTTTCTGTTCATCTCGCATGACATGGCCGTGGTCGAGAGGGTCAGCCACCGCGTGGCCGTCATGTACCTGGGCCAGATCGTCGAGATCGGCCCGCGCCGCGCGGTGTTCGAGAACCCGCAGCACCCCTATACCAAGCGCCTGATGGCGGCCGTGCCGATTGCCGACCCGACGCAGCGCCGCCAGCACACCTTGAATGTGGCCGAGATCCCCAGCCCCGTGCGTGGCGTGGATGACCCGCCACGCGTGCTGCCGATGCGCGAGGTGGGCCCGGGCCACTGGGTGGCGCAGGAGATGCCCCAGCCTGCGGTGCCAGCGGGCGAAGTGCAGGATCTGCAGCCGGCGTGAGCCTGCGCAGTGTGCCAAGGTGCGTAATGCCAAGAATGTAGTGGGTCTGGTCGCCGCCGTGGTGGGCCAGCCGATGCAAAACCTGAAGAGGAGAGTTGATATGCAACGACGTTTGACTTCGATCGCCGCCGCCATGCTGCTGGCGGGTACTGCGTTTTCGGCCCACGCGGCCAAGGACGTGGTGGTAGCGGTGGCTTCCACCTTCACGACGACTGACCCCTACGATGCCAACGACACCTTGTCGCAGGCCGTGGCCAAGTCCTTCTACGAAGGCCTGTACGGCTTCGACAAGGACATGAAGATGGTCCCGATCCTGGCCACCGGCTTCGATGTGAGCAAGGACGGCCTGGTCTACACCTTCAAGCTGCGCAGCGGCGTGAAGTTCCATGACGGCACCCCTTTCAATGCGGAAGCAGTCAAGCAGACCTTCGAGCGCGTGATCAACCCGGACAACAAGCTCAAGCGCTACAACCTGTACAAGAACATCGCCAAGATTGAAGCGGTGGACGATCTCACCGCCAAGTTCACGCTGAAGGAGCCCTTCGCACCTTTCGTCAACTCGCTGGCCCACCCCTCGGGCGTGATCATCTCGCCGACCGCGCTCAAGCAGTATGGCAAGGACATCGTGCAGCACCCCGTGGGCACCGGCCCCTTCAAGTTTGTGGAGTGGAAGCCCTCCGACTACATGAAGGTCGCCAAGTTTGATGGTTACTGGCAAAAGGGCCTGCCCAAGGTGGATTCGATCACCTGGCGCCCCGTGGTGGACAACAACACCCGTGCGTCGATGATGCAGACCAACGAAGCGCATTTCGCCTTCCCTGTGCCGCCCGAAGCCGTGGCCAACCTCGAGAAAAAGCCGAGCCTGGAAGTCACCAAGGCACCGTCCATCATCCATCGCTACATCTCGATGAATGTGACGCAAAAGCCGTTTGACAACCCCAAGGTGCGTGAGGCGCTGAACTACGCGATCAACAAGGAAGCGCTGTCCAAGGTGGCATTTGCCGGCTCGGCCATCCCTGCCGAAGGCGTGTTGCCCAAGGGTGTGGAATTTGCCACCAAGCTGGGCCCCTGGCCTTACGATCCAGCCAAGGCCAAGGCCTTGCTGAAGGAAGCGGGCTACCCCAACGGCTTCGAGAGCACCTTGTGGTCGGCTTACAACCACTCGACGGCCCAAAAGGTCATCCAGTTTGCCCAACAGCAGCTGGCCCAGGTGGGAGTGAAGGTAACGGTGCGGGCCCTGGAAGCAGGCCAGCGCGTGGCGGAAGTGGAATCGGTGCAGGATGCGAGCAAGGCCGCCGTGCGCATGTACTACGTGGGCTGGTCCTCGTCCACCGGCGAAGCCGACTGGGCGATGCGCCCACTCCTAGCTGGTGAGAGCGCGCCTCCACGCGGCTTCAACACCGCCTACTACAACAACCCCGAAGTCAATGCCGACATTGCCAAGGCGCTGGTGACCACGGATACCGCAGCACGCGGCAAGATCTACGCCGATGCACAGCAAAAGATCTGGAAGGACGCGCCCTGGATCTTCCTGAACACCGAGCAACTGGTGTCCGTGCGTGCCAAGAACCTGTCTGGCTTCTACGTCATTCCTGACGGCAACTTCAACTTTGTTGACCTGGACCTGAAGTAATCCATGTATCGCTACCTGCTCAAACGCTTGCTCGGGCTGATACCGACACTGCTCATCGTGGCGGTGCTGGTGTTTGGTTTTGTGCACATGCTGCCCGGTGACCCCGCGCGCCTGGCGGCTGGCCCCGAAGCCGGCCCGGAGACGATCGAACTGGTCCGCAAGGACCTGGGGCTGGACCTGCCCCTGCACCAGCAGTTCGTCCGTTTCTTCAGCAATGCGTTGCAGGGCGATTTTGGAAAATCCATCCGGACCAAGCGCCCGGTCTCGCAAGAGATTGCCGAGCGCTTTGGCCCGACCTTCTGGCTCACCGTCGTGGCGATGGCCTGGTCGGTGGTGCTGGGCATGTTCCTGGGCATTGTCTCGGCCGTCTGGCGCAACCAGTGGCCCGATCGCCTGGGCATGACCCTGGCGGTGTCGGGCATCTCGTTCCCGTCGTTTGCGCTGGGCATGCTGCTGATGCAGTATTTCTCGGTCAAGCTCGGCTGGCTGCCCACCGTGGGCGCGGACAGCTGGAAGCACTATGTGCTGCCGTCGCTGACCCTGGGTGCGGCTGTGGCCGCGGTGATGGCGCGCTTTACCCGCAGCTCCTTCATCGACATCCTCAAAGAGGACTATGTGCGCACCGCGCGCGCCAAGGGCTTGAAGGAGACCGTGGTCGTCATCAAGCATGGCCTGCGCAATGCGATGATTCCGGTGGTGACGATGATGGGCCTGCAGTTCGGCTTCCTGCTGGGCGGCTCCATCGTTGTCGAGGTGGTGTTCAACTGGCCGGGCATGGGCCGCTTGCTGGTCGATGCGGTCGAGATGCGCGACTACCCGATCATCCAGGCCCTCGTGCTGCTGTTCTCGCTGGAATTCATCCTGATCAATCTGGTGGTCGATCTGCTCTATGCCTGGATCAACCCCACCATCCGTTACCGCTAAGCAGGTGCTTTGGCCATGAATACTCCGAACGCTCCTGAATCTGCCGACCGCGCCGTGGCGGCGGCCACCACCGTCCCGGCCGCCAGCGTTGCCACGCCGTCTCTGCCTGCCAACCTGGCCGCATCGACGCGCATGCGCACGCCGATGGCCGAGTTCTGGCGCAAGTTCAAGCGCCAGAAGCTGGCCTTGTTCGCTGGCGTCTTCATCATCGCACTGGTGCTGGTGGCCATCCTGGCACCGTGGATCGTGCCCTATGATGCCGAGAACTTTTTTGACTACGACGCGCTGAACTCGCCCCCCACCGCCAAGCACTGGTTTGGCGTCGATTCGCTGGGCCGTGACATCTTCAGCCGCATCCTCGTGGGTGCGCGCATCTCGCTGGCAGCCGGCTTTGTGTCGGTGGCCATCGGCGCGGTGATCGGCGCCATCCTGGGCCTGCTGGCCGGCTACTACGAGGGCTGGTGGGACCGCTGCGTGATGCGCATGTCCGATGTGCTGTTTGCCTTCCCCGGCATCTTGCTGGCCATCGGCATCGTCGCCATCCTGGGCAACGGCATGATCAATGTGATCATGGCGGTGGCCGTGTTCAGCGTGCCGGCCTTTGCCCGCCTGGTGCGCGGCAATGTACTGGCACTCAAGCAGCAGACCTACATCGAGGCGGTGCGCTCCATTGGCGCGCCCGACCGGGTCATCATGCTGCGCCACCTGCTGCCGGGCACCGTGTCGTCGGTGGTGGTCTACCTGACGATGCGTATCGGCACCTCGATCATCACCGCTGCCAGCCTGTCCTTTCTGGGCATGGGCGCGCAGCCACCAACGCCGGAGTGGGGCGCCATGCTGAACGAGGCGCGCAGCGATATGCTCAATGCCCCGCATGTGGCCCTGTTCCCGAGCCTGGCGATCTTTGTGACGGTGCTGGCCTTCAACCTGCTGGGCGATGGCCTGCGCGATGCGCTGGACCCCAAGCTGGACAACTGATCATCGGCAGCTGGCAGTTGCTGGCCAGCTGCCATCCAGAAACGGCAAGCGCCTTCCAGGCCTTGCCTTTTTTTATCGGCGATCAGCGCCGCTCAAGCAGCTCCGCCAGCGGCTTTGTGCAGGCGTTTGAGGAACACCGTGATCTCCTTGACCGTCTGCGTGTCCCCGTGCAGCTCAGCCACCTGCAGGCCTTGCTGCCAGCTGGCCTGGGCTTGCGTGCGGGCATCCGCTGCACCTGATTCCAGCTGGGCCTTGCCCAGCAGCTTCCAGGCGGCGGAGTACTGCGGATTCTGCGCGACGGCCTGCGCCAGGTGCAGCGCTGCGGCCGCATAGTCCTCTTCCTTCAAGCAGGCCTGGCCCAGGCCAAAGCGCAGCACGGCGCTGTCCTGTCCCTTGGCCAGCAGTTTTTCCAATCCTTCGCGCATGCGGTCTCCTCAGTAGTGCACCCAGCATAGTGCGGGGCCTTTGTCCGCAGAGTCTGTGCGCATAAAAAAAGACGCTCCAGGGAGCGTCTTGTGGTGGGGATTTAGGGGCTTGCTCAGCGCTTTTTCTTCGTGGTGCTGGTGCTGCGCTTGGAGGGGGCCTTCTGGGTCGCTGTCTGGCGCACCGCCGGCCGTTTGGCAGTGCTGCTGCGGCTGCCGCGCGCAGCCTGGCCGCCGCGTGCTGCCGGTGCAGCACCTACGCGCACGGGCATGTACAGCACGACCTGGTGGCCCACCTTGAAGGCGCTCTTGACGCCGACATCATTCCAATCGGCGACCTGTGCGGCGGTGACCCGGTAGCGCTGGGCCACGCGGGCGACGGTATCGCCCTTGCGCGCCTTGACGGTCGTGCGGCGGGTGACGACTTCCGGGGTCAGCGCGATGTGGGCGTTGTCGGCGAGGTGGCTGGAGACATCCTGCTTGACGGCGGCCGAGCGCGGCACCATCAGCGCCGAGCCGCCCTTGACCATCATGCGTGGCGGAATGTTGTTGACGGCGCGCAGGTCGTTCTCGCTCATGCCGACCATGCCGGCGGCAGTGGCCACCGTCATCGTGCTGGGCACGGTCCAGACGGTCCAGCTCGCGTACTGGCCTTTTTCATGGGCCTGCAGGTTGCGGCGGAAAACATTCGCATTGTCCCAGGGCAGCAGCACCTGCGGCGTGCCGGCCTTGAAGATCACCGGGCGGTTGAACGAGGGGTTGAGCGACTTGAGCTCATCCATCGTGACGCCGGCCATCTCGGCCACCTGGGCGGTGTCGATGTCGCGGTCCAGGGTCACGGCCTGGAAGTAGGGGTGGTTCTCGATCAGCGGCAACTCAGCCTGGAAGCGCTCGGGATGGGCGATGATGTTCTTGACCGCCTGCAGCTTGGGGACGTAGTTGCGCGTCTCGTCGGGCATGCTCAGGTCGGTGTAGGCGCCCCCCAGACCTTGCTTCTGGTTGCGCGCTAGCGCGCGGCCCACGCTGCCTTCCCCCCAGTTGTAGGCTGCCAGTGCCAGGTGCCAGTCGCCAAACATGTTGTAGAGCTTTTGCAGGTAGTCCAGCGCTGCGCGGGTCGAGGCCAGCACATCGCGCCGGTCGTCGCGGAACATGTTCTGCTTCAGATCGAAATAGGTGCCGGTGGCGGGCATGAACTGCCACATGCCGGCCGCCTTGGCACTGGAGACTGCCTGCGGGTTGTAGGCACTCTCGATGTAGGGCAGCAGTGCCAGCTCGGTCGGCATGCCCCGGCGTTCCAGTTCCTCGACGATGTGGAACATGTACTTGGACGAGCGCGCGGTCATGCGCTGGATGTAATCGGGGCGGCTGGCGTACCACTGCTCCTGGTTGCTGACCAGGTCGTTTTCCAGATCGGGCATCGCAAAGCCGCGCCGGATGCGATCCCAGAGATCTTCCGGCACCGCCAGGCTGGTGACGGCGCCATTGCCTTGGAGGTTGGCCGCACTGATGGGGCTGAGGGGGCCGCTGGGGTAGCTGGGGGTGTGCGGCGCCGAACTGGTCTTCGGGGTGTCACCTGCTGCCGGGGTATTCGGGCCGCCGGTCTCGGTGGTGGCGCAGCCGGTCAGGGCGAGTAGGGCGCTCAGGCTCCACAGGTACAGATGCTTCATCAAAATTGGTTCTTCCAGCGACGCAGCGCGGCAAAAACGGCGACCGGGTCGCTGCTAGGGGTGGAGGGATCGAACTGCTGGGCAGCGCGGGCCACAGGGGCCAGGCTGCTGCGCAGGAATGGGTTGATGCGCAGCTCGTTGCCAAGCTGCGCCGGCAGGGTCGGCTCGCCGCGTTCACGCAACTGCTCGCAGTGCGCCAGATAGCGGGCGACGTCCTGGTTGTCGGGCTCAACCGCCTGCGCAAAGCGCAGGTTGGAGAGTGTGTACTCATGGGCAGCGCAGACCTGCGTATGGGCGGGCAGCGCAGCCAGTGCCGACAGCGAGGCATGCATCTGCGCAGGCGTGCCTTCAAACAGGCGGCCGCAGCCGCCTGAGAACAAGGTATCGCCACAGAACAGCACCGGTTGTCCTGCCACATCGGCGCAGTAATAGGCAATATGCCCGGCGGTATGGCCGGGCACATCGATCACCTGCCACTGCAGGCCCAGCAGCGCCAGCCCATCGCCGCCCCGCAGGGGCTCGCAGGGCTGGGGGATGTCCTCGGTCGCGGGGCCGTAGACCCGGGCGCCGGTGGCCTCGCGCAGCTCGGCCACGCCGCCGGTGTGGTCGCCGTGGTGGTGGGTCACTACAATGGCTTGCAGCTGCAGATCAAGGCGGCGCAGCGCCGCAAGCGCGGGCGCGGCCTGGCCAGGGTCGACGACCAGCGCGTGCTGTCCGTTGTGCAGCAGCCAGATGTAGTTGTCGTTGAAAGCGGGCAGAGGTAACAGATGCATGAATGACCAAATTATAGGCACGCAAAATTGGTGGCAGACGCCGCTGGGCAGCTACATGCTGTCCTGGGAGCAAACATGTTACGACGATGCGGTGGCCGATATTTTTGGCTTCCATAGCCTGCAGATGGGACTTTTCCCGCTGCAGGGGCTGCGCAACAATCGCACGCCCCACCGCTGGCTCGCGCTGGAGTCGAACGAACAAATGGCGCAGTGGCAGCAGAGCAGGCTGGCAGATGTAAAGCGCTTTGCGCCGCCTTTACAAAGTGATGTGGGCCTGCCTGCAACGCCCGCTGAGGCCGTGACGGCCGGCTTGCTGTGTGACGCCCATGCGCTGCCGTTTGGCGCCGATACCTTGGACCTGGTGCTGCTGCCCCATACGCTCGAACTCAGTGCCGACCCGCATGCGGTGTTGCGCGAGGTGGCCCGTGTGATGGTGCCCGAGGGCCGTGTGCTGATCAGCGGCATCAACCCGGCCAGTCTCTGGGGCATGCACACCTGGAGCCGCCGCATTCCCGGTTTGCAAAAGCTGCCGCCGATGCCCGATGACCACAACCTGATCGGCTATGGCCGCTTGCGTGACTGGCTCAAGCTGTTGGATCTGGAGCTGCAAAGCGCCAGCTTTGGCTGTTTCCGGCCCGCGATGCGCAGCGATGCCTGGCTGGCGCGTTGGGAATGGATGGACCGTCTGGGGCCAACGGCTTGGCCGATACTCGGCGGCGTGTATTTTGTCGAAGCGGTCAAAAAAGTCGCGGGTGTGCGCAAGCTGCCAGTGCCTTGGAAGCCTGCGGTCCCCAGCCCGGCAGCCCGACCAGCGGTGGCCGTGCGCGAAGGGCTCACGGAAACCCATCGCCGCGGCGATGGAGCGTCCGCGCACAACCCCCCGGCGGGTACGCCCACGGTTTGAACGGGGGGCTGCCCCAGCCCTGCAAACAGGCTGCAGAGGGGTTGCAAATGCGCTTATAGTGGCCCCCTGTAATCGTGGCTGTGTGCCAAGGAGTGGGTGTGAACCAAGTGGTGATTTATACGGACGGTGCCTGCAAGGGCAACCCTGGCCCAGGCGGCTGGGGCGCTTTGCTGAGCGCTGGCACAGCGCAGAAGGAGCTGTTCGGGGGTGAATTGGGCACCACCAACAACCGCATGGAGCTGATGGCGGTGATCCAGGCGCTCGAAGCCTTGAAGCGCCCCTGCGACGTGCAGCTGTACCTGGACAGCCAGTACGTTCGCAAAGGCATCACCGAATGGATCACCGGCTGGAAGGCCAAGGGTTGGCGCACTGCCAGCAAGGAGCCCGTCAAGAATGTGGACCTCTGGCAGCGCCTCGATGCGTTGGTGCATGGCGGCGAGCACCGCATCACCTGGCACTGGGTCAAGGGCCACGCGGGTGACCCGGGCAATGAGCGGGCCGACGCGCTGGCCAACCGGGGTGTCGCGATGGCGCTGGGCCGGGGCTGAGCCCTTTTAGCAATACAAATAGGGGAGAGCGAGCGATGGGACGCATCATGCGCATTCTGGCCGTTGTCGGTGTGCTGGCCGCTTTGTATGTGGCCTACCGCTACGGCGTCTTCTAGACACGCCGTTCGGCACGGGCCCACCGCGATGCGCAGCGGGTGGGCCGGAGTGCCGAGTAGCTGGCGCGAACTTATTCCGACGCCGCAATGCGGCGCAGCGCATTGCTGTCACGCACCGTCAGGCCCGAGGGCTCGATGCGGATCGAAGACTCGCGTTCCATCGACTTGAGCTCCTGGTTCACCCGCTGGCGCGAGGCGCCCAGCAGCTGGGCCAGCTCTTCCTGGGCCAGTTGCAGGCCGATGCGGGTTTCGCTGCTTTCCTTGCCGGGCACGCCATAGCTGCGCGAGAGGTGCAGCAGCTGCTTGGCCAGGCGTGCGCGCAGCGGCAGCGTGTTGAGGTCTTCCACCATGCCGTAGAGGCTGCGGATGCGGCGCGCATGCATGCGCGCCAGCGCCTGGTAGAACTCAACATGGGTCTGCAGGATGCGTTGAAAATCAGCCTTGCTGACGCAGACCAGCGTGGTCTCGCCATGGGCGTAGACGTCATGGGTGCGGCTGTCGTCATCGAACAGGCCCACATCGCCAAACCAGGTGCCTGGCTCGACATAGGTCAACGTGATCTGTTTGCCGGTGAGCGACGCCGAGCTGACACGGGCAGAGCCCCGGGCCACGGAGACCCACTCTTCGGGCTCATCGCCGCGCGAGAAAATCAATCCGCCGTCCTTGAAGCGCTTGACATAAGCGCAGCGCAGAATGTCGTGGCGCAAAGTCGGCGAGAGGGTGCTGAACCAGCGCCCGGTGTTGATGGCTTCGCGCTCTTCGGGGGTCAGGATGGGGTCGTCCATGGCATGTCGTCTCGGTGACTGGAATTATGAATTTTGTCGCTTGTGCGACGGTCATCACCGAATGTATAGCATCGCCGCCAAATTGTTAATTGTCACCCCGGCCTCTCAGCGGCACGGCAATCCAAGTTGACCGGTTTTGCAACCTGTGCGTCTGCAACGAATGGGCCTGATCCGTCCATTGGGTTTGCGTATATAGCTATCAATTTGATATTTGGGTTTCCCCGGTGTGCGCGATTGGCGAAGGGGTACTTCTTCAATGGTGAAGCTGGTCTTAAACGCTGGGGTATTGGGCGGCGCTTCAGCGCTTTCCCTCTTGTGTGCTCAGGCAGAGAGGCGCTTGCGCAAGCGCTGTTGCCAGACTTCGACCAGCACCACGCCCAGGCCCGCGCAGCAGATCAAGGCCATGCCGGCAGCGGTTGCCGCGTCGGGCAACTGGCCAAAAATCAACCAGCCCAGCGTGGTGGCAGAGACGATCTGCAGGTAGTTGAACGGTGCCAGCAAGGTGGCGCTGGTCTTGCTGTATGCAGTGATCTGCAACCAGTGGCCGACGAAGCCGGACAGCCCGGTGGAGGCCAGCAGCAGCCATTGCCAGACCGTCAGATCCAGCTGCTGCCAGAAAAAGGGCAGCAGGGCGCTCAGCACCAACGCGCCAAACAGCCCGCCGTAGAGATTGCTGGTCAGCGGGTCGTCCGCAGCGACGCGGCGTGTGCTGATCTGGAACAGCGCAAAGGTGCTGGCCGTCACCACACCCCAGATCGCGCCCTCGGTGGACAACTGCCCGCCCGGGCGGATGACCACCAGCATGCCGACAAAGCCCAGCACCACGCCCGCCCAGCGGTGCCAGCCAGGGCGCTCGCCCAGCAGCCAGGGCGCCAAGGCCATCACCAACAGCGGCGCCATGAAATTCATTGCCGTACCCTCGGCCAGCGGCACCATGCCCAGCACATGGAAAAACAGCAAGGTGGTGGCAATCATCAGCACCGAGCGCTGGATCTGGCGCGAGAGCGACTGCGTGCGGAACAGCCCCATGCCGCGCCTGGGCAGCACCAGCACACCCATCAGCACCACATGGCCGACATAGCGGAACCAGGCCACCATCAGCACCGGCACGCCCGCGACGACCAGCAGCTTGCCGCTGGCATCGAGGCTGGAGAGAATCCACAGCCCGCACACGTGCAGGACGATACCGAGTTGGCTCATGAAAAGGCAGTTTTAGCGCAGCAGAGGCGGCCGATTGTAACCACGGGTTGACAATTTTTCTGTCACCGCATCAATAGGCTGATTCAGCGGCCTAGCTTGTCATGCAGGCGCAAAAAAGCCGATCGGAAGGCTTCTTCAGATCGGCAATAGGGATCCTCCGCAAAACGCCCCGCCGTGGTCTGAACGCGGTCTCGGGCGATCCGCGTCCATCCCGCTTGGCGAGGGTTCTGCAAAGGATCCCTGGGCCCGTGACACTGGGTGGCAGGTGCCGGGCCGCAGCCGGAGACCGGGCGCGCTGGGCGCCCAGCCTCCGGCTGTTCAAGCGCCAGGCACTCAGGCCGCTACGGTCTGCTGCAGCGGCGTGGCCACGGCCTGGGCAATCTCTGCCTGGGCCTTGCTGATGGCAGCGGCGCGAGCTTCAGGGCCCATGGCCAGGCCTTCGGCGCGGGCGAAATGCACATCGGTGATGCCGATGAAGCCGAAGATGGTTTGCAGGTAGCTTTCCTGGTGCTCCATCGCGCGGCCGCCTTCGCTGGTGGAGTAGATGCCGCCGCGCGATTCGACCACGATCACCTTCTTGCCGCCGGCCAGGCCTTCAGGGCCGTTGGCGGTGTAGCGGAAGGTGCGGCCGCCTTGCAGCACACGGTCGATCCAGCTGCGCAGCTGGGTGGGGATGCTGAAGTTGTAGAAAGGCGCGCCAATGACCAGCACATCCGCTTCGAGCAACTGGCTCACCAGGGTTTCGGAGATGGCATTTTGCGCACGCTCTGCTTCGGTCTTGGCCTCCTGGCCGGTGCGAAAGCCCAGCGCATCGGCGCTCAGATGGGGTGGTGTGTTGACGGCCAGGTCCAGGTATTGAACCTGGGTGTTGGGATGCACGGCCACCCAGGCCTTGACGGCTTCGGCGCTCAGCTGGCGGGAGACGGAGTTGGCGCCCAGGATGGACGAATCGATATGCAGCAGTTTCATGGTCGGTCCTTCAAGCAGGTCATGGCTTTTGCTGCACTCGCAGCATTTTTGCCAGTGGACGAATTCTGTCACTCTGCGCGGGCCGGATTAAGGGGCGGAAGTGGGTTGGATTGTTCTATTTTTAGAACTATGATGGGCGAACTTTTTTGCCGTCTATCCGCCTGCGCAGACCGCGCTCACGCTGCCTCTCACGATGAAATACGACCTCAACGACATGTACTACTTTGCCGAAGTGGTCGAGCGCGGCGGCTTTGCTGCGGCAGGCCGCGCGCTGGGCGTGCCCAAGTCGCGGCTGTCGCGCCGCATTGCCGATCTGGAGGCACAGCTGGGCGTGCGGCTGCTGCAGCGCACGACGCGCCGGCTGTCCTTGACCGATGCGGGAGAGACCTTTTTGCGCCATGCCCAGACCGCCCGGGAGGCGGCGCAGAATGCCCAGGCCGAGATGGAACAGACCCAGCGCGAGCCCTCGGGCACGGTGCGGGTGTCCTGCCCGGTGACCCTGGCCCAGGGCGCGGTGGGCAAACTGCTGCCGGCGTTTTTGCGCACCTATGCCAAGGTGCGCATCGAGATGCTGGTGACCAACCGCACCATCAACCTGATCGAGGAGGGCATCGATGTCGCGCTGCGGGTGCGCGCCAACCTCAACGACAGCGGCAGCCTGGTGGTCAAGCGCCTGGGCATGACGCGCCAGCGCCTGGTGGCCAGCCCCGAGCTGCTGGCCGTGCACGGTGTGCCGCAAACCCCGCAGGACCTGGGCAGCAAGATCCCGACCATGTCGCTGACCAGTGCCGATGGCAACAGCACCTTGCAGCTGGTAGGCCCCGAAGGCGAGCATGTGACCATCCACCACCAGGCGCGCTATGTGGCCGATGACCTGGTGACCTTGAAGTACGCGGTGCTCGACGGTATCGGCGCCTGCTGGATGCCCGCAGCGATGGTGCGCGATGAGGTAGCCAATGGCGACCTGGTCGAATTGCTCGCGGGCTGGAGCATCCCCGAAGGCATTCTGCATGCGGCCTTCGTCTCGCGCCGCAATATGGCGCCTGCGCAGCGCGCGTTTCTGGACTTCATGGGCGAGAACCTGCCACTGCAGCGCATTGGCCAGGTCGATGGCACCTGAGGGCGCGGGTTCAGCACGTGCTGCCGTGGGCTGAACCCGTTCGGCGACGGCTGCAACACGTCTGCTTCGCTGGGGTCGGTCCATGGCCTTCCGGCGGAGGTTGGCTGAATATGATTTTTTGAAATAACAATACTCAAAAATAGTCGTTGTTGATCTAAGGTGCTGCTTTGACAATGCATCCATGTCTGGTGCCTGTCTTGTCACGCTCAACCCCTCCACCCCGCCCCGCCATGCGGCCATTGCGGCCGCCCACCTCAATGGCCAGCACCTTGTGCAGCCAGGCTGGCGCGGCGAAGCAGAGACGGGGGCTCCCGTCTCGGTGGTGATCGTGCCGGGTTGGCGCAACTCCGGCCCGGGCCACTGGCAAAGCCTATGGGCCGCGCGCATTGCGGGCGCCGTCCGGGTAGAGCAGGAGGACTGGCTGCAACCCCATCGCAGCCCCTGGGTTGCCAGTGTGGAGGAGGCCATTGCGGCCGCGCCGCACCCGGTCATCCTGGTGGCCCATTCGCTCGGCTGTATTGCCAGCGTGCATGCGGTCGAGCAACTGCGCAGCAAGCCGGCAGGCAGCATTGCCGGTGCCTTGTTTGTGGCGCCGGCCGATCCGGAGCGCCGTGCGCTGTTTGAGGACTTCACACCCGTGCCGGCCAACCCGCTGCCCTTCGCCAGCATTGTGGCTGCCAGCAGCAACGACCCTTATTGCCCGATCCGCATGGCCAGCGCCTATGCCAAAAGCTGGGGCAGTACCTTTGTCCGCGTGCCCTCGGCCGGCCATATCAATGTGGAGTCCGGCCATGGCGAATGGCCACTGGGCTGGGCCTTGCTGGGCGCGCTGGCGGCCCTGGCGCCGGTGCAGGCGCATTCGGCCTGATTCGTCGCTGTCAGACCCCCTTTTTCTGCGTTGATGCCCGGGGCATGCCTCAGGGGCAGGCGCCGGCGCTGTTTGCGCTGCCTGCACTTGTGCTGCAGACAAAAAAAATGCCAGCAATGAATGCTGGCCAAGGAGGGGTTCGGTTGAATCAATAGGCTTATATTGCCTTAATTTGGACGCCCCGATGTCGGTAATTTGTATGAGTTAGTGACGTTCATCAAGGCCGTTGTTACACCCCGATGCGCGATGAGGCTCAGAGGCGCTTCTTGGCCGCGTCCGCGGCATCCTTCAAAGTCTCTTTCACGTCACCGGCTTTCTTCTGGATTTCGCCTTCTGCTTCCAGTGCCTTGCCCTTGGCAATCTGGCTGGGGCTGTTGATGGCCTTGCCGACACCCGCTTGTGCTTCGCCTGCGAGGTCCTTGATCTTGCCTACGACTTGGTCCTTGTTCATGGTGTCACTCCTTGCTTGGTTGAGGTGTAGCCATTGTGCGCAGCCGCTGTGCCAGGCCTTGTCAGTGCAGCCTTGTGCTTGCTGTGCGGTATCGCCGACAACCGCAACGCACAGCTGCCGGGCGACAAAATTAATTACAACTTGGGCAGGGGCCAATGGCGCCGGGGCCGGCCTTATTGCGGATGCTTGAGTGGGCTGTGCTCCTGCAGCGCGCGCTGGTATTCCGCCATGCCCTGTGATTCGCGCGCCAGGTAGCGCTCGACCGCCTGGGCAAAACCGGCATGGGCCAGCCAGTGGGCGCTGGGGGTGCGTACCGGCATCAGCGCACGGGCCATCTTGTGCTCGCCTTGCGCGCCGCCTTCAAAGCGTTGCAGGCCCTGGCGTATGCACCATTCAATCGGCTGGTAGTAGCAGGCTTCAAAGTGCAGGCAGTCCACCCGCTCGATGGCTCCCCAGTAGCGCCCATAGGCGTGGCGCGGCCCCGTGCCTGGCGCGTCGATGGCGATCAGGCTGGCAGCGATGGGGCGGCCCTCGCGCTCGGCGATGAAGAGCAGCCAGTTCTCGGGCATCTGTGTGCGCATTGCGGCGAAAAAAGCCGGGGTCAGGTAGGGCGCGTTGCCATGCTCCAGATAGGTGCGCTCATAGCACTGGTAGAAGAAGTCCCAATCCGCTTCGCGGATCTGCGTGCCGCAGGCATGGTGAAACGTCACGCCGGCCGCCTGCACCTTGCGCCGCTCCTGGCGAATCTTCTTGCGCTTGTCCTGCTGCAGCCCGGCCAGAAAATCATCGAAGTCGGCATAGGGCCCGGCATCGCCGGCCTGGACATCGCGGTTGTACCAGTGGAACTGCACGTTCTCGCGCTGCATCAGCGCAATGTCTTGCGCCGCCTGCAGATCGGGCGCAGCGCCAAACAGCAGGTGCAGCGACGAGATCTCCTGCTCCCCGCAAAACTGGGTGGCGGCATGCAGCAGCGGGGCGCGCAAGCTGTCATCGGCCACCAGCAGGCGGCTGCCGGGCACAGGTGTGAAGGGCACCGCGATGACCGCCTTGGGAAAGTAGTCCAGGCCATGTTCGGCATAGGCCCGCGCCCAGGCAAAGTCAAACACATACTCGCCGTAGGAATGGCTTTTGAGGTACATCGGGCAGGCGCCCACCAGCGCGCCGCCCTGCCACAGGCTCAGGTGGCAAGGCTGCCAGCCACTCTCTGCAGTAGCGCTGCCGCTGACCTCCAGCGCCTGCAGATAGGCGTGGCGCATGAAGGGGGTGGGGCGCTGCTGCATGGCCAGCAGCCCATCCCAGGCGGAGGCATCGAACTCTGCCATGCTGGGCAGAATGCGCAGCTCCAGGCTGGGGTGGGGTGCGGGCGTGGGGTCAGCGGGCAGCGAGGTCATGGTCCGATTGTGGTCTGCCTGCCGCGCCACTGCACAGCGCAGGTTATGCGGCTTGGCGCTGGTGGCTGTGCACCAGGTCCATCAGCGCTGCGATCTCCTCGTCGGTGCTGGACCAGGAGCTGACAAAGCGCACCACCACCTCACCCGCCTGCAGCTGGGTACCTGCCGGCACGCTGCTGGCGTACCAGTCGGTGCAGCGCACGCCCTGGGCGCGCAGCTGTTCATACAGCGCGATGGGCATCAGCACAAACACTTCGTTGGCCTGGGTGGGCCAGCTCAGGCGCACGCCGGGCGTTGCGGCCAGCGCGGCAGACAGCTTGGACGCCATCGCATTGGCGTGGCGGGCCAGCTCCAGCCAGTGGCCGCCCTCCAGCCAGGCGCAGAACTGCGCGCCGATGGTGCGGCTCTTGGAGACCAGCTGGCCACTGCGCTTGATGCGCAGCGAGAAGTTCTGGGCCAGCGCCTGGTCGAAGAACACGACCGCCTCGGCCATCAGCGCGCCGTTCTTGGAGGCACCCAGGCTCAGCACATCGACTCCGGCGCGCCAGGTGATATCGCCGGGGTGGCACTGGAGCGCAGCGACGGCATTGGCCAGGCGCGCGCCATCCATGTGCACGCGCAGGCCAAGGGCATGCGCCTGGGTGGCCAGCGCGGTCATCTCCTGCGGCTGGTAGACGAGGCCGTTCTCGGTCACCTGGGAGATGCTCAGCGCGCTGATCACCATGTTATGGGGGGCGTCATGGGGGGTGCGCGCCACAAAGGCGGCCAGGTCTCCGGCGCTGATCTTGCCGTTGTCCGTGGCCATCGGCAGCAGGCTGGCGCCGCCGGTGAACAGGGCGGGGGCGCTGTTCTCGTCGACCGCGATGTGGGCCATGTGGTGGCAGACCACGGCGTTCCAGGGCTGGGCAATGGTGGACAGCGCCAGGCAGTTGGCCGCCGTGCCGGTGGTGACGAAGAACACTTTCACCGGGGTGCCAAAGGCCTCGCCCAGCATGTGCTCGGCGCGCTGGCTCAACTCGTCGTTGCCGTAGGCGGACTGGATGCCGCTGGCGGCCTCGACCAGGGTGTGCAGGATGCGGGGGGAGACGCCGGCTTGGTTGTCGCTGCCAAAGTTCATGGGACGCTGCAGGTAGTGGTGCAAAAGCCTGATTCTGCCCGCAAACTCCGGGACAGCGGTGCCGGATTGGCGGGTTTTGCGCGCCGCTGCGCAGGCCTTGTGGTTTGTAGGCTAGACTCTTTGGCTGCACCAGGCGCGGGCCTTGCCCACTCTCGTTGTCGCTCTGGTGCGCTGCCCCCTTGCCATCGAGTCATCCATGTCCCATTTTTCCATCGCAAGCGCCCAGCTGAACTTTGTTGTGGGTGATATGCCGGGCAATGCCCGCAAGATCATTGATGCAGCGGCCCAGGCTGCCGCCCAAGGGGTGCAGCTGTTGCTGACGCCCGAGCTGGGCATTTGCGGCTATGCCGCCGAAGACCTGTTCCAGCGCCCCTCGTTCCTGGCGGCCTGCGATGCGGCGGTGGCCCAGGTGGTGCAGGCCAGCACGCAGTGGCCGGAGCTGACGGTGGTGCTGGGCCATCCGCAGGCAGCGCAGCATGCGGCCCACGGCCGCTGCTACAACGCCGCCAGCGTGGTGCGTGCCGGCCAGGTGGTCGCCAGCTACCGCAAGCAGTTGCTGCCCAACTACCGGGAATTTGACGAGACGCGCTACTTTGTCGAAGGCTCGCAGACCTGCGTCTTCGAGGTCGCAGACCATCGCATTGGCCTGCTGATCTGCGAAGACGCCTGGGCCAGCCAGCCCGCGCGCGCGGCCAAGGCGGCGGGCGCGCAGTTGCTGGCTGTCATCAATGCCTCGCCGTTCCAGATGGACAAGCCCGGCCACCGCGAGGCCTTGCTGGCCGAGCGCTGCCGCGAAACCGGCTTGCCGCTGGTCTATGCCCACCTGGTGGGCGGGCAGGACGAGCTGGTGTTCGATGGCCATTCCTTCGCGCTGAATGCCGATGGGCAGGTGGCTGCCCGCGCGCCGGGTTTTGACGAACATCTGCTGTCGGTGCAGGTGCAGGCTACGGCCACCGGCCTGCAACTGTCCGGCCCCGTGGCTGTGCCCGGTGATACCAACCAGCAGCTGTGGCAGGCCTTGGTGGTGGCGGTGCGCGACTACCTGGGCAAGACCGGCTTCCCCGGTGCGGTGCTGGGCCTGTCCGGCGGTATCGATTCGGCGCTGGTGCTGGCGATTGCGGTCGATGCGCTGGGGGCCGACAAGGTCCGCACGGTGATGATGCCGTCGCCGTACACGGCCGACATCAGCTGGATCGATGCGCGCGAGATGGCCGAGCGCCTGTCGGTGGCTTATGAGGAGATTTCGATTGCGCCGCAGTTCGAGGCCTTCAAGGCCGCATTGGCGCATGATTTTGCCGGCCGTGCCGAAGACACCACCGAGGAAAACCTGCAGGCCCGCATCCGTGGCACCTTGCTGATGGCGCTGTCGAACAAGTTTGGCTCCATCGTGCTGACCACTGGCAACAAGAGCGAGATGGCCACCGGCTACTGCACCTTGTACGGCGACATGGCGGGCGGCTTTGCGGTGCTGCGCGATGTGCTCAAGACCCGTGTGTTCGAGCTGGCGCGCTGGCGCAATGCCCATGACCCCTATGGCACCGGCCGCAACCCCATCCCCGAGCGCATCATCACCCGCCCGCCCAGTGCCGAGCTGCGCCCGGACCAGAAGGACCAGGACAGCCTGCCGCCCTATGAGGTGCTCGATGCGATCATCGAGCGCTACATGGAGCAGGATGCCGATATCGACAGCATCGTGGCCGCCGGCTACCCCCGCGCCGATGTGGAGCGGGTGGTGCGCCTGATCCGCATCAATGAATACAAGCGCCGCCAGGCCGCCGTGGGCCCGCGCCTGTCGGCCCGGGGTTTTGGCCGCGACTGGCGCTACCCCATCACCAACGGTTTCCGGGGTTGAGCGGCCAGGCTGCGCCCCACGCCTCGCCCATGCCCTTGATGCGCTGTGCCTGCCCAGCCCTCGCGCTTGCTGCGTGGCAGCTGGGGGCTGCGCGCTTTGAGAGCTTTGTGCGCGCGCGCATTGCACGCCTGGTGGCCACGCGCCAGTCGGGCTTTTCGCGGCGCCATCCGCCATAGCGCGGCCCGCCTTTCCTCGCTTTCGTTGATCGCGGCATCGCGCAGGCTGCCTGTGCTGCCGCATTTCCTCCGTCTTTTTTGGAGCAGTACCCGGCGCTGCCGGGTGCGCGCGTTGCCATGTCCCCTTTTCTTCATTATTTCCGCGCCCAGTGGGCGCCGAGCGTGCCGCGCGAGCTGATGGCCGGCGCGGTCGCCACGTTTGCGCTGATCCCCGAGGTCATCGCCTTTTCCTTTGTCGCCGGTGTCGATCCGTCGGTGGGGCTGTTTGCTTCCTTTGTCATCAGCATCGTGATTGCCTTTGCGGGTGGACGGCCGGCGATGGTGTCGGCGGCTGCGGGCTCGGTGGCCCTGGTGGCCGCGCCCCTGGTGCAGGCCCATGGCGTGCAGTACCTGTTTGCCGCCGGCCTGTTGGCCGGTGCCATGCAGATGCTGTTTGGCTGGCTGCGCCTGGGGGTGCTGCTGCGCTTTGTCTCGGGTTCGGTGCGCACCGGCTTTGTCAATGCACTGGCCATTCTTATTTTTGCGGCCCAGCTGCCGCATCTGGTGGGCGCCAATGGCGCCACCTGGGCCATGCTGGCGCTGGGCCTGGCTGTCATCTATGGCCTGCCGCGCATCAGCACGGCCATTCCGTCGCCGCTGATCTGCATCCTGGTGCTGACGGGCGTGGCCCATGCGCTGGACCTGCCGCTCAAGACCGTGGCGGACCTGGGCCACTTGCCCGATACCTTGCCCCGCTGGGCGCTGCCCGATGTGCCGCTGTCCTGGCAGACCCTGCAGCTGATTGCGCTGCCGGCGCTGGCCATCGCAATGGTGGGCCTGCTCGAATCCTTGATGACCGCCAGCGTGGTCGATGAGCAGACCGACACGCCCAGCGCCAAGAACCGCGAATGCAGCGGGCTGGGCCTGGCCAACGTGGCGGCCAGCTGCTTTGGCGGCATTGCCGGCTGCGGCATGATCGGCCAGAGCGTGAGTAATGTGCGCTATGGCGGGCGCGGCCGGCTGTCCACGTTGTTTGCCGGTGCCTTTCTGCTGGGTTTGATGGTGCTGCTCAAGCCCTGGGTGGCGCAGGTGCCGGTGGTGGCGCTGGTCGCGGTCATGGTCATGGTGTCAGCCTCGACCCTGGACTGGGGATCGGCCCGCGCGCTGCTGAGGCATCCCAAGCTGTCGAGCCTCGTCATGCTGGCCACCGTGGTGGTCACCATCGCCACCCACAACCTGGCTGCCGGTGTGGCCGTGGGCGTGCTGCTCAGCGGGGTGTTCTTCATGTTCAAGGTGTCCGGGCTGCTGCAGGTGCAGCGCAGCGGCGAGGCCGAACTGGTCTATGCCGTGCGCGGCCAGGTGTTCTTTGCATCGGCCGATCTGCTCGTCGATGCCTTTGATGTGCGCGAGATCGAGGCCCGGCCGGTGCGCATCGACATGGCCCAGGCGCATCTCTGGGACATCACCGCAGTGCAGGCGCTCGGCAAGGTGTGCGCGCGGCTGCGCAAGCATGGCAGCGTGGTGCAGGTGACGGGCCTCAATGCCCAGAGCCAGGCGCTGGCTGCCCGGCTGGATCTGCGCCTGGACGGGGCATAGCCAGCGCGCCATGCGACTGCTGCCGGAGATTTGGCCCTGGAGGTGCCGGCGGCGGAATCTTGACGCACAATAGCCCCAGTTGCTGCGCGCGTTGCCAGCGCAGCGTGTATATGCCCATCCCAGGAGAGCCTTATGAAAATGATTACCGCCGTTATCAAACCTTTCAAGATGGACGAGGTGCGTGAAGCTCTGGCGGATGTGGGCGTGACCGGTCTGACGGTCAGCGAAGTCAAGGGCTTTGGCCGCCAGAAGGGCCACACCGAGCTGTACCGTGGTGCGGAATATGTCGTGGACTTTTTGCCCAAGGTGAAGATCGAAGTCGCCGTGAAGGACGAGGACGTGGACCGCTGTGTGGACGCGATCGTCAATGCGGCCCGTACCGGCAAGATCGGTGACGGCAAGATTTTCGTCACCGAGATCGAGCGTGTGATCCGTATCCGTACCGGTGATCTGGACGAAGCGGCGGTCTGATCCCAACAGCACCTGCATTCGCAAAAGCGCCTTGGGCCACCCAGGCGCTTTTTTCATGTCTGCCGCCGGTCGCTGGGCAGCGGGTTCAAGGCTTGATCGTGGTGTGCGAGCAGATCCACAGCACCTGCGCATCCTCATCGCCGCCCGAGATGCAGGCATGGCCCATGACGCTGTCGAAATAGCAGGAGTCACCAGCGGCCAGCTCCAGCGGCGCATAGCTGTCGGTATGCACGACGACCGTGCCGCGCATCACGTAGAGCATCTCTTCGCCATCGTGGCTCAGCAACTGGGGAAAGGCGCTGCGCTCATGGGCCTTGATCGTGGTCAGCAACGGAATAAAGCGCTTGTCGGCCAGGTCGGCGTGCAGCAGCTCGTAGACGTACTGCGGCGTGGCATGCACCAGGCCTGCGCCGCTGCGGGTGACGCTGCGCCGGGCGCGCAGGCCCGTTTGTTGCAGCGGGCTGAACAGTTCTCCCACATCGACATCCAGCCCGCGCGCGAGCGCCGCAATCTTTTCATAGGTGGGGGAGAGCTGGCCGTGCTCAATCTTGGACAGTGCCGAGGCCGAGATGCCGCAGCGCTGGCTCAGCTGCTGCAAGGTCAGATCGGCGTTGCGCCGCAGCAGGCGCAATTTGGTGGCCAGCACATCGGTGGTGGCATCGGTGCCGGCGTTGTGGTGGGGCAGGGGGGCGTGGGGCATGGCAGGCTCTTGTGGTGCTCGCCAGTGTAGGGGTGCGTGCGCTGGCCCGTGGGACAGCGCAGCGCTGGCGGCCGCGTTTTAGGCCCAATTTTCGGGTAAACCCTAGATGAAAAGAGCTATTTCAAGAAATTTATTGTCTCAAACTGCATTAAATTTCGTATACGAAAATTAATCCTCTTTAGTAAATTTATCGCGCCGCATGCAAATCCTTGACTTCAGCCACACCACCCAGCATTTGCCGATGGCAGCCTTGATCGACAGTCTCGAACAGATGTTCATCGCGGGCTGCGAAGTGCCACTGCGCCACAACCATGCCATCGCGGGCGAGACCCGCACGGAAGACGGCATCATGCTGCTGATGCCGGCGTGGCAGACCGGCAAGCGCATTGGGGTCAAGACGGTATCGATCTTCCCCGGCAACCAGGCGCGCGGCCTGCCCGGTCTGCACTCGGTCTTCATCCTCTATGACGCAGCCACCGGCGCCCCGCTGGCGGTGCTGGATGGCGATGCCATCACCTCGCGCCGCACCGCTGCGGCATCGGCGCTGGCGGCGCGCTGGCTCAGCCGCCCTGATGCCCGCCGCTTGCTGGTGGCAGGCGCCGGCCGCGTGGCCAGCCTGTTGCCCGATGCCTACCGCTGCGTGCGCGATATCCAGGAGGTGCAGGTCTGGGACATCCGCCCCGAGGCTGCGCAAGCGATGGTGGAACGCCTGCAGGCGCAGGGCCTGCAGGCCTCGGTCGCCACCGACCTGGAGCAGGCAGCGCGCCAGGCCGACATCATCAGCTGCGCCACGTTGTCCACGGCACCGCTGGTGCGCGGCGAATGGCTGCAGCCCGGTGCCCATCTGGACCTGATCGGCAGCTTTACACCGGCGATGCGCGAGAGCGATGACGCCTGCTTTGCCCGCGCCACGGTCTTTGTCGATACCCCGGAAGCGCTGATGAAAGCCGGGGACATCCTCGATCCGATTGCCAGCGGCGCCTGGGAGCCGGGCCGCCTGGCCGCTACGTTGGAGCAGTTGTGCCGTGGCCAGCATGCGGGCCGCCGCAGCGCCGATGAGATCACCCTGTTCAAGGCCGTGGGCACGGCCCTGGAGGACCTGGCAGCCGCATCGCTGGCCTTTGACGCCTTTAGCGCCGCAGCCGCTTGATACCCTGGCCCGGGCGCTGTGCGGGCCGGGCTGCCCTTCATTTTTTTGCTATCTGATTCATTCCTTCCATGCGCACATCTTCGACCGGGCCCGCGGCGTCTGCGGCCACCAACAAGCGAGTACTGATTGCCAGTCTGATGGGAAGCTCCATCGAGTGGTTCGACTATTTCCTCTATGCGACCACCGCGGCGCTGGTGTTCGGGAAGGTGTTCTTCCCGACCTCGGACCCGGTCGTGGGACTGATGCTGTCGTATCTGACCTTCTCGTTGACCTTCTTCATCCGGCCGCTGGGCGGCTTTATCTTCTCGCACATCGGAGACCGCATCGGGCGCAAGAAGACCTTGGTGATCACCTTGTCGCTGATGGGTGGCGCCACCGTGCTGATCGGCCTACTGCCGGGCTATGAACAGATTGGGATATGGGCGCCGATTCTGCTGATCGTGTTGCGCCTGGTGCAAGGCCTGGGCATTGGTGGCGAGTGGGGCGGCGCGCTGCTGCTGGCCTACGAGTACGCACCCAAGAACCGCAAGGGCCTGTTTGGCAGCGTGCCGCAGATGGGCGTGACCATCGGCATGGTGCTGGCGACCCTGGCCATTACCGTGATGAGCACCTTGCCCGATGACCAGTTCCTGGCCTGGGGTTGGCGCGTGCCTTTCCTGTTGAGCGCGATCCTGGTGTTCCTGGGTCTGTGGATCCGCAAGGGCATTGATGAGACCCCCGCTTTCAAGCAGGCCAAGGCCAGCGGCAATGTGGCCAAGATCCCGCTGGTCGAAACCCTGCGCTACCACTGGCGCGCGGTGCTGGTGGCCGTCGCCATCAAGTTCGTGGAGACGGCGCCGTTCTATATCTTCTCGACCTTCATCGTCAGCTACGCGACGGCCACCTTGGGCTTTGAGCGGATCTCCGTGCTCAATGCGGTGACCATCGCAACCTTGGTCACGACGCTGATGATTCCGCTGATGGGGCGCCTGTCGGACAGCATGGGCCGCAAGCGCATGTTTGTGGCCGGCACCCTGGTGATGGCTGCCTTCACCTTTCCGTACTTCATGCTGCTCGAACAGCGCACGATGACCAGCCTGGTCATCGCCACCGTCGTCGGCCTGGGTCTCGTCTGGGCACCCATCACCGCCGTGCTGGGCACCTTGTTCTCGGAGATTTTCTCGACCCGCGTGCGCTACACCGGCATCACCCTGGGCTACCAGATTGGCGCGGCGCTGGCTGGCGGCACTGCGCCCTTGCTGGCCACCTGGCTGCTCAATACCTACAACGGCTCCTGGGTGCCGGTGGCCTGGTACATCGTCGGCACGGCAGTGATCTCGCTGATCGGTATTGCGTTTGCAAAGACGGTGGCAGACAACGACTAAGCGCTGCGCGACAAGCACTGCTGCCGCTCCATTCCACAGCGGTGGCGCTGCCCCGTAAAAGCAATCGGCCCGCTCCACGGGCCGATTGCTTTTGTGTCTGCTGGGCGCTGCTTAGATCACTTCGCGCAGCGCGTCGCTTTGCTGCGCCAGGCCGGCTTCTTCGACCAGCTCGGCCAGCAGTGCGGCATGGTTGTCGCCGCTCTTGATCAGGCCCATCTGCCACTCGTCCATGAAACCCTGGCCCACACACTGCTGCAGGAACTGCAGCATGCCGTCGTAATAGCCGTGGGCGTTGAGGATGCCGATGGGCTTGTCGTGGTAGCCCAGCTGGCGCCAGGTCCAGATCTCGTAGAGTTCTTCAAAGGTGCCGATGCCGCCGGGGATCGCGATGAAGGCATTGCTGCGCTCGGCCATCATGGCCTTGCGTTCATGCATGGTGGTGACCACGTGCAGCTCGTCGCAGAGCTCATTGGCCAGTTCGCGGTCAACCAGGGCCTTGGGGATCACGCCCACCACCCGGCCGCCGGCCTCGCGCGTGGCGCGGGCCACCGCGCCCATCAGGCCGGATTTGCCGCCGCCGTAAACCAGCTGGCCGCCGTGGCTGCCAATCCAGTGGCCGACCGCCTGGGCGGCCTCGCCAAAGGCTTCGAGCTTGCCGGGGCGCGAGCCGCAGTAAACGCACATCGAGAAGGAAGGGGAGTGGGTCATTTCAACAATCTTTCATACAACGCAGGCAGCCACACCGCCGCGCACAGCACCAGGGCCAGGAACACGGCGGCACTGCCCATGTCCTTGGCCTTCTTGGCCAGCACATGCCACTCAGGGCCAAAGCGGTCCATCGCCATTTCAATGCCGGTGTTGAGCAGCTCGGCGATCAGCACCAAAAAAACCGGAGTGATCAGCAAGGCCCAATCGCGCCAGTCCCGCGCCAGCCAAACGGACACGGGCAGCAGCAGCAGGGCCAGTATCGCCTCCAGCCGGAACGCTTTTTCTCCCCAACCCGCGCGCAGTCCTTGCAGCGAGTAACCGGCGGCATGCCAGACGCGGCGCAGGCCCGTGCGGCTTTTTTGCGGGTTGGCTGCATGGGTGTCGGCCAGGCTGTACGGCGGCTGGGCAGGTTCTGCAGGGGGGCGGGGTTCGGGCAGGTTCATCGGATCAGGTCCAGGCGCTACAACAGATGGCGCACGGTCACGCTTATTATTGCACTGCAGCATTTGAATGCGGGCATCGCCTGCGATCCTGATGGTGCATCACGGCCAATCGCAGTGCCCCTGGGGCAGCCGTCTATACCGACGGGCCCGGAGCGGGCAGGGCCGAGGTTGTGCGATCGGCACCGACGAGGCAGGTACCCGCCAGCGCATCGTGCCAGAACTGGCCCTGCGGGTGCAAGCGGCTGGCCAGTGCCCAGACGGCGATCCAGCCGGTCAGCAGTACCAGGGTTTCAGACACCGGCAGCCCAAAGGGCATGCTGACCACCAGGGGCGGCAAGAACCACAACCAGCTGCAGACATAGCGCAGCAGCGCACGGCCTTGCGACAGCGGCTGGCCGCTGCGGCTGACGATGCGGATATGCCAGGTCTTCATCGCCAGCGTCTGGCCCTTGTGCCAGAACCAGGTGAAGTAGATGCCAAAGACGATGAACAGGAACAGCTGCAGACCATGGCGATTGTCCAGCCCATGGCGGGTCTGGCTGAGCGCACTGTAGAGGTAACCTGCCATGAACACGACGCCGAACATCAGCATGCCTTCGTACAACCAGCAGGCCATGCGCCGCGCCAGGCGTGGCGCGCGCAACAGCGAAGGGGTGGCGGGCAAGCCAGGGTCTGGCGCTGTTGTGCGGGTGGAGGGCTGCATGCTGCCAGTATCAGGTCGGCGGGTGCACAGGGCTGTCGCTGCTGCGCGATTGTGACTCGCCCGCGCGGGGGCGGGTCTGGTTGTCAAGCGGCGGCAGCGGTGAAGGGGTTACCGTGGCAGGCATTTGCACCGGCGCGGTCTCTACCGCAGGCGGAAGTGGCGCCGCAGCGGGGGCGGGCGGCAGCGCAGGCGCCGCAGGCGTGTTGCCGGGAGCCGGTGCCGGGCTGCTCAGCGGGCCGACCTCCACCGGGGTCACCATGCCGCGCGATTGCACGCGGATCTCGGGCGGCGGCAGGATCTTGGGCGGATTGGCGCGGTTGGGGTTGATGGCCGCCGCCGGCACCTTGACCAGCCGGCCGGTACTGCGTGCAGAGGGGCGCGGCGCCAGCGCCACACCACCGTGGTAGAGCACACCGCCCTGGGCGAGGCGCTTGCGCTCGCGGGCGCTGAGCGCTTGGTAATCTTCCCAGAGCTTGCGCTTTTCCTCGGCGGACAGGTTGCTGATGTTGGAATAGTTGAGGCGCGCCTGGCTTTGGTCGGACAGGCTGAACTTGGCCCATTCCTTCATGTGTTCGGCAATGCGCAACTGCTCCTGCGGCGAAAAATCGTCGAAGCTGTCGGCGATCATCGTCCAGCGGGTTTTCTGCTGCGTGGTCAGCCAGTTCCACTGCTCTTCGAGCGGGGCCAGCACCGTGCGCTGGTCGTCGTCGAGTGCATCCCAGTTGGGGCCCTCATTGCGCGGGCTCGTGGAGCGGGTGACGCTGTTGGCGCTCACCAGGTCGCTGGCGGCGCTGCCATAGATGTTGGCGGCCTGGTTGCCGGCATAGATGCCTACAACAGCAAAAGCAGCCAGCAAAATACTGGCTGCTATCGCAGAAAGGGTCGAAGGGGCGGGCGGGCTGCCGGCTACCTCGTCGTTGTCGTAATCGTGTCTCAACGCTTGTCAGTGGGCTGCTTTTGCGCAGCAGTCTTCAGAAACTGGGTAAATCCAGGATCAGTATAGGCGCTTGGCGGCAACTCGTCAGCCAGCAAGGTGGCATCGTACTCAGCCATTTCGCTGGCGCCTTCGTCTGCCTGCACGCCGTTGAAGAACGCCAGACCGGCAACCATTGCGCTCAGCGGCACAGCCGACACCACGGCGCGCCACCAGTTGCGTTTGCCGGAGGGCGCAGCCGCCTCTTGCTGGGGCTGGCGCGCGATGGCGGGCACCGCCACCACCTTGCGGCGCGACAGGGCGCGCTCCCGGGCCGCTCGCAAACGTTCGCTGATGTCGTAGTCGAGATCAGCCTCGGCTTCGCTCAGCCGAGCGGTGACGCGGCGGGCAAAAATTTCAGCATGGACAACGGTTTGGGCGGTGTTTGGGCGGTTCATAGCACGATTCCTTTGGCCTTAAGCACTTTACTCAAGGTTTGGATGGCGCGAAAGCAGTGGGTTTTTACACTTCCCTCTGAGCAACCCATGGCTGCTGCAGTCTCTGCAATGTCCATCTCTTCCCAATAACGCATCAGAAACGCTTCGCGTTGACGCGCTGGCAACTGTTGTATCTCTTTTTCTATTAATGCAAGGGTTTGTTTGCGGTCCGTATGGTCCTCGGCGCTCTGCTCGGCGTCTCCATTGTCGGCGTTGTAGATGTCCAGAAGGTTGAATTCCCCCTCGTCATCCGGGCCTTCGAAGTCGCTCATCGTCGTGAAGAGCGCATTGCGCGTCTTCTGCCGGCGGAACCAGTCGAGCGTGCTGTTGGACAGGATGCGCTGGAACAGCATGGGCAGCTCCTGCGCAGGCTTGTCGCCATAGTGCTCGGCCAGCTTCATCATGCTGTCCTGGACGATGTCGAGCGCGGCTTCCTGGTCGCGCACATGAAAAAGCGAGCGCTTGAAAGCTCGCTTTTCAACGCTTTTCAGAAAGTCGGACAGTTCTCGTTCTGTGGCCAAATCGTACCCAACACCGTGGTTAATCAGAGATTTCTCGCTTTTCACCCGGGTATAACAACCAAGTGTGGCAAAAAACACCGCATCAAGCCTCTGATTATCGCATCCTATCGAAAAAAAATCCGTAGCTTGTCGCAAAGCAATGCTGCAGTGCGATAATGTATAAGCATCAAAAAGCAAAAGGGTCACGGTCCGGCGTCGCAAGCATCTCGCCCATGTCCGTTGGCCTCAAGTTCCAAGCAGGCTCCACAAGAGCTGGGCGAGGAGCACCAGAGGTTTTTCGTTAGAGAAATTCACAAAGGTTGATCATGGAAATGTCCAAGGCCGAGCAGAACTCGGCGCAAGCGGCGCATCAGTCCGCGCAGAAATCCCAAGAACTCATGGGCGCTGAAGTGCTGGTCAAGGCACTGCAGGCCGAAGGCGTCAAGCAGCTGTGGGGCTACCCCGGCGGCGCAGTTCTCTACATCTACGACGCGCTCTACAAACAAGACACCATCAACCATGTGCTGGTTCGCCATGAACAGGCAGCAGTGCATGCAGCAGACGGCTTTGCCCGCGCCACCGGTGAGGTGGGGGTGGCATTGGTCACCTCGGGTCCGGGCCTGACCAATGCAGTCACCGGTATTGCCACTGCTTACACGGACAGCATCCCCATCGTCGTGATCTCCGGTCAGACCTCGACGACCGCCATTGGCTCGGATGCCTTCCAGGAATGCGATACCGTCGGTATCACGCGCCCCATCGTCAAGCACAACTTCCTCGTCAAGGATGTGCGCGATCTGGCGCTGACGATGAAAAAGGCTTTCCATATCGCACGCACCGGCCGTCCCGGCCCCGTCGTGATCGATATTCCCAAGGACGTTTCCTTCAAGAAGGTGGCCTACACCGGCTATCCCTCGACCGTGGAAATGCGCTCCTACAACCCGGTCAAGAAGGGCCACAGCGGCCAGATCCGCAAGGCGCTGCAGCTGCTGCTGGCGGCCAAGCGCCCCTATATCTATACCGGCGGCGGTGTGCTGCTGAGCGGTGCAGAGCAAGAGTTGCGCACCCTGGTGGACCTGCTGGGCTACCCGGTGACCCACACCCTGCTGGGACTGGGCGCCTACCCGGCGAGCAATCCCAATTACCTGGGCATGCTCGGCATGCACGGCACGATCGAGGCCAACAACGCGATGCAGAACTGCGATGTGCTGCTGGCCGTGGGCGCGCGCTTTGACGACCGGGTGATCGGCAACCCCAAGCACTTCATGTCGGTGGACCGCAAGATCATCCATGTCGACATCGACCCTTCGTCGATTTCCAAGCGCGTCAAGGTGGATGTGCCCATCGTTGGCGACTGCAAGGAAGTGCTTTCCGAGCTGATTGCGATGGTCCGCGAGAGCGTGGCCAGCCCGGATGCCGATGCGCTGCAGAACTGGTGGAAGACCATCGAAGGCTGGCGCAGCCGCGACTGCCTGCGCTACGACCGCGAGAACAAGGAAGTCATCAAGCCGCAGTTTGTCGTCGAGACGCTGTGGCAGATGACCCGCGATGCGGACTGCTACGTGACCTCGGACGTGGGCCAGCACCAGATGTGGGCTGCGCAGTACTACCGCTTTGAGGAATCGCGCCGCTGGATCAACTCGGGCGGCCTGGGTACGATGGGTGTCGGCATTCCGTATGCGATGGGCATCAAGCTGGCCAAGCCCGATGCCGAGGTGTTCTGCATCACCGGCGAAGGTTCGGTGCAGATGAACATCCAGGAACTGGCCACCTGCCGCCAGTACGAGACGCCGATCATCATCTGCGCGCTCAACAACCGCTTCCTGGGCATGGTGCGCCAGTGGCAGGAGATCGAATACTCGGGCCGCTACAGCCACAGCTACATGGATTCGCTGCCTGACTTCGTCAAGCTGGCCGAAGCCTATGGCCATGCGGGCATTCTGATCGAGAAGCCCGAGGACGTGGAGCCGGCGCTGCGCGAAGCGCGGCGCATTGCCCGCGAAGAGCGCAAGAGCGTGTTCCTCGACTTCCGCACCGACCCGACCGAGAACGTCTTCCCGATGGTCCAGGCCGGCAAGGGCATCACCGAGAT